>Ga0214919_10012329_pt1 | contig 10521 bp, 13 predicted proteins | sample LL1503_MetaG_FD_177994 | JGI IMG/M metagenome (GOLD analysis project Ga0214919, IMG submission 177994) | Freshwater microbial communities from Lake Lanier, Atlanta, Georgia, United States - LL-1503 | ecosystem: Environmental > Aquatic > Freshwater > Lake | place: USA: Georgia | collected... | reverse complement strand
TTTAGAAGGAATTGAACCTATAATAACTGAGTTACCAAAAGTTAATGAATTAACTAAAGTAAAACTTAGAGAAATATCAATTAAATTACCAAATCGTGATGTTGAATTAACAACTGATGTAATAGCAGATGTTGGAGTGAATTCTATTGGAACTGTAATCATCTTTTTTTTTAAATTAATATTACCGTTAAAATAACTACTTCTATTAACTTTTAATGTTCCGTTACATTCTAATTTTTTAGTAACAGATAGTTTTCTAGCTACAATATTACTGAAGAATTGTTTAAACATATATATATATAAATTAAATTAATAAACAAAGTATTTAATTTAATTAAATTAATATCATTAAAGAAATATCTATCTGATCTTGTAAAAATTAATTTTTTATTATATTCACAATCAGTTTATATATTTATTTCCATATTTTTTGGCAGTATCATCAATATAAATTGTTGTCTCATCAATTATTTTGAAATTATATAACCTTAACCAACATTGATGTCCTGATTCTTGACTATAAAATATTTATAGTCCAGTAAATTATTGAAATGGATTCAATTAATTGAATTAAATTCAATTAATAAATAAATTACTTAATTAAATTAATCGGAATTCATAAATTAAAATGACAAAATATATAATTAAACATATAAAAAAAATAGATTGTATTTTATCAAAGGAGATAAATATTCCAGATATTCAACGCAACTTAGATATTGATCATGTAAATGAAATATATAATTTTGAAAATGAATATTATTTATTACATAATGAATATTGTTTACATGGGTCTATTTCTATTGCTATTAATGAAGAAACAGATGCAAAATATTTAATAGATGGTCAACATAGATGTTCGGCATATATTAAATTAACAAATGACTATCCAGAAAGACATATTAAATTAACAATAGATTTTTATTATTTTAATGGACATTATAACGATAATTCATTAAATCAAATTTATAAAATGGTAAATGAACATAAAGAAAATTTTATAGTTAAATGTTCAATTGATAAATATAAAATATTAAATGATATTGAAAAATTTTTTATTACTAATTTTAGTGATTATATTAAATCAAGTTTGAAACCACATAAACCATATTTTAGTTTAGAATTTATTAAGACTGAATTATTAGAATCTAATATTATTGACATATTAAATATAACTAATGGTGATCAATTAATAAGTAAAATTTTAAATTTAAATAAATATTATTCGACTGTTTCAGATGACAAATTTAAAAAATGGGGTATTAAAAATATTTTAACGGCAAAACAAAAGTTAAATGACAAATCAAATAAATATTATTTAGGTTTGTATACCGACGAATGGATATATAGATTAATAGATATGCATCAAGCTAATAAAAATGCAGATGAAATAGAACATTTAACAATGGATTTTAGAGTACCAATTAATAAAAAATTAAGAGAAAAAGTATGGAGTAGTCATATAGGAAATTTATTAGATAATGAAATATTATTTAATGGTAAATGTTATTGTTGCAATGAATTAGTATCTTTTACTGATTTTGAATGTGGTCATGTTGAACCAGTAACAAAAGGAGGTAAAACAGAATTAGAAAATTTAAGACCTATATGCAGAAGTTGCAACAGAGATATGGGAACAATGAATTTAAACGAATGGAAAGATTCATTAATTAATATGTAACTGGATTATTTAAGTTAATAAACTTTGATTTAATTAAGATTATTTTAATATAATTAAGATTATTTTAATATAATTAAGATTATTTTAATATAATTAAGATTATTTTAATATAATTAAGATTATTTTAATATAATTAAGATTATTTCAATATAATTAAATAAATGAATGATATAGTATTTGTAATAACTTTGAATATTAGTAATTTTAATCATCGACAATATTGGAGAAATTGTTATAAGTCAATAAGGAAATTTTATCCAGAGGTATTAATTATTCTAATAAATGACAATTCTAAATTAAAAGATAATTTTGATGAGATAGATTCAAATACTGAACTTATAATTAGTACTACAGGACAAGCAGAAATATTACCATATGTATATTATTATAAATATCAATGGAAACCTAAAATGATTTATTTACATGATACAATGGAACTTAATAGAGAATTTACAATAGAAGAATTATCACATGAATTTATTCCACATTGGCATTTTTCAAATCATAATCATGACAATAAAGAATTAATAGATAAATTTATTAATATATGCAATTTAGACATGTCTAAATTAGATTTAGATATATCTAAATGGAATGGATGTTTTGGTGCAGCATCTATTATTTCATTAAATAAAGTAATAGAATTAGAAAATAAATATAATGTATGGACAAAGTTACCAAAGTATATAAAAAACAGAACTGATAGAATGGCATTTGAAAGATTATTTGGAATATTGGTTAAAATATCTTCTGATTCTATTTCAAATTTCGGAGATATAATAAATTATCCAAATGCATTTAAATTAAATAAATTTAATTTAAATGAATTAAATAAATTTAATTTAAATTTATTTAAATTAAATGAATTTAAATATCCGATAATAAAATATTGGGTTGGAAGATAAATTTTAATTTAAATTTAATTAAATTTAAATTAAATTTAAATTAAGTTAATTACTTAATAATGAATGATAAATTACCAATTATAACAATTACAAATAAACTTTTAAGAGATAAATCTAATATGTTAGGTCTTCGTGTGTTTGATAAATCATCAGACGACTTAGCACAAAATATATACAAAAAACTTTTAGAATATTCAATGGAAGAAATAACAAATTTATATATAAAAAGTGATTTTAAACCAATAAGACCAATTAAAGATTTATTTTCACGTAAAAAGAAGAAATTAGTTGTAGATATAATGAGATCAATTGAATTTTATATTAATATTAATTCTAAATGGGATAGTATAAAACATGTGTTCAATAAATGGTCATTAAAAATGGTAGATAGCAAAGAGGAATGCTTAAATATTTTAAAACCTTATTTCAATAAGTATTGGATTCAAGTTTGTACAATGTATGATGTTTCACATGTCATATTAGAAATGCCATGGTTAGATTGGAGTGAATTTGATGAATTGAAAGACATAGAATTTATAGGTAAGGATGAAATATTAGAAGAACATAGTGATCCAACATTCGATAGATATATAAAAAATATAGAAAATAATATAGTAGCAATTAAAAGAGTTAATGTAAATGATTTCAATATTGATATAGATAATATATCTACATCTAAATTTGAAAATGTAAATGTGAATGATATTATTAAAGGATTGTTAACATATATAAAAACAGAAAGGAGAAATATGAAAGTATTATATGAAAAAATTAATAATAAAACAACTGAAATAAATAGAAATGAAATGAGAGCTCAATTATTTAGAAAAGATATTGAAATAAGATTATTTAATATATATGATACATGCAATAATTTTAAAAAGCAATTTACAGAATTATATAATCATGTAAATCAACTTAAAGAATTACAAAGTAAAATTATAATGTATTTTGAAAATCAAAAAATTGAATTATTTGAACAAAAAGATAAATATAAAACAGAATTATTAAAAATAGCAGAAATACATAATGAAAAAATTAAAGCTCAATACGATAACATGAATAGAATTCAAGAAATGCAAAAGATTCAAAATTTAGAACAAATTAATCAAATGAAAATATTTTTATCAAGTATTAAAGAATTAGAAAAAATTAATAAATATAAACATAATACCTCAAGTTCAATTTCTAATTATATTACAATTTTAACAAGTAAACAATATAATGCTGAAAAAGTGAAAGATGCATATGAAAGTATTGTAAATGCATATAAAGAAGTATGCAACGAACGTATTAAAAAGAAACAAATTCAAGATGACAGAATGAAAAAATTAGAAAGTAATTTAGAACAAATTAAATTATTAAAAACAAAATATCAATATGAAGTTAAATTATTAGATGATGAATCATTAGATATAGATATAAATATCGAAGATAAAAAGAAATTAGAATTAGAAGAAATGCAACTAATGGTTGAAATAGATAAATTAGAAAAGGAAAGAGATGATGATAATGAAGCAGAAAAAGTCCTTGAAAATACATTTAAAATTATTAGAAAACCGATTGAAACTAAATTAGAACCAGCACATGGTTCTTTAGATTCAATTATTGGATCAGATTTAGATTCAATAATAGGTTCGGATTCAGGATCATTAATAAGTAAAAAAGATAAAGAATTATTAATTGAATTAAAAGAATATGAAAAGAAAAATAAAATACCACATTTAGATATTTGGAATAAATATATTGGAGAGAATATTAATAATACTAATTGTGATATATGTGATGAAATAATTACTAAATCATCATTTACGGTAGGTAAATTATCGGATAATTCAATGTTAATACAAAATCTAAGACCAATATGTATTAATTGCTATTTAGAAATGCAAGATTTAAATAAGACTATGATAGAGTATAGTACATTATATTATCCTGATTCTAAAATATTAAATAATATTAAAAAAGTAGACAAAGTATTAATATTACCATCATCAAATAATAAACAAATTAAAAAAACAAAGTTAGATTTAGAAATTGATGCATTAATTAGCTAGATATCTAGATATATTCATACAAAGTTAAATGGAAGAAAATTTATATTCGTTTTTCTTGTGATCTGCAAACAGGACATCTTCCTTCAGATTGAAGGGAACAAAAGTATGTTTTAATACATTCGTAATGTACTGAGTGACCACATGTCAAAAATACTATTATCTTCTTTTCTAGAGGTAGATCATTTTCTTTTAAATTTTCTAAACAGAAAGGACATTGTTCTGACGTAAAGGTCTTCTGAGGAATGCTAATTGGAATAACATATTTTGGTTGAGGTTTAGCACGAGCTTCTCTCATAGCACGTATTTGCTTAATTTCTCTTTCGTAAAGAGAAACACGATATTGATGTGCCTCTTCCCTCAATTTTTCATTATGTTCCTTTTGTTTCCTCAAACGATCTTCTTCTTCCTTTTGTCGTTCCAACCTAGCTGATTCTTCTTTCTGTTTTCTCAAACGGAAATCTTCATCATCTTCAACATCTTCAACCGAATTCTCTCTTTTCCTCTTCAAAACAGGAACATCTGCTATAGCATATATTTGTTCCATTTTAACTAATAATATAATTTAATATTTAAACGCAAATATCATTTTTATGGATGATCTGAGTGGGGACACTTGCTCATCGAACCATCACGTGGGGACACTTGCTCATCGAACCATCACGCCTAACGGCGTTCAGGTTCTCTTCGCTGCGCGTCCCCATAGCCCCTCGGGATTATGTGTAAATTTTATAAATTGTATGACCGCAAAGCGGTCATACGCATTATAAATTCACACTAAACTTTCTAGAAAACTTTGTATACAACATTGATAAGTTGTATACTACATTAATAAACTTTGTTATTTTAATCAAATTAACAAATTATTAATTGTATTTTGTAAGTTTTGGCATAATAAATGTTTTATTTAATAAATTTTTATATGTATTTTATTAAATAAAACATTTATTATGCCAAAACTTACAAAATACAATTAATAAATATTTATAAATGTATACATTTATAATGTATACATTTATAATGTATACATTTATAATGTATACAAAGTTTAATGTAAATGTATACATAGCTTAATGTGAATTTATTAAAGTATTATATATAGTAAATTATCAAACCAATGTTCAAAATTGATATTTATGTTAATATATTTACTATATCTTTGTAAATATCAATATTTGACATAATTTTATATCCATTTTTTATATCAAGTTTTTTATTAAATTTTATTTCATCATTAACATAATATTCGCTTTTACAACGAAATCCATTTCTAATTTTATATTTATATAATAAAATAAAAAATATTTTAGTTAAGGAATAATTTTTATTCGTTAATAATTTTTTAATTTTATCGTTATTTTCATAAATATAATTTAATGTTCTTAAATTATATTGTCTAAATAGTGTATCACTATCTATTTTTATTGAATATTTTTTATCTGCAATATTTAATATTTCTTCCATACCATTAAATCTAAATCCAACAAAAACAATATTTTTATCTTTATATTTATCTAATATATTATGTAAATCTTTTTTGTTTAATAATGAGACTTCTTTTATAAATTTATTATATCCTTTATTAGTATCAACGTCATATTTATTTAATAATTTTAATGAATTTTTATCTTCAAAATCATCTGTATCAACTGCTATAGTATTTTTTAACTTTGATAATTTTATTCCTAATGATGTTTTTCCGGAACCTGATGGACCCATAATATGAATTATTGTCATTATATATAAAGTTAAATTAATTAAATCAAATCTTCTATAAAAATTGATTTAATTTAATTAAATTAATTAGCTTAATTAACTTAATTAATTTAACTAACTTAATGTCACCTATTGACCATAATTCAATTTTAAAGAATTTAAATAATACACTTTATAATACTTATGCATTAAAAATGTATAATATTTTATTATCTATTCCTCAAAATCAAACAACAGTTGATTTATCAGAATTAACTGATGATTTTGTATTTAATGCAGAAAAGGTATGGAATGATGATTATATTGCACATCGAGATGCACAAGAAGGTGATATAGGTGCTTCTGAGTTTGTTGCATATAATATTGAAAATATGCTTATTGTTAGAGAATTATTCCCTAATATAACTAATATTATTGCATCAAATTCATTTCATAAATATGCTAGTGATTATTGGTGGTGTCGTAAAAATGAACAAATTTATAAGGTTTTTAATAAATTAACTTAATTAACTTAACTTAAATTACTTTGTTTTTTTAACTAACTAAAAATAATTTAATTTAATTAATTTAATTAAATTAATTAAATGATAATTGGATTAACAGGTAAAAAAGGTAGTGGAAAAGATACTATAGCTAATTATTTAGTATCTAAATATGGATTTATAAAATTATCGTTTGGCGGAGCAGTTAAAGATATTGTTCATATAATTACAGGATGGGATAGAGAATTAATAGAAGGATCAACTGAAGAATCTAGAATATTTAGAGAAACAATAAAACATAAAATATATAATAAAACATGTAGAGAATTAATGCAAATTATAGGAACAGATTTATTTAGAAATCATTTTGATGAAAATATATGGATAAATATAATTATCAATAAAATTGATATCAATAAATCATATGTAATAACAGATGTAAGATTTGATAATGAAGCATTATCTATAAAAAATTTAGGTAGTGGTAATAACTCTGAACAAGATACAGTTTTAGTTAAAATAACAAGAACTGATACAGATTCTAGTTCAGATTTACATATTTCAGAAACTGGAATAACGGTTGGAATTGATTTTGAAATATTAAATGATGGAATATCTGATAATTATATGAAAGAAATAGATAAATTATTTCATTTAGCTAAATGAAAATTAGATAAATAAATTTGTTTAATTATTAATAAATGTATATATATATATATATATAATGAACACAAACATTATAGTATTTATTTTAGTAACACTAATGTCATGGTTTAGTGTATATATTGATGGAAGATTTCATGATAAAAATAAAACAAAGTTAGATTATTTTAAAATGATTCTATTTACAAATGTTATGGTATTTGTTGTAATATATTTCTTATGTTGGTTATCACCAGAAGGAAATATTAAAAATATTATAAAACCCATTAAAGATAAAATAGGAGGTGCTTCTGTTGAACTTGAAGCTATAAATGAAAGTATGTTAGCAGGTCCTGCACCATTTTAACTAAGTTAATGTGATGAATAAGGTTTAATTGTTGAATCTGATGTATCAGATGTAGAAGATGTAGTAGGTGGGGGATTTGGTGCTATAGATAAAGAACTATTAGGACATTGTGGATCAGTAAATGATAATACACCACCTAAATATAATCCAATTCCAACTATAAATGATACAAAAGCACTTATAACAACAGCACCCATAATGTTATTTACAAAACATCCTTCTCTATCACTAAAGAAATAAACAAATAATGGTAATACAATTATACATAAAATTACTGTTATTGTTAAAAATAATTTCCCTTGAACTGTAAATGACATATATATATATAAATAAATAAATATTTATTTAAATTCTGGTATATATCCGCATATCCAATATTGATGTCCACCTAAAGGATTATCTGATTTAATATGTTCAACAGAAAATTCTTTAGCAATATCTATTGTTGGTAAATTTTCATTAAAGAATTTACTAAATCCAATTGAAAAATATATATCTTCATTTAATCTTTTATTTTCTCTGATTAATTCTTTGTATTTTTTATTTAATAATTTATATGATAGTTCAACATTTCTAATAGAAAATCCACCATTACCGAAACCTAAATTAGTTTTTTTACCGTGTCCATTTCCCCAAGGAGCTCCTATATAATCATATTTTAAATATTCTTCAACTCCGTTTCTAAATATTAATGAATCTTCTTGTAAAATTAAAATTTTTTTAGCCTTAATATATTTCCAAAATGTTTTTTTTAATAATAATTTATTATAATCAGAAACATGTTTGATTTCCATATCTAAAATAATAATATTAATTTTATCTGAAATACTTGATGCCATTTTACACATAAAATCATAATTATTTAAATTACAATAAATATTTACAGCCCAAAAATTATTTTCTAATTTATCAAAACTATATCTTAATACAAATTCTAAATGTGGTAATTTACGTGTTTCAACAATAATTATTGTATTATCTGATTGATTTAATAATTCTGGAATTATTAATTTCTTAGTATATCCATTATTTAATAATTTATTATATTCTTCTTTATAATTATATTTCATATTAATTTAATTCAATTTAAATTAAATTTAAATTAATTTAAATTAATTTAAATTAATTTAAATTTATATATGTATGAAAATGAAAAATTATTTAACATTGAATTTGATAAAATTTTAAATGAAAATTATTCTTTTATAAAACATTTAAATTTAAATGATAAAATAAGTTATAAATCATTAAATAAAAATAATTATGAAAGTATAACTTTTATTAGTAAGAAAGAATTAATAGATAATGGAATTATTGAATTTAATTCATATGAATTAAATTCATATAAATTAAATGAAATTAAATTTATAAAGAAAGGTATACATAAATTATATTTATCAAGAAATTATAATTATTTAATTAAATTAAATGATATGGAAATAATTAAATATATTGTCAATATTAATTAAAAAGTACTCCTAACACATTACAAGGAACAATAATAAAAAATATAGTAAATAATAGTATAGATATAAGCGAACTTGATTGTACAAGATTATATAGTTTATTAAAAATATAGTAGAAGAGAAAATTCAATTAGATGATGTAACTTTAGCATTATTTTTAAATTTATTAATTTAAAATGTTCAGATTTTTCTAAATTACAAGAATTAATTTCATTCGCATATACAAATATTGTATCTTTTGACATATATATTCCAAGAGATACAGAATTATTACATGAAACTTTATTAAATTTTGTAGCAGAAGAAAATTATTATACAAAAGAAGAAGTAATTAATATAGCTACTTATTTAAATATTGTATTTCCTGAATATGTATTAATATTATTAAATAAATCAAATTTAAATTGTGATCGATTTACTTTACATAGTTCATATGAAGATTATGATGACTATGAATTTAATTGTATTTTACAATTAATTTTATTAAGAATAAAAGATAGAGATACAAATCGTAATAAAAAAATTTATTTTTGTCTATATATTTCTATTTCTAATAATTTAAATTCAGAAGAATTAAAAATTATAAATGATAGTTTTCATAAGAAAACAAATATATTAAATTAATTTAATTTAAATTTAATTTAATTAAATTAATATATTAAATGGATAATAAAATTCTAGATTTAGAATTACGATTAGATGATATCGAACATAAACTATATGATTTAGAAGATTTATTAAATGTAGATATAGACACATTAAAATTTAAAATGGATACTGTTAAAATAAAATATAATATGGCAGATTTTTATACATATTTATTTACTTTATTTACAATATTAATATATGTTAAATTAAATTAACATATTTAATTTAAATTAACATATTTAATTTAATTAAATTAACATATTTAATTTAATTAAATTTAATTAACATAAATAAAATATATGACAAAAACATTGTTAGCGAGAGGATCATATGGTAAATGTTATATTAACAGTGAAAAGAGCATAGTAAAAAAGCAAATAAAATTAAAATATTATGGTGTTTTAAATGAATTATTATTTCTAAATACATTTTGTAATTCCAATTACAATGAGCAATTTCTTCCATTATTGCATAAGTTTGAACTTCATAAAAAGAAGATAATATTATCTATGTCTTATGAAGGTCATAATTTAGAATATTTTGCTAAAAAAGTACAATTA
>Ga0214919_10012326_pt1 | contig 10525 bp, 7 predicted proteins | sample LL1503_MetaG_FD_177994 | JGI IMG/M metagenome (GOLD analysis project Ga0214919, IMG submission 177994) | Freshwater microbial communities from Lake Lanier, Atlanta, Georgia, United States - LL-1503 | ecosystem: Environmental > Aquatic > Freshwater > Lake | place: USA: Georgia | collected 2015-03-15 | reverse complement strand
ATGACCAAAGCCATAGGCAATGTGAATGATGCTATTTCTTTATCTCAAACCGCAGAAGGCGCAATTGGTAATGTCGGGGATATCTTGCAGCGCATGCGTGAGTTGGCTGTTCAAGCAGGAACCGGAACTTTGAACAAGGATGACAGGTCTTCCCTGCAGCTGGAAGTTTCTATGTTGAAGCAGCAAATTGATGATATCGCCAATAAGACCAACCATAACAATATTAAATTATTAGATGGCTCAACTCAAAATATCGTAATTCAGTCTGGTGTGAATTCTAGTGACACCATGAAAATTGGTTTCGATTCAATGAAGACCAAGGACATTGGTGCTGGCTCTAAAGCATTTTTGCAATCTGCTGGTGGTGTGGTGGGCACCAGAGCAGCCTTTTCTGCTAGCTCTTTATATTTGAATGGCGTTGCAGTAGGTGCTTCACTATCTGATGACGATAACGCTTCTCCTTCAGCTTATAAATCTGCAAGTGCAATTGCAAAAGCCGCAGCTATCAATCGTGTTGCTAATATAAGCGGAGTCTTTGCGCGTGCAGAGGCGAACTTTGTATCTGGTACTACTATGGCAGCTGTATCTGAAGTCTCATCTGGTTCGGTTACGATAAATGGAGTATCAACTGATACTTTCTCGACTTCCCTGGACACTAGTTTGACTAGAAAGACTGTAGTCACTGCAATCAACGCTATATCAGCCCAAACTGGAGTAACTGCTACCGATACTGGAGATGATAATCTTGGCGTTACTTTGACTGCAGCGGACGGGCGCAACATCAGTTTGACAGTCAATTCGATAGACACTGCCTCTACTGGTTTGAAAAACATCACTAATGCAACTTATGTTGGGTCTTATAGCCTATTCACTTTGGATGGTCGTGACATTACTGTAGGTCAATCTACTGGTATTGTTGGCACTACACCAGCCGGATTGGAAAACACTGCTGGCTTGCAGGTGGGTACCTATAAAGCGGATACAGCCATTTACACAACAGCTAATCGTGCCACAACTATAGTTGCTCCTAATTCAACATCAACAGGCTTGTTGAATGGAAATTCGTTGATCATCAATGGTGTGGCAATTGGTGCAGGACTTTCAACAGACGATACTGCAACTTATGAGGGCGTAACTACTGCTGGCGCAGTTGCAATAGGCGGTACCTCATCGACTCGTGCATCAAGTGCAATCTCAATTGCGGCAGCCATTAACCGATCATCAGCACAAACTGGAGTTACAGCTAAGGCCGCCTCTAATGTAATTAGAGGGACTGGTTTTACCGCCTCTACTCTATCTGCGACTGCTACTAACGTCTTCCTTAATGGAGTAACTTTTACAGTTGCAACTTCAACTGTTGACCAAACTATTGATAGATTTAATGAATTCAGTTCTCAAACTGGTGTTGTGGCATCTAGATATGGTGACGCAATGCAATTGGAGGCCGTTGACGGTAGAACTATTATAATTGGCTCGTCAAATACTGCAGACGCTCTTGGTTTGACTGGTATAACAATTGGTGCAACTGGGGATGGAAGCTCATCTAATGCCTACGTCGCTAGTGTTCAATTATCTTCTGATAAAGAGTTCAATATTCAAGCAGGGTCTCATGGAAATGCAAATTTAGAGCTTTTGGGTTTTTACCAAGGAACTTACGGTGCTTCTAAAAATGGACTTAAAGTAGCTGATATTGATATTTCTTCTGCAAGTGGAGCGTCCCAAGCGATTGCTGCAGTTGATTCTGCAATTAATGCAGTCAGTGCCGCACAAGCTAAATCTGGAGCTATCAATAACCGCTTGGATACGATTATCAGTAATTTGTCCGAAAGTTCTAAAAATATGCAATCCTCACGAAGCCGCATTATGGATACAGACTACGCTACTGAAACCACTAACCTGGCAAAGCAGCAAATAATCCAACAAGCAGCTACAGCTATGTTGGCCCAAGCTAATCAATCATCTCAATCTATTTTGAGTTTGTTAAAGTAAACTGAATTAGCTTAAGATAAAGGGGGGCTCACTCAGAGCCTCCCTTTTTTTATGGCCAAAAATAGCAAAATTCTTCAAAAAGCAAAAAATGCCTTAACGTCCGGTAGGTTTTTGAACGCCATCATTTGTTTAGAAAAGCTGTTACTTGAAGAACCAAGTAATACTGAATACTTGTTGCTTATGGGTGAAGCACTTCTGCGTAATGAACAGTTCTCTGAGGCGACTCAGTATTTTGCTAAAGTTGTAGAAAAAGATAATCAAAACATTAGGGCTTTGAATAATTTTGGGGCTGCGCTAGTTCGTAATCGTCAGTTGGAAGAGGCCAAAGACATACTTCTCTATGCGCTGGAATTAGCGCCCAACAATATTGATATTTATACCAATTTGGGCTCTGTTTATCAGGGATTAGCCCAGCCAGAAAAATCTCTTGAGATTGCTTTCAAGTGCATAGAGAGCAATCCATCTTGGTTTATGGCTTACAACAATCTTGGATGCGCCCTTGGGGAGTTATCGCGCACTAATGATGCTAGAGAGGCCTATAAAACTGCTTTAGCTTTGAATCCCAAATATGTACCGACTATCATCAATTTGGCTCAACTTGAAGTGAAGTTGGGCAACCATATAAAAGGCGTCGAACTATACGAGCGCGCTCTTGAATTGAATAATATTACAAATGGTGAACAAGAGCTAGTTAAATATTATTTGTCTCATTCTTATCTTTACCTTGGGGATTTGACTAAGGGATGGGGTTACTACGATTATGGATTTAGTAATTTATTGCCAACTGGCGCATACCGGTCCAAAAGAAAATTTATACAACCTCAATGGAGTGGCAATATCTACGAGCAGGGGACTATCCTGATTTGGCGAGAGCAAGGAATAGGAGATGAAATATTTTTCAGTACTTGTTTGGTGGATTTGCATGAGACAAATTTGAACGTTATATTGGAATGCGATCCAAGACTAATCAACATATTCCAACGTTCATACCCTAAATTCAAGGTTCGAGGGGAGTTATTAAATAGTAAATTTATGAGTGTAATAAATGACTTTGATGTGCATTTGGCAATCGGGTCACTACCAAAGTATTTTCGACAAAAAATATCTGACTTCGGTAGAAAATTAATGCCTTGGATAGCAGAACCATTCCTAGTTTCCGTTGTTCAAAATAAACTTTCACTTTATAATAATAAAATATTAATTGGAATTTGTTGGCGTAGTGGGAAATTATCAATTGGACGAAATACAAACTACACGGCACTGCAAGATTGGGAGCCATTACTCAAGTGTCCAGATTACCAATTTGTTAATTTACTACATGGGGACTGTGAAACTGAGATTTCTGAAATAGAAAAATTATTTAATATAAAAATACTAAGATGGTCTGATATAGACCTAAAAGATGATTTAGAAACAGTGCTTGCACTGGTTTCTCAATTAGATTGCGTGGTGTCTGTTGGCACTGCGGTTAGTACTATTTCTGCCGCTGCAGGAGTTCCTACACTTCTTCTGGTTCAACGATCTTGGGACTTGCTTGGGCAAACTGATTCATATCCTTGGTTTCCAAGTGTCATTCCGTTCGTGGTGGAAAATGACGAACACGTCGGAATCAATATAAATAAACTACCGCCATTTATAAAGAAAAGAATAAGCTAAATAGGCTCGAACTCTGGGTTCAAGTGGCACTTAATCAGATCTCTTATTTGCCTTACATTCAAAAACTCTGGATTGCTGCCAGACTCATAGGCAAAGCCAACAGGTACTTTATGGGCATTCAATGTTGTTAAATATTCAGTCATATTTAGTTGTTGGCCAGAGCCCAAAATGGCGTAGTATTTTCCTAGATCAACTGTACTGGGGCTGTCACTGCTAGTAATCATTTCTTCATGCATTTTCTCACCTGGACGTATGCCAACAATTTCTATTTTGCAGTTGGGACCAATTGCTTGCGCTACATCGCTAATTCGATATGACGGAATTTTGGGCACTAAAATTTCACCACCAAGGGCATGTTCCAGAGCCCAAAAAACCATTTCAACGCCTTCTTGAAGCGGAATATTAAAGCGTGTCATGGCAGAGTCAGTGACGGGCAATATACCTGTTTTAGCTCTGCTTATAAAAAATGGGATTACTGAACCGCGTGAACCCATTACATTGCCATAGCGGACCACAGAAAAACGTAAATTGCGCTCGCCTTTGAAGTTGTTGGCAGCAATGAATAGCTTGTCACTGCAAAGTTTAGTTGCGCCATATAAATTAATGGGTGCAGCAGCTTTGTCGGTGGACAAGGCCACAACCCGCTGAACCCCTTTATCCAGGCAAGCCTCTATAACATTTTGCGCCCCCATAACATTGGTTTTTATGAATTCAAAAGGGTTGTACTCTGCAGCTGGCACTTGCTTTAAGGCCGCGGCGTGAACTACGGTATCAATGCCTTCCATGGCACGGGCCAGGCGGCTTGGATCCCGGACATCCCCAATGAAAAATCGCAAGGCAGGGTATTTATCTAGCGGAAATTCCTGTTGCATCTGATACTGTTTAAGTTCATCACGGCTATAGACTACCAAGCGCCTTATCTTTGGGCAGCGGTCAAGAACGGACTTGACAAAAGCCTTACCAAAAGAACCAGTACCGCCGGTAATGAGAATAGATTGATCACAAATATTGAAAGATTGCAACATGCAAATATCGTCGAAAAATCGACGCCTAATTTATTTAGATGCCAAGTTAAAGCAGACATCGTGCCAAGATACCATGCCCCTGGTATGAGAATTGCTTAGTAGACAATGTCGTAAAATTGACGATGATAAAAATATATTATGGAGCGATCAAAAATTTTAATTATGGTGAGTAATTCGGCATTTCACAAAAGCCCTTGTATTAGGGAGTGGTATGCGCTTTAATTACTCGAATCAAAGCTTGTCTGTTATGTCGAGTAAGAAAAATGAGGTAAATTTTCACCATGAATGGTCGAGCAGTAATTTAAAATTTATTTGGGTGATCCTAGCAATATGAAATACTGTAAGCATTGCCTTCAACCTGATACGAGACCAAATTCCAAATTTACAAACTTGGGCATTTGTTCTGCATGTGACTACTTTTTTAAATTAAAGGAAGTAGATTGGCAAGATAGATTTTCGATTCTTGAGGAATTATTGTGTAAATATAAAAATGAACGCAATAATAAAAGTTATTTTGACTGCATCATTGGTGTCAGCGGCGGAAAAGACAGTACTCGCCAGGCACTTTGGGTGAGGGACAAACTAAAACTAAAGCCTTTGCTTGTGTGCTTAACTTACCCGCCAGAGCAGGTGACTGAGCGTGGTGTAAATAATATCTCCAATCTTATTAATTTAGGATTTGATGTAGTTATATCTGCTCCAGCTCCAGTTACTTGGAGAAATCTTATGAGGGCTTCTTTTGAAAAATTTACAAACTGGGCTAAATCAACCGAATTAGCATTATTTAGTTCGGTCCCACAAGTTGCAATCCATTATGGAATCCCGCTAATTCTCTGGGGAGAAAATCCAGGTCTTCAACTTGGAGATTTAAAGACTTTAGGCAGATATGGCTATGACGGAAATAATCTTCGTAATATGAACACTCTATCCGGAGGGGCGTTAGATTGGATGAAAGAAATTGGTTTTAATTTAAAAGACTTGACACCATATCACTACCCTTCACTAGAGGAATTTGAAAAAAATAAATTACAAATTATTTATTTAGGTTGGTTCTTAGGAGACTGGTCGTTAATAAATAACGGTATGTATGCCGCGACATATGGTCTAGAAGTACGAGAAGACACTGTCATTAACACTGGTGACCTGCACGGTATTACGTCACTCGATGAGGATTGGGTCACACTCAACCAAATGATAAAGTTCTATAAGTTTGGCTTTGGTCGAGTTACAGATTATGTTAATGAAGAGATTCGTCTTGGCAGGATAAGTCGTTTGGAAGCCATAGAACTTGTAGAACATTATGACGACGCATGCGGAAATAATTACATTGAAGATTTCTCAAAATATATTGGTATCACCGTCAAACAATTTTGGTTGAAAGTGCATGCCTCTGTAAATCGTGAACTTTTTAATATTGATTCCAACGGAAGAATTACTCGTAGATTCAAAGTGGGGGTTGGTCTGTGAAGAAAAAAAATATAAGCATCATTGACTACGGGGTTGGAAACCACGCCTCTGTTGAGCAAATGATGAAATCGCTTGGTCACCGTTGCAGTGTCAGCAAAGTACATCAGGAACTTAGTTCATCAGATGTAATTATCCTACCAGGTGTTGGTGCTTTCCCCGCAGCAATGGCTAAGTTGCAAGATGATGGCACTGTAAACTTTTTGCGTGATTTGGCGGATAAAGGAAAAATCATTATTGGACTCTGTCTTGGGATGCAACTGCTGGCAGATAAGTCATTGGAGTATGGTGATACTCCAGGATTGGGTCTTATTCCAGGAGTTGTTCGGCCACTAAAACATGTTGGTTGGCATATAGGCTGGAATACTTTAGAAATAAATCACCAAAATATTTCCTTAAAGTTAAACGCGGACGCTGTTGTTTATTTCAACCACTCCTATTATTTTGATACTTCTGATGTCTACAGCTCAGTTAAAGTGACTGTTAACGATAAATCTTTTACTGCTGGTGTACGAAAGGGTAACGTCTGTGGACTCCAATTTCATCCTGAAAAGAGTCAAATTGCGGGAAAACTTTTTTTTACACAATTACTGGATGGGCTTGGCGATGCTTAAAAAACGCTTAATTGGCACGGTCACTGTCAAAAATGGGTGGGCAGTGCAGTCTTTTGGTTATAGCCGCTATCTCCCTTTAGGTAGGCCTGAAGTAATAGTTCAAAATCTAGACAGATGGGGAGCAGATGAAATTCTAATACAGTGTATTGATCGTAGCAATCAAGGTTTGGGGCCAGATTTCAATGTACTTAAAAATATAAGCCGTTTAGGTATATCTACGCCATTAATTTATGCTGGCGGAGTCAGAGGAACTGAAGATGCAAGAATGGTGATTAACAAAGGGGCGGATAGAGTAATGATTGATTTTGCTCTGCGAAATAATCCTGAGTCAATAAAAGCTATTGCTTTGGATCTTGGCGCGCAAGCACTTATAGCAAATTTGCTTGTAAGAAGCCACAAGGACGTATTGTTAACGCTTGACTATGTGTCGGGGATAGAAACACCTGTCACTGAAGCAATTGCTGTCATACCAATTAGTTGGGTCTCTGAAATTCTAATAACAGACTGGTCAAACGAAGGGCATTTCGAAGCATTTAATATCAATATTCAAAAACTTAGTGAAATTATTAAAAAACCATTAATTTGTTTTGGTGGTATATCAACAGCTAAGCAAATAAAAGGACTTTTAGATATTCCTCCAGTAGTAGGTGTTGGAGTAGGTAATTTTTTAAATTATAAGGAGCATGCTTTGCAATCTTTTAAAGAAATCTTAGTTGGCTCAGAACTTCGACCACCTTACTATGAAGGCCAGAAGGCATAAATAGAATATGCGTTGTATTCGTTGCCTTTATCCTATTTTCCAACCTTTGGGACTCACGCTAGACCGAGAGGGATTGTGTAGCGGTTGTCATATTCATGAAGAAAAAAATAAATTAGATTGGGCTGAGCGTTGGAAAAAACTTGAAATAATCGTAGAACCTTACAAGGTTAGATCAGGCAAAACATATGATTGCATTGTGCCCGTTACTGGAGCTAATGACAGTTATTACATTGTGCATACTGTTAAAAATCGATTAGGACTAAACCCCTTACTAGTGACATACAACAAGTACTTCAACACTCCTTTAGGTATTCGTAATTTAGCTAATTTAAGAATCAAATTTAATTGCGATATTCTTGTTCAAAACGTTAACCCACTCTCCGTTAAAAAAATCACCCGAACAACCCTGCGTGAATTTGGAAGCATTTACTGGCCTTGTATTGCAGGCCAGACTGTATTTCCAGTTCAAACCGCAGTAAGGTACAAAATTCCATTGATCATTTGGGGGGCTCATCAAGGACTTGAACAAGTGGGTATGTTCTCCCACGAGCATGAGGTTGAAATGACTCGACGCTTCCGAAAAGACCACGATTTAATGGGTTTTGAGGCCGATGACTTGCTTAGTACTTTTGACACACTCAATGAAGAAGATATTTGGCAGTTTCGATATCCTGACGATGCCGATTTGCATTCAATTGGTGTCAAGGGCATCTATTTAGGAAACTATGTGCGTTGGGATCCTAAAGCGCAACATCAAGAAATGGTCCGACTTTACGATTACATGGGGGCTACATTTAAACGTACCTTCGACACTTATGACCATACCGATTGTTATAACTTTATGGATATACATGATCACATCAAATTTCTAAAGTATGGCTATACAAAAGTGACAGATCATGCATGTAGAGAAATTCGGCATGGGCGATTGAGTAGAGTAAAAGCATGCGAAATAGTTAAGTACTACCAAGCTCAGCCTTTAACTTACTTGGATAAATTTTGTAAATGGCTTGGAGTCGATGAACTAAGCTTAACATTTATTTTAAACCAGCATCGAAATCGTAAGCTATGGATTGAAACTAGCCCTGGTGCGTGGATACAAAATTTAGAAAATGATTATCTATCTCAAATTAAAGTAGGGCAAGAAAATAAAGTACTCGGCTTCCAATCGCATTCTCAATTGAAAATGGATAACTCAGACGAGTACATAACTGTAGGCAAAGGCTATCCGCTTTGAACTGTTAAGCAATGGGTAGATATTTAAATAAATTTGACTGGCTCGTATATTGCTTATATCAAATAAACGTTCATTTGAAGGCTAAATTAAAAACTGCCATGAGTCAAACAAACATCATTCCTTACGGAAGGCAGTCCATCTCAGAAGCCGATATTCAGGCGGTGGTGGACGTACTGCGCTCGGATTTTCTAACCCAAGGTCCGGTCGTGCCCGCATTTGAGGAAGCGGTGGCAACTTATTGCCACGTTCGGCATGGTGTTGCCGTCAGTAATGCAACGGCTGCATTGCATATTGCTTGTTTATCAATAGGTTTAGGCCCTGGAGACTGGCTATGGACCAGTCCAATCACTTTTGTAGCCTCAGCAAATTGCGGTTTGTATTGCGGTGCCCAGGTTGATTTCGTGGATATTGACCCGCACACCTTTAATATGAGTGTGGCTGCTCTTGAGAAAAAACTTATTGTTGCCAAACTAAAAGGCATGTTGCCTAAAGTGGTGGTACCCGTGCATATGTGTGGCCAACCCTGTGAGATGGAAGCCATTCATGCACTTTCCATTAAATATGGATTCAAAATTATTGAAGATGCTTCACACGCTATTGGAGCTAAGTACAAGGGTGAACCAGTGGGTAATTGCCGATATAGCGATATAACGGTGTTTAGCTTTCACCCAGTAAAGATCATTACCACTGCAGAAGGTGGTTTAGCCGTGACTAACCAAACCGAATTGGCGCAAAAAATGAACCGGCTGCGCAGCCACGGCATCAGCACCATACCGTCCGATATGGAAAAGCGCCCTACGGAGGAAGTTTGGAATTACCAGCAGATTGATTTAGGTTTCAACTACCGAATGACCGAGATGCAAGCAGCACTGGGCTTGAGTCAACTCCAAAAGTTAGACGACTTTGTGGCTACAAGGCAATCCATCGCATGGTTTTATGACCAAGCACTCTCTTCGGTCGATATCCAAACGCCTTGGCAGCACCCAGATGGACTTTCAAGCTTTCATCTGTACCCTATTCAAGTGACTGCATCCTCGGGTATCAGTCAACAAGCTCTTTACCAGGCGCTGACCCAGGCTGGTGTGAAAGTGAATTTGCACTACATCCCAGTGTATCGACAGCCTCACTATGCGCGCTTGGGTTTCAAGCCTGGCTATTGCCCGCATGCAGAAGACTATTTCAAGTCCAGCATCAGCATCCCGGTATATGCAAGCATGACTGCTACGCAGCAACACCGAGTTCTAGAACTTATCCAAAGCCTGTGCCTGCCCAAAGTGCTCAAGCGTGTTGTTGGGGCAGGGCTATGAACATTGCCATCATCCCAGCACGCGGTGGTAGCAAACGCATTCCGCGTAAAAACATCAAAGCGTTTTGTGGTCAACCCATGATCGCCTACGCCATCAAAGCCGCCCAAGCCTCGGGCTTGTTTGAACATGTGCTGGTGTCCACCGATGATGCAGAAATTCAAAACATTGCCAAAAGCTTGGGGGCAGAAGTACCGTTTGTAAGACCTGCTGAGTTGGCTAATGATTTCACAGCTACCGTGCCTGTGGTAGCGCATGCTATTCAAGCTTGTGAGGCTTTGGGTTGGCAATTCTCAAATGTCTGTTGCATCTATCCAGGCGTGCCCTTCATTGAAGTGGGAGACTTGAAAGGATCTCTAGCCCAGCTTTCCGAAAGCGGTGCCGACTATTGCTTCCCAGTGACCGAGTTTCCTTCAGCAATTCAACGCGCACTCAAGCACAACAGCAATGGGTTGATGGCGCCTTTTTACCCAGAA
>Ga0214919_10012325_pt1 | contig 10526 bp, 4 predicted proteins | sample LL1503_MetaG_FD_177994 | JGI IMG/M metagenome (GOLD analysis project Ga0214919, IMG submission 177994) | Freshwater microbial communities from Lake Lanier, Atlanta, Georgia, United States - LL-1503 | ecosystem: Environmental > Aquatic > Freshwater > Lake | place: USA: Georgia | collected 2015-03-15 | reverse complement strand
CAAGACATGACACACCTTGTCCAATGCCGTGAGGAATTGACTCAGGATCCTCGGCACAAGATCCTCCGTCGGGATGGACTGCTTCCGCGTAAAGGTCACTACAAATTCCTGATTGTTAAAGGTCCATGGTGCTTGAAGATGGTAGACGATATCCTTTTCACCCGGGACGGAGACCGAAGAATATTCGACAGGTGAGGCTAAAAAAGGCTCGATACGATCCTTGAAAAACCCCGTCTTTCTGGTCAACTTGTCATTGTACACCTCGACACTGTTTTGGACAAAAACATGCTTCCGTACCACCCCTTCCTCCGGTAGCGACAGATCCCGATTCTTGCCAAACATTAGACACAAGAATTGAGTCTCCAACTCGAACCCCATCGAGACATTTTCGTACATGTCTTTTTTTAAATTTGAAAAATTTAAATAAAAATTAAAATATTATATTTTTTTTATATCACAACCAACAAAGAATCAAAGAATCGCACATGCCTGTTGTTTCTTTTCTTCTTGAAATATGACTTTTTCAAGATTTTTGCGATGAATCACCTTATGCTGCAAGTAATTATAAAACACATGGAAATCATCCAACGACATGTTGTGACACGATAAGATCTGATCCATGTTCACCTGACCCACATGACACGGATAACCGTATATATTACAGTTCATAAACCCGCCGTTGACAATCACGATCTTGACGGCACCTTTTCCAATCGTGTGCAACAGATAGGCAACAGCCACATCACACGCCACGATCAAATCATGGAGGTTATGCCTATGACATATCCTTAACCATGTTTCTACCGCCGTTTCCAAGGATGGATACAACATCTCCACCGCCGCATGACTCAAGATGAATCCCGGACCTCCCGAATGAAAATACAGATTGTGTATCTCTTCCCCAATCGATCGATAATCTCCATGACCCCCCATATACAACGGAAGCTTTGGATCCCAACTTTTCAACAACTCGACCAGACGTTCGATTACAGGATACGTGTCCGTACCACAAAACATTACAAATCGGTACTGATCTTGATAGTGTTGATGAATATAACGCATTCCCATAAACTGCTTGTACGACGCCGACAAGTAGTCATCCTGTATACCCGGAAGATGAATGAAACTCTCCTCGTCATTCCACAAACCCGTCCTTATCTCCCCAAGAAAGTACAAGATTTTGACATTCAAAGGCACTTCCTTTCCCCACGTTTCCTGTACTGCCTGCAACTGCATTAAATAACTCAACACCTTGTCGCACGCAAAGACTCCAATGATCAAATCATACATTTTCTATTCATATTCTTCCAACCTCTTTAAATCTATCCATCACGAATTTGTCGGTATAATATAACCTTAAATTTATCAAACAATCCCAATGTTGTTATTATTTGTCTTTCCTCTTCCGTGGTGTGTGCAGATAATTCTATAAAGAATTCATGTATAAACTTGTCCATTTCTGCTTTAATTTCTGCTTCCACTCCACCTCCACCTCCACCTCCACCTCCACCTCCACCTCCACCTCCACCTCCTTTACCTATTTGTTTCTTAATACTTAGTAACTGTTGAAAAGATTTTCCTGGTGCAAGGGATTGTAGAATTAATCCTTTGCTTTCGTCCGGAATCCCATCATATAAGCATGCGACATAATCGAAATCACGTTTATCTATTAAGAATTTTAAGGTTTGGATAAAATACACAAGTTTAAATTTTTCAACCAATTTCAATGTTTTTATTATTTGTGTTTCTTGCTTTGGGAAATCTGAAAATAAATCTTTTAGAAATTTGTCCGTTTGTCTAATATCCCGTTGTCGTCTTTGAATCCTTTTTTGTCTTTGAATATCCCGTGCTCCACCACCAACCGGTGTTAAAAATTCATGAATTACATTCGGACGTTTGACTTGATACTGTGAGATCACACTTCCATTGGGAGCAACTTGAAATTTTTTAACCATTAAATCTCCTCTACGAATTCCACTTTCCGCGGCGTATATTTTATGTCCTGGTAATTGTTGGGATAGTTCTGCTGCAAAATTTTTACTTCCTCCTCCTCCTGCACCAAGTGAACAACTGTGAAGTAATATAGTTGCCCCTGGATGAAGTTTGGGTCTTAGCATCGCCGCAAATACATTCAAGTTGTCTTTTACCGAAATATTTACGCCTTGATCTAATTCTAGTCTCTGTGGAGTCCCATGGGCTATGAACATCAAATGTATGATTTTACGGTTAGGTATTGTCTTCAAGATTCTTTTAATATCACCCAAAGAACGAACTTGTTTGTGGTGTTGAAGTTCCAACAAGGGGAAATCCCTACTTATGATATCGAAAAAAGCCTTTTCACCATCTGGATCAAACGCATTCTTTAAATCATAAGGAGATTGAAGAACCAAGACGATATTTTTATCATCTCCACCAGCGGCTTCAAAATATTTCACGATGGAATGCAAGAATTGATCAAACGTTCCTTGCCAATGGAGTCGTGTTTCTTTATAGAGTTGTTTATATTTTTGACTGTCCTGTCGAAGCTGATGATAGACTCTTTCAAATTTATCTCGATCTTGTCGTTGTCTCATTCTCTGTGGAGTTATTTGCTGTGATGGAATCTTGTGTTCTTGAATGTAGGCTTGGAGTCCAGTAAAAGGACTTTTGTTTCTTAGTTTATGCAATGTATGGTCCCTAATCACATCTAGAATGCTATTAAATATAGCATCCAAACATCCTCCTGTAAGAAGCAAGTCCATAAGATGTTGATCCATGTTGTCTGGATCCTGTTGAATATAGTCATAAAGGAATCCAATATTCTCCGCTGCATTCAAAAGATTGGTCACGAATGAAAATGAATTTCTTCCACCCCCACCACGATTCCAAACGCGTCTTGTTGTGGTTTGATGAAGAAGGAATTTTTCTGATTTTGATGTATTATAGAGATTTTTAAGCTCATCATTATCGGTCTCCTTTAGGTTATGAAAAACAATATCTAGACCTCGTGTAAGAAAAAAAAGTATTTTTGAAAAAAATGGTTCAATCCGTTCTCTTGGTTCCAAATGTTTGGATTTTACTAGTTGCAGTATATCCTCTACCTGAGTTTTACTTTTCATGATTTTTTGCTCCAATACTTTCTTTCCACCGAAACCCTGAAGCTGTTGTTGGACGGAAAGAACACCACCACCTCTACCGCCTCCACCACCTCCATGCCGAAGTAATTTTTGCCGAATTGTTTTTCGAGGTATGTTTTGTTCTGTTATAAAAGGTTCTAATTCCTGCCATGTCATTCCCTTTTTAAGGGCTTCTTCTACCAAATTTGCCCATAAATTTGAACCACAATGATCCCAATCCATAGGATCGAAATTTTGTTCTGTTATAAAAGGTTCTAATTCCTGCAATGTCATCCCCTTCTGAAATGCTTCTATTATCAAGTTAAACAATACAGATGATCGCACATATCTTGTAGGTGTTTTATCCGAATATATTTTTAGAAATATTTTCTTTATATCATGTTGTAAACTACGTTGTGATAGCATAGAACTTAATCTTTCTATTGACTGTAATAACCGTATTGATCTCCTCAATCTTTGAGCATCGTCAGAATCTTTTTGCATTCTTTAGTCTTTAAAAAAAATTTTGAATTTTTTTTGTACTTTACATTTCTTGTCCTTGAGGAATATTTATTCCTCAAACATTCCCTGACTCCCACTTGCATTCATCAACACCTCCGACGCTGCGGATGGTGGGCGCGATACATAACCCGTCCACTTTGGAGGGCCCGTCGAACTGCTCGGTGGTCCCCACGCCTTGATCAAGTACTCCTTGACTTCGCTCTTGGACGGCAAGGATCCCTGGGGATTCGAATCGCGGTACCATTCCTTAAAATGAGTATACAGATCCACCAAACGAATATGGGCCTTTCTTGCCTCCACGGGGTCTTCCACCTTGATAATATTCTCCTCCACATACTGCCCGTACACATCGTTCTGGCGTTGGTAGGTACTTGTCGCAAGCATCACCTTGGGCGGCTCTGGGTACACCATCGGACGACGTTTCAGGTGTTCAATCAGCACCCACGCAAACGGTTCGATCATGGAAGGAAGCGTCGTCGTCTCAAAATAACGATCCTTGGGAAAATGTTTCTGGAGGAGCTGCTCTTCCAACGTCTCGGGGGCATTGTCCGAGAACGTCGACTCGAACGGAATCACGCGGATACGATTCCACGCCGCCTTGTCATTGTTCGGTACCTTGGGCGGCTCGTTACATACCAGCACCAGTTTGAACATGGGTGTGATCTCGCTTCCCTCCTTGTACAACCCCCTTGCAAAAAACGTATCATTCCCCGACAGCTCCTTCAAGATGCCGACATTGATCACATCGCTCCCGTCCGGTTCCTGGAGCATTGCAAGACGAACCCCGTGTCCCGCACGCGCAAGCTCGGGGCACGCGCTGCTCGACTGTGTCCTTTTTCCCACCAACAACGACGTGGGTAACTTGATGGAATAAGGCCCTAGCATCTTTTCAAACAAACGCTGGGTCACCGACTTGCCGTTGTTCCCACCCCCTGACCATACCTGTACAATCTTTTGTATATTTCCCCCAATAAAAATATCGCACGTCACGTTGAAGAAATATTCACGAACAGAGGCATCGGGAAAGATTTTGAGGAAAAAGTCGTGGACGAGTTGGACATCGGGGTGGGTGGGGTAGAGATCGGTACGGAATTGAATGGGCATCTTCAGGGAGAGACGGTCGCTGGGTCGGCCTTCACGAAACGTGTGACTGTGGAGGTCATAGACGCCGTTGTGAAAGGCAATCAGAAACGCGTCCTGGTCGAGTTGGTGGTAAAACTCGCGGTCATAAAAGACCTCACGGCATTCCTTCATCACGTGGCTTTTAAAGGGAGCGCTTTTCAAATTACGAATCTGACGCGTAATGAGTTCCACCTTCTTGGAGTACATCTTGGACTCCTCATTGTCGGCATTGACCTGCTTGGCAAACAAGTCTTTCCCGATGCGTTCATAGTCGGGGACGAGCTCGCTGGTGATCAGCCGACTGAGACTGACGCCTTCTTCATCGCGGATCCAGGTGGGCGACACGAATCGGTACCAGAGCTTGTCGGCGGTCGAGGCACAGACGAATTCATTGTCGTATTTCTGGAAGAGGGCGAGGGAGAGGTCGTGGTGCGACCCACCGAGTTGGGTGGACTTGTCCATATAGTCCTTGGTATAACGGGCCATGAGGAGGGAGTAGCCGTGGGGATTGTCACGCTTCGCCATGTACTTGAGCGTGCCGATGGACAATCCCTTCTTCTTCATGGTTTTCCATTCATACCGGCAGGAATCGGGGTCAAACTTGTCCCCCGCAAGTCGTGAGAAATCCAACCAGATCTCGAGGGCGCGGTCGGAGCCGTCCATGATATTGTACAACGTCCACCCGACATGGATCCAATCATTTCGATCCACCGCACGCTGGGAAGACAACAACGCCAACAACTCCAGGACATGTTTCTCGGTCGCGTCCTCACTCGTGTCCGGAGAGGTCATGCACAATAATGTATCCTGATGATCCATCAACTTGTTGGTTGCCGATCCCGATCCTGATCCAGATGCGGATGCGGATCCCGATCCCGATCCCGATCCTGATGTAAACGTCTTGGGTGCATGAATCTGAAGAATTTCACGGATCGGTACGAGACTGGGTCGTAACGACCTCATGTAACGATCGGAACGACCCTGGGGACGCGTCGACAAGATTCGGGGCAACATAATGTCCAGGTTCTCCTCGGTGAGTGGGAGGGGTTCTCCGTTGCCCTCAAGAAAGAGATGGTAACCGACCGTGTCGTCTTCCGTAGAACGGATGTCATGAAGGAAATACCGACGCCAATCCTGGATCCGTTTGCGCTGGGGAGTGTGCACCGAGTGCACAAGGTAGGTATCCATGTTATCGGCCTTGCGGCTCCCATACAACAACCAACTGGAACTTTCCCCGCGGTAGGTGGATCGGTCGACGAGGTCTTCGGTCTTTACACCGGTCGGCAGGGGGATATTGTGGTTGATACGCTTGAGCTCCAGACGGACGCGTTCAAGGACCTCGTGTTCCTGAATACCGCGGGGAAGATAGATCATGGGGAAATGAAGATGGAAGCCGTGTTTTAGGAAAGCGCGACTGCCTTTGAGCGTGATGGAGGCGGGTTTGGTGAGGAGGACACAGGCGAGGTCTTCGGTGGGTGTGGATTCATCGAGAATGTCGGCGAGGACTTTTTGGTAGATTTCGGTGAGACGATCGACAAATTCCATGGTGTACAAGGAAGTCGTGGACCAATTTCGCAACTCGTGGAGATGAACAACGGTTTCCCCCACATTGGAAAAACGGTCGATCAACGATACGGCTTCGGAACGCCATTCGGGATCATCCGTAATTTCTTTTTTAATATCTACATCCACAAGAACCGGCATCATGTGTCCGGTGCGTTCCGCGATACCCAACGGTTGTGCCGTATACTGATGACCATAACAATCCCAAAAGGTGTCCATGTTTTGTTCCGAGAGGACAAATTTTCCGTGCGGATGAATCATGGAAACGTGTGTGTGATACTTGGCGGAGGAGCGACCACTCGCGTCAGATGTGGACGCCGATGCCGCAACACGAAATTGACGGAGCAGAGAATTCATTTTGGTTCGGATCGGGATTATTTGATGACGAGATGAAAATAATTGTGCGTTATTGTATTTTTGAATCCCCATCTCTTGTTTTCATTTTTTTAATTTTATGAATTCTTTTTTTTATCCTCCTACACCAGTTTTTCGGAATAAAAGTGATGGAGGAGCCGGCAACACGAGGGTTAAAAAGACTTTCGTCCTCTTTGTTGTGATCTTTTGTGATCTTTTGTGATCTTATCCAACTTTGATTTTTTTTTTTCCTAAAGAAAACAACATTTCAGATGCCGTCCATAAAAAAAAACAACATCCTTCTTCGGCTCGCGAGTCGTCCCGCTGCCGCGTCCCTTGCCGCCGTCACGGCGGTGGCCGCTCCCTCGGTGGAGCAACAAGCCGTCGATCTTCGTTTGTTTCTCGTGGAAACGCACAAGCTCGTCACCGACTCGACGACTCCCGCCGATCAACCGATCCCCGAAGCGATCGTACTGTCGCTTCGAGGATGGTTGCAGCGCCGTCCGAGGGATCGTGTCCTCTCGTCTCTGGAACAAATGTCGACCCTGGGGAAGCTCCACCGATGTCTCACCTTTGTTTTGGACCGTCCCGATGAAACACCCGAGGATCGTATCCTTCAATTTATCGCCGCCGAGGCGGAGGACGCCGTCGGCGAGGGAGGATTTCATCTGTCCTCCTCGACCCTATCTCCCCTCACCATCCAGACGTGGAAGGAGGAGATTGCCTCGACATGGGCACCCGGCCTATGTCCCGGACTGTCTTCGTTGGAATCCGTAAAGACTCATCTCGATTCGCTGAGTTTTACGGATGTGTTGGTGCTGGGCGCGATCAAGAAACTTCTTCCCCTGCTACCCACCCTCACCACCATCCCGGCGCTCGAGAAGAAATTCAAGGAAATCATCGAGCTGCCCAGCGCGCTGCGTGGACCCTGGAATCACTGTATCTTTTATAACCTCTTTCATACTTCTTTTACCCCCGAAAATCTATCCCTGTCTCGTTCTCGCGGCACCCCCGAAACAGAACCGTTACCCGAAGTCCATTTCCCTCTGACGACGCTCAAGGCCTATGTCGCCGAATGCTTCTTCTACACCACCGCGGCGCAGGAAATTTCCTCCTTCTGTCGGCGTCATGCCTGGGACTACCTTCGCGAGGCGCTCGCCGAGGCGCGGAAGGATGCCCTCATCTCGGGGATCGATCCCTCCGCGGTGGTTCTTCATGAGCAGTACCTGCGCAAGATGCCGAAACACTTTCTGGCGGTCCTCCCCTCCCTCGTATGGACGCTGCGCACACTCGAGGACTGGGACGCTTTCCTCCACGAGCTCGACCACGCCTTGGTCACTCACCCCGAGATGATTCTTCACCTGGTCAACAAGGTCCGCGATGCGGCGCCTCGCACCAATTTCTTCCTGGGAAATCTCCAGGATTTTCTGGTGTCTGTCCGTCATCCCATCACCCGTGTCACGACCAAGTACAAGGAGAAGGATCTGAGCGGCGGTGGGAAAATCACCGTGATCGAACGACGCGGCTTCCGTCGGATGCGGGTCGACGAGCTCCAGAAAATTATCCAAGACAGTCCCGATCTTTTAGCGGCGTACGAGGCCGCCGGGTATTCCACCGATGTTCATGGCAAAACCCGACCCCGTCATCTGGTCCATGCCGCGCCGAGCCGTATTCGGGCGTTGGAGGTGCCGCTGGAACGTAAACGTTCCCTGCTCCGAACACAACCGTGGTTGCAGCATCTTTGTGTCCGGGATCTCTTGGTGCGTGTGATGGATACCGAAGGTCATCTCGTGCTCGAATCGACCGCCTATGTCGTGGATCCACGTTTGCCGACTTTTACGCTTCCCGAGGATGCACAGCCGGTGTTTCGTGTCTCCGACCCATTCTTGGATTCTTTTTTCGAGGCCCGCGAGGAAACCCACGAAACCCCCCAGCTTGTATTCCACGTTTCCACGGGACTTTTAGAAACCACCTCGGGTATCCAGGCAAAGGTCTACCTTCATCTGGTGAACGGCGAGATCGTGCCCATGACGTATGACCACTACCTGAAACAGAACAAGTTTTTCCAGGAAATGGAGACGCTATCGACCACGACCACGACGACCGTATCCTCTCGATGGATAGAAACACCGGTGCTTGAAGTCAACATGGAATGGATGCAGACGATTCGCAAGAAACAAGTCGATCGTCTCCGAGGCGTCTTAGATTCCACCATCATGCTTCCCAAGAACTATGTATGGGATACAAGGGGTATTGCCTCGGCGATGGACGACCATCATTTCGAGGGGAATCCGAGTCTGTATGACTATTTGAAGCGCGGAGAAAAGATTCACATGTTGTTTGACCGCTTCTCCAAATTATCCCCTCTCCTCGTCCTCTTTTACAAACGTCTCCAGCTTGGTGCCTTCTACCTAGAACGTCTGGGTACCACCCCGTGGTCTATACTCATCCCCGAGCTCATGGTGTTGGAATCGTTTCTCCGTGATAAGATTATGATCATGATCGAGAAACTTGTCGATGCAGGTGTTCAGCGTAACTTGACTTCGATCCTTGCCGTGAGTCTATTCCCCGAGTTCTTGAATGAGCGCAAACGTACCCATTCGACCACCTCGGTGGATATCACCGTTCTTCCCGTGGATTATCCCGCTGCACAAATCTCGGCGCTGGTACAGAGTATGGGCGCGACCTCGTACGCCTCCCTCGTCTGGGATGAAGAAGGAAAGGTGTACCGCGCCGACAATGTTCCCCGCAAAGTTCGCAAGGAAGTCGGACGTTATGTCGACCTGGATGTCCTGGAAAGCGCCGTCGAATGTACGACCGGCACCCTGTTCTTCTCCGACATGATGCGCTACCTCGTGCCCACACCCTCCGGATCGACCCATGTTGTCATGGGAGAGGAAACCACCACGGGGGAAGAAAGGAACATGGTCACAGGGAGTACCTCTTTTATTCCAGGTTTAGAACAACTCCTCTTGGAAAAATTATCAGAATTTTAAGCAAAAAAAATTTTTAAATATATATTTAATTATTTATATAAATTTAAAAAATAGAATGAAACCGGAAGATTTAGATTCGGTATTGGCGAGTATGGGATTGTCGGGAACAATCTATGCGATTGGATATCTGATCTTGTTTTATATTTTAATATTTATCCTTCATTGTTCGTTGCCGAAAGAAAAGAAAGTCATTAGTCAATCCAAAACATGGACCAAATATCTTTGCAAATCACTGACCAAGGTGTTTTTGATTTATCTTGCAATCAACCGGTATGGGAACCGGATGATTCCATCGAATATCACCGACCGGCACATACGATTGGAGCTCCATGAGTTACAATTGGAGTATGATCTTTTTCATACCTCGATTTTAAAATTAGACAACCCCATTGCCGAAAGATTCTCGTTTCAGGGAAAGTTGATGTTGGATGCCTACATGGGATGGATCACCGATGCGCGTACTCTAAAGTTTTTGAGTCATACGGACAAGCGATACCGTCCCGCGGATATTCAGCCCTTTCTGGTGGAGGCGATCCGTCGTCAACAACGACTTCCAGCACTTGCTGCACCGTCGGCACCCGTCGTGCTTTCCTTACCCGCACCGAAACCCACGACGGACCTAAAACATCTTCAAACAACGCTCCACCATCAGCTTTTATACCTGGGTGAGAAGGAGGGAAAAATGGGGGGCGGAGGCGGTGGAGCGTTGGAGGTGGAAAAGGAAAATTTCTTCAAGATTCACCACGTCCTCAACAAGTTTTTCTTTACCGTCCAGAAGACGATGCAGGAGGAGTTGGAGAAACCTTTCGACTCTGTTCATATGGACCTGGAGGCGAAACGAAAATTACTAAACTATCGTAAAATGTCCGAAAAA
>Ga0214919_10012324_pt1 | contig 10527 bp, 8 predicted proteins | sample LL1503_MetaG_FD_177994 | JGI IMG/M metagenome (GOLD analysis project Ga0214919, IMG submission 177994) | Freshwater microbial communities from Lake Lanier, Atlanta, Georgia, United States - LL-1503 | ecosystem: Environmental > Aquatic > Freshwater > Lake | place: USA: Georgia | collected 2015-03-15 | reverse complement strand
GAAGAAGCAAAAACATCACCAGAGTCCTATTTTTATTGGATACGTTCGAAATTCAATCAATGTATCGCTCTCTCTCCTTCGGTCTCTCCTTCGGTCTCTCCTTCAGTCTATGCATCGGCCATGATGTTATTTTTGAACAAGACGTGTTTTCGAGGTGTTTATCGAGAAGGGCCCAATGGTTTCAATGTCCCTTTTGGAAATTATAAAAATCCTTCGATTTTCGAGGAAGAGCATGTCAGGAAAGTTTCGGAAATTCTCCAGAACGTCATATTCACAGTGGGTCATTTTCAGGAGACGTTGAATAAAATCACGAGAGACGATTTTATTTATCTTGACCCCCCGTATGCCCCTGAAACCGAAAAATCCTTTGTGTCCTATACCTCTTCTGGTTTTAATTTAAATAACCATCAAATGTTATTTGAACTTTGTCAAAATATGAAGAAGAAAAAAGTGAAATTTGTAATGAGCAATGCCAATGTCGATTTGGTCAAAAACGCTTTTCCATCTTCTATTTATACCACCAGAATAATAAGTTGTAAACGTTCCATTCATTCCAAAAATCCCAGTTCCAGGACCAATGAAGTCCTTATTACCAATTTTGACTAAAGAGTAAAAAGAGTAAAAAGATAGATTTTATAAATTTTATGAATTTATAAATTTTTTTGAATTTTTGGAGTTTTTTGAATTTTTACGAATGAATCCATGCATCTAATTTCGAAAAGTAATCCTCTTCTTCCCCAAAAAGGACATGAATATCATGTTCTTTATTATAGTTTCGTAAAAATATGAATTTTTCCGTATTTTTCAGATATTGGTCTTTTAGGTAATTACATAGACAATAGGCATAGGAGACTTGAAAGTCGGGTCCTAAACAGGATTGCATTTCTTGTTTCTTGTAGACACCGGTTTCTAATTTCTCGATATTACTTCCCGGGACTTTCTGGCTTTTCTTTTCAAGAATTTTCAAACGGTACTTGGAATTATCATCGTCCACAAACAAGTAGGCTTCGTCCGGCTTTCGAAACATTTTCTTTTGAAAAAAATGTCCAAAATAGGCCACAAAACATTCTTGGGTGAAATATACCATCGTCTCCATCGTCTCCGACGACGATTCCGATGAAGCCATGGAGGATATTGGGTTTTCAACACGATTTTCAATACGTTTTTCAATACGTTTAACAAGATAATGATAACATTTATCCTTTTTATACTTGTTTTGAATATATTTCATCGTAAATCCCTTTTCCAAAAGTCGTTCCAAATTATCCGTCTTTCTTTCAAAATCATTTCCATTAATTTGTTGCTGATTACATCGCTTTTTTTTATCTTCTTTATCTTCTTTTTCCTCTATTTCATCTATTTCCCTCTTTACCTCTATTTCTTCTACTTTTTCTATTTCCACTATTTCTTCTTCCATTTTTCAAAATAGACGGATAAGCAATGATGATATATATAAAAATGCATTTTTATCCCTTTTTTCATTTTTTTCCTTTTTTTCTTTTCCATTTTCTTTTCCATTTTCTTTACGAATTTAAATTTTCAATAAATTTGAAGTTTTAGAAAACAAGAATTGAAAGAAACTAAGAAATTAAAAAGTTTGTTGAAAAATTTGTTGAAAAATTTGTTGAAAATATATTATGGAGCAAACTATCTTGTATTTGGTATTGGACAGTAGTGGAAGTATGTATGGCAAACCGGTCATGCAAGGAGCGATGGAACTTTTAGAAGAACATAAAAAGTTAGCTATGAATCCCGATAATTCCAATTATCGGTTGACGTTGTGTACCTTTTCGAATGAAATGACGGTGCACATGGAGAATGTCGAGATGGAAAATATTGATTTGCAAAATTTTCAATATACGGCTCAAGGAATGACCGATTTGTGGAATACTGTTTGGAAAGTCTTGGCAATGACGGGAGAAAAAGAAGAAGAAATAATACCAACAAGACATATTTTATTCATTCTGACCGATGGTGAAAATACGGTATCCTCACCCTACACCCCCGAGATGATTTCCAACGAAGTTCAAAGAAAGAAAGAGAAAGGTATGGATATCAATATTCTTTGGATAGGAAGCAATGGAGGCCAAGGTTGGGGAAGTCAAATCGGCGGTAGTGCTCAAGCGACACTGGATTTTGATGACGATTATATGCTGGAGGCCATACGGTCGGGAAGTGGGGCACTCCATCGTTTCGTCTCCGGAAATACCGATATCATTGAATTCACCAATATAGAACGAGATACCTCCCTCAGTCCTTTTGGTCAGAATAATAGTACGGATACTGTCGAATTATAATTAATATAATTATGAATATAATGAATCTATAAAAGTCTTTAACTCTTCTTCTTTTCCAACCTTGATTTGCGCATCAGTCCAATAGTCCAATAATAGTACAATAATAGTCCAATATTTCAATAGTTCAACACACGGTCCTTTTCAAAGGAATCCAAATAAAACAGTTTTTATATTTTTTATATTTTTATTTTTTATTTTTTAGAATAAAAAATACCAAAAGATAATGTCCAAAGTTTCCCAATCTCCCAAACCTACTTTTCTTCCTTCTCCCCCGCCTCACAAATTGGTTCCTATCGTATTGGATAAAATGAGTAAAGTGGTGGATAATAAAATGGTTCGTTCTCATAAGGCCTTTTTGGATTCGTTTATAACCCATGTCATTGCCCATCACCCGGTTCCGGGAGAACCCGAATGGGAACACCGTGCTTCCATCCAAAATGTCCATCCAATGACCGAACAACATAAACAACAACTTTATTCTCTTTTGGTTCGCATGAAAGAATATGAATCCCAAGAACATCCCGACCCTTTTCATTCTACTTACCAAAAAGGACTATTTTACCATCCCCTTTATGTCGAGCAATGGGTAGATTACATCAATCAATCTTTCCCCTCTCATTTATTTCCCATTTCTATCGTCGTTATTTCTCATTAAAATAATAAAATATTAAAATATTAAAATATTAAAATAAGAACCTTCCTTGAAAAAAAATAAAATTTTGTTCTTTCTTTCTTTCTTCTTTCAAACTTTTCGATTTTATTTTTATGTTATTTTCACATTTTCACACTTTCACACTTTCACACTTTCACACTTTAACCTTATAATAAACTATTTACTTTTTTTGCGGACGAGAAGAATGGACATAGACTTTTTCATAAGAGGTTATACCCGAAAAGTAGTTATTGGGAACATCGTGAATCATGCGAGATAAATATTGTTGTTTGGTCTCTTTATTCGTTTCTTCATGCCAATACATGCAATTCTTTCCTCGATTGCATTTTGTCCCACGTTGACACGATGGATCCCATTCCACCAAGGTATGCGCCATATTACACTTTTCGTCTGTCTGATTCCGTTTACAATATCGACCATGTTTACACAAACGAGGGTATAGTTTCGTGGGGACAACGACAACTTCCTCTTCCTTTTCCATTACATTAGTATGAGAAGAACGATGTGTACCATGTTGTTGTCGTCGTGAATGGGGAGGATGATTCTTATTCTGATTTTGGTTATTTTTGTAGTTCTTAGGATGAGAAGAATGGGTGGAGGAGGAAAGTGAGGGTGATGGAGGTGGTGGAGGCGAGGGACTGGGTTCGGGGATGACAGTGGGTGGTACATCGAAAGAAAGAGGAACCACTTTCGTTTCTATTTTTTTCCATACACAAGGGGGAGGGGATGGTCGAGAGGGAGAAAGAGGAGGAGACTTGTTGTTCGTCTCTTCTTGCGTCGTTTCGTTGTCGATTTTTATTTCTTCTTTTGCCTCCGTTTCGACATAACGGACACACCCCTCCTCATTCTCCATCCGGTAAGATAAAACCGTCCATTCGATGGGACGTTCCTCTTCGTCGATTTTCTCCGACGACGGTTCTTTCGTATATATTTCATCTCCCATTTCTTCCTCCTCTTCTTTGAAATAGTCTTCCAAAAATTTCTCATATTTCTTATGAAATTCATAATCCATTCGACGTCGATCCAAAATTCGCTCGCGATACCGCTTTGTCGCCAAATGTTCATCCCACAATCTCGTCTTGAAATCCCGATCATCTCTTGTATATCTCGGATAAAGGGGATAGGAAATATTCGTATCCTCCTTCTTTTTATTCGCCGTCAATGTCAATGTTGTCGATGTCGTTATTGTCGAGACGGTAGATAATACTTCCGAAGTATTGTCTATATTGTCTATATTGTCTATATTGTCCAAATCCAATTCAAAATCTTCCAAATCGTCCACCTTGAAATCGAAATCATCCGCATTTTCCAACATTAAATTATATTGGGAAAAGGTTTCTTCTTCGTCCTCCTCTTGTATATGGTTTTGAAAAGAGGTCATTTCATACATCCAATCGTGATGATGATTCATTTCCTCGTTTTCAAAATCCGGGTTCTCCATGACCGCCAATCCATCCATTCCATCCATTCCATCAAGCCCATTTATTAAATGTTTATCTTCTTTCAAAGCGAACATGTCGAAAGATAGATTGATTGTTTTATTTATTATTGTGTCCTGTGGATAAATTTTAATCAATTTCAAAATATTATTAAAATAATGAATCTAATTTTAATAAAGTAAAAGAGCAAAAGAGCGAAAAAAGAGCTAAACAATAAATATTAAATATTAAATATAATTTAAATAATATTTAAATATAATTTGAATATTATTTAAATAATACCATGTTTTCACCTTTTTTTCCTTATCTGTATTTTCCATCTTTTTCATCAATTTTTTTCTTTTTCTATTTTTTGAAAACTTACTTAGGTCGAAGGTAGGGATGGAAGGGATGGAAGGGGTGGGATGGGTGAAGAAGAAGGTAAAGTAGACGAAAGAACGGAAACATTATTACAAGATATATTCGTATTGGGAGTGGTCGATCCAAATACACTTTGGACTAGGGTAGAATCGGTACTTGCACAGTTTTTGGCCACACACTGTACCCAGGGACATAGTTTAGAAAAAGGAGGTATGTTGGTGTCTCCATAAGACGTCGGATCTCCACAGGATGTATTAATACAACTCGTTTGCGAAGAACTTGAGATGGCATTCAAAGTTTTTTGCACACCTCCTCGAATATTTTGCCAACAATCCAAATCGATTTCTTTGACATCGGCGGTCGTATAAAAGGCTGAACAAGGTGCAGGCGGTGGAGTAACATAATCGATATTGATGGTCTGATCCGACCACGCACCATTATCATAACCATATTCCTCTCTCATCTTTCGTAATGTTTCCGAACATAAAACCGTATTTTTATTATTCTTCATCGTTCTTTCCTCTTCCAATAAATGGAAAGAAATGTACCCAGGTCCGCTTCTCATTTCTATTTTATCTTTGGAAAACAAAATAAACAAATTCAAAAATTTTCTTCAAAATTTCAAAATTTCAAAATTTCAAAATTTTTTTATTTTATTTTTTTCCTTGTTGTTGTTTTTGTTGTTGTTGTTGTTTTTGTTGTTGTTGTTTTGTTCTTTCTTTTCCACCTCCACCTCCACCTCCTTGTTGTGATTGTTTTAAGAATTGTTTATCATCAAAGATTTGTGGATTCTCTTCGGTAAATATTATTAATTCTTTATAACGTGATTCAAGTAGCGATATCCTCTCTTCTTTTTCTTTGGCATTCATTGTTTTGGAGTCTATTGTTTTATGGACATTATGGACATTATGGACATTTTCTCCATATTTTTTGTCAAATTCGGTCAAGAAACGTTGCTTCATCTCGACCCCCGAAGAAGGCCTTTCGCTTATTTTAGTTTTTAACATGAATTTTATGACCATATTCTTAAAGTCTATTGGAAATAATTTCAAATTATTTTCACGGTCTTTATGAATTTTAAAAAAGAAGTTAAAGTCGCACTCCATAAAATCAAGACGTCTTAGTATACGTTCATGTATCCATAAATTCAAGTTTTCATATGGACCGTTGAAAATATTTTTTGACCTTATATAATTATTCGTGAAAAATATCCAATTCAATAGTTGTTGTTTTTGAACTAAATCTTCTTCTACATCGAATTGTTGTAATACGGCTTCAAAAAGTAAGATGAAAAATTTATGATCCATTTGTTGTTTAGGTATTTTATCGGAAAAATAGGTTTGAAACAATTTATTTATTTCTTGTCGAATCTGTTGAACCTTGCGTATTGTTATCGGTTTAGATAAAATGGAAGAAGAATACAAATCATAAAGTTCTTGATTTAAATCTTGAAAATATTGTTGCTCCTCCGTCAACTTTACTTTCTGATGACAAGCATCGAAAATACTTTTTAGCATTGCAATTCGACGAAGAGACGCTTCCAATAAACTCAATTCAAGGTGTGTTTTCGGTGGAGCATTTTGGGAGTATATAAAAGAAAGATCCGTCGCCATCCTATTTAATAGTTGCTCCCGGTATTCAATGATATCCGTAGCCATGACTTTAGAGTAAGTCGTCAACGTCCATGGACCCGGATCATAAAAGCTTTCCCATGCATACCAACATGGACCAGACTTTAAATTTGCCTCGTCTCTTTCAAGAAAACTATACCAGGAAACCATTGTTTTTTCCAAGAAATCAGATTGTAGAGAGTCCCAAATAATAGTGATTCGATTTTGACGTTCCGTCATTTTACGCTTTTGTTGTTGTCTTTGTTGTTGTTGTCGTTGTTGTTGTTGTTGACCACCACCCATACCTCCTCCCCCTTTCGTATCGGGAAAAATTAACCTTCTTTTTTCCGTTTCATAATCAAATCCAGCATTATATATGAATTTTTCCTTTTGTGCATCCGTCAAGTCGGTCGTATGAAATATCCTTTTGAGTTGGACTTGAGAAAAAGGTAGACCAAATATATTTAACTTTTCATAAACTTTTTGGAGCGCATCGTCGATTGTCAAGTTTTGTTGTTTTTGTTGGGGTTTCTTTGGTGTTTTTTGTAATGGTGGAGAGAATAAAGATAACCTCGAACTCGACATGAAAGATAAAATATAACAATGAAAGAAGTTGGTGAATGAATTTATTTCTATCAAAGAAATAAATATTATTTTTATGAAATCTATTCTTATTATTCATTCTATTCGTTTTATTCGTTCTATTCGTTTTATTCGTTTTATTATGTACATTAAAAAAGACTTTCTCCCATTTCTTCGTCTTCTTCTTCCTCTTGTAAATCTTCTACAACGGTACTGGGACCACCTCGGATGTACTCGGCAATCCGTTCTCGATACCCTTTATCTTCGGCTAAAAAAGAGGGAACATCTTGGACTTCAGAGGGAATGCTGTACGGCAACTTTTTTTCTTTACACATTTCCATATCCTCGCACGTTAAATTTTCAAGACAATTCTTCTTTTTATCCCATTTCCCAATCACTTGTCGTGTTTTATACGAAAATAACAAACCATTCTCCGGACACCAGGCATCCTTTTCCCGACACACCCGGAAATGCCATTCCGACGTTTTGTTCACATACTCCAAAATATTCAAAGGCAACATTTCTAAAATTAAAGGCTCTTGCTTCTTACACTCCACCACTTTCTTCTTTTCCCCTGTCAAAGTTAAAGAAGAACGAGATTTATTGTTTTTATTTTCTTTATTTTCTTTAGAATCTTTAATATTTTTAGAGTCTTTATAGTCTTTATAGTCTTTATAGTCTTTATAGTCTTTCCAACCATGTTGGGTCGCTACAATTCGTACGGCATAATCATGTTTATTCTTTAATCCTTTCATTTCGATATTCATGCTCTGACATTTTTCTATCAAGGCTGTTTTCGAAAGCCTTTGTGTGGAATTGATTTCGGCGACAATCGATTCATTATTCAATAATTCCTGTAATTGTTCCATACTTTTCTTTTTCCTTTCTTTTTTCTTTTCTTTTTTCCTTTCTTTCTTCTTTCTTTTTTTGTTTTTATCAAATTTTGAAACAATCTTTAACATTTTGATTCGATTTTAATATTTTAATATTCTATTATTCTATTATTATTTCATACAGAAACAGAGGAAACAGAGGAAAGAGATTGGATTTTGGAAAGCATCTTTTCGAAAAAGTCGGGAATTAAATGTTGGATTTCCACACTATTTTCGTCGGACATTGTTTCCTTTTCTTGTTGTTGTTGTTCTTCTAAGTTATAGGAAGACGGATTGGGTTGAAAATAGAGGGGCAGTCCTTGGTACATGGTTTTTCGTTGATTGACGATGCGCGGGTCTTCATTTTCAAGTGGACATAACAAATCCGGAGAGTACAAGGACAAAAATCGTTTCATCTGTTTGACTGTCCATTCTTTTTGGTCTCCTTGACCTCCTATCTTCCAATTCTTGTCCTTGTCCTCCCCCTCCTCCTCCTCCAAATCTTCCTGGTCCAACAGACTTGCAATAGAAACCAAGGTTTGGATGGGATAAACACTGTACCCCTCCTTCTCTTCTTCATTCGATTGAACAAAAGATTGAAAGGATAGATATTCGACTTCTTCCGGAGATGGTATTTGGTCGATAAAGGTTGACCGAATCGTGCTGGTGTTGCTCGTTTTCGTTCGAGTTCCCGGAAAAAACAAGGGATAGATACTAAACAACAACGTATCCATACGTGTTTTTTTGGAATTGTCCCATTTTTTCATAAACTCTTTTTGTTGTTCTTTGGAAAGAGAAACAAAAAAACTTGGAACCAAATCCGACATCAAAACATCCTCCTCCAATAAATGGTTAATCACATACGAAAATCCACGCATCCTCTTTCGAAACACACCCCCCCATCCAAAAAACAAACTCTGACTTTCACATAACAATAACAGATTGACCACTCTTTCTAAAAACATTTTTAATGTATAATACACCGAGGGTTCATTCCTCCAAAAAGAAAACATGTCCTCCACGATTTTCATGACCATTATTGTCGATTCGTTCTCTTTCCAAAAATAATAAATATTATCCAAGAAAGCGACCCTCAAATTCTTTTTCATTTCCTCCATCAACGTTTCCTTCCACCAATCCGGCAACGTACAAAAAGGACGTTCTAATAAATCATTCGACATTTGCAAAAACTCTGTCCTCGATAAATTACTTTTTCTATACTTTTCCAATAGATTCTCTAAATATTCCATTTCGTTTTGAAAAAGACTCCCATTTTGGACTATGACCTCCCCCGTCGAAAGATGATGATGCATAACCAATTCCAATTCGTCCACTACCAAAACTTGACCTCGCTGAAAATAATGAGGAGTAGATGAAGAAACTGTTAATGCATTCACCATTCTCGAAAGAAGAATCGGATTCATAAAATAGGAAAAGGGTGAAACTTGAAAACTCCTCATCTTTTTCAAAAGTTCGGAAAATTCGGAAAGATCGGAAAGATTTTTGCCATTTTTAATTCGAATCGTTGTATACAAATAATTAGGAATCCATGGACGAGCTAATAACGCAATTTCCAAAAGTTGTTTCTTTAAAACAGAAGGAAGTTCAAATTCCATTAATCGAAGTGCAGTCGTGGAGGATTTTTTTGAACTTTTTGATTTATTAGAACTATTAGAACTTTGGACTTCCATAAAGGGGGAGAGGAGAAGCAATCCTTTTCGTGTGGACGCTTGTTTATGAGTTAAATAGTTTGTAATGGAAAAAAAAGAAGAAGCATGCATTTTCTGGAATACGTCCATCATTTCTTCCCACGTCAATGAAAAAAATGCGTGAAATGGGAAATCCGGCAATTGGCGGATAGAAAAAGATTTGAAATTTTTAATCAAATTTTTATTCTTCTTCTTTTCCATCTCCCCCTCTTCCATTTCTTCTGTCCAAGTCGAAGACGATTGGACAAAAGCTTCTGATTCCTCTTCCTCCTCCTCTTCCTCTTCTTCCTCCTCCTCCTCCTCCTCTTCTTCTTTCCCCTCGTTTTCTTTCTCCTCGTTTTCTTTCCCCTCGTTTTCTTTGGAGACTTTGGGTACTTTTGGGTTTTTGAGAACTTTTGGTACTTTTTTTATTTTTTTGTTGGTTTTGGATGTTTTTTCTTTTTTTTCTTTTATTTCTTTTTCGTCTTTTTCGTCTTTTTTATGCAGAAAGTCGTCGAGGGATTTTCCAGTAACCCGTTGGATTTGAGATTCCCAGAATGAAATGCGTTCGGAAGCACGAGTCAATGATTGAAGTTTTTGCTGGGCTTCCGGTTCCTGGGCGATTTCCAAAAATCCATCCAAACAATGACGATGTAGAAAAGACAAGACATTGGAAATAAAGTTGGGATAGCCCGTATACTCTTTACAAAAAGTGGCCAACGAAGTCGAAGGAAGAGGAAGAGGCGATACTTCTGGATATAAAAGCATCTTCCATTCTTCCTCTTCCGGTGCGACGATGGGTTCCGGTGGTTGTTGTATGGCTTTTTGCCATTTCTCCAAGGACCATTGGAGGTGCAACGGATCCATGACCAATGTCTTTAGCCAATGTACATAGGCAATATTTTGTACTGTCAAAACAGATAAATGAGCCTTCCAATCTTGTTCGGACAAGCCATAGAAAAGTTGACACTCCCTACATTTTTCCACAGTGTCTTCCAAATTCGAA
>Ga0214919_10012323_pt1 | contig 10527 bp, 8 predicted proteins | sample LL1503_MetaG_FD_177994 | JGI IMG/M metagenome (GOLD analysis project Ga0214919, IMG submission 177994) | Freshwater microbial communities from Lake Lanier, Atlanta, Georgia, United States - LL-1503 | ecosystem: Environmental > Aquatic > Freshwater > Lake | place: USA: Georgia | collected 2015-03-15 | reverse complement strand
GTGCCTACATGGCCCAAAAAGTTGAAATGACCAAAATGCCAGAACTTGTGGCCTTCATGCACAGCATGATTGGCTTGGCTGCGGTCTTCATTGCCATTGCGGCGGTGGTCGAGCCCTATGCCTTCAGCATCGTCACCAAAGCGGCTGACGGCACCGTGCCCCCCATTCCCAAAGGCAACTTGCTGGAATTGTTCTTAGGTGCTGCCATTGGCGCCGTCACCTTCAGTGGCTCTGTCATTGCGTTTGGCAAGTTGTCTGGCAAGTACAAATTCCGTTTGTTTCAAGGTGCGCCTGTGCAGTTTGCAGGTCAGCACAAATTGAATTTGATTTTGGGCTTGGCCACGGTAGGCTTGGGCTTGGTGTTCATGTTCACAGAAAGCTGGACGGCTTTCTTTGCCATGCTGGCGCTGGCCTTTGTCATGGGCGTGCTCATCATTATCCCTATTGGCGGTGCCGACATGCCGGTGGTGGTGTCCATGCTCAACAGCTATTCCGGTTGGGCCGCTGCGGGCATCGGCTTTAGCTTGAACAACAGCATGCTGATCATTGCAGGTTCTTTGGTGGGCTCTTCAGGTGCCATCCTGTCCTACATCATGTGCAAGGCCATGAACCGCTCGTTCTTCAATGTCATCTTGGGTGGCTTTGGTGGAGAAGCTGCAACAGCCGTTGCGGGTGCGCAAGAACAACGTCCTGTGAAAACCGGCAGCGCCGACGACGCAGCCTTCGTGTTGGGCAATGCCGAAACCGTGGTCATCGTGCCCGGATATGGTTTGGCCGTGGCGCGTGCGCAGCACGCTGTCAAAGAGTTGGCCGCCAAGCTGACCGAAAAAGGCATCACGGTGAAGTACGCCATTCACCCTGTGGCGGGTCGCATGCCGGGCCACATGAATGTGCTGCTGGCCGAGGCCGAAGTACCTTACGACCAAGTGTTCGAAATGGAAGACATCAATGGCGAATTTGGCCAAGCCGATGTGGCCATCATTTTGGGCGCCAACGACGTGGTCAACCCTGCTGCGCACATCAAGGGCAGCGCTATTTATGGCATGCCCATTTTGGAGGCCTACAAAGCCAAAACCATCATCGTCAACAAACGCTCCATGGCTGCGGGTTACGCTGGTTTAGACAATGAACTGTTCTACATGGACAAAACCATGATGGTGTTTGGAGACGCCAAGAAAGTGGTGGAAGATATGGTGAAAGCGATCGAGTAATGACCGAAGAGCGCGTTTGGTTAGACAGTTACCCTGAGGGCGTACCGACTGACATAGACGCTTCCCAGTATGAGTCTTTGCTTGGCTTGATGGCTGACAGCTTTGCCAAATACGCCAATCGAACGGCTTACAGTTTCATGGGCCAAGACATTTCGTACCAAGAAACCGATGTCAAAAGCCAAGCGCTTGCAGCTTACTTTCAATCTCTGGGATTGGACAAAGGCGATCGTGTTGCCATCATGATGCCCAACGTGCCGCAGTACCCTGTGGCGGTTGTGGCCATTTTGCGTGCGGGCTTGGTGGTGGTCAATGTGAACCCCTTGTACACCCCGCGAGAACTTGAGCACCAGCTCAAAGATTCTGGTGCCAAGGCCATCGTGATCATCGAAAACTTTGCAGTCACGCTGCAAAAGTGCCTCGCAGAAACTCAAATCAAGCATGTGGTGCTGTGTGCCATGGGTGACATGCTCAGCATGCCCAAAGGGGCCTTGGTGAACTTTGTGGTTCGCAATGTGAAAAGTCTGGTGCCAGACTTTGATCTGCCCGGTGCCATCAAATTCAAGCAAGCCTTGAGCCTCGGAGAGCGTTCCACATTTGTCAAACCAGTGGTCACAAGCGACGACATTGCGGTCCTTCAATACACCGGTGGTACCACGGGTGTGTCCAAAGGGGCCATGCTCTTGCACCGCAACGTCATTGCCAACTTGTTGCAATCAGAGGCTTGGAACGAGCCAGTCATGAAGCGGGTGCCGGCCAACGAGCAACCCACTTCGGTGTGTGCTTTGCCGCTGTATCACATCTTTGCTTTTACGGTCAACATGATGCTGGGCATGCGCACAGGCGGCAAGAATATTTTGATCCCCAACCCGCGCGATTTACCCGCGGTGTTGAAAGCGTTATCGACACAAACATTTCACAGTTTTCCGGCGGTCAATACCTTGTTCAATGGCTTGGCCAATCACCCAGACTTTGACACAGTCAATTGGAAAAATCTCAAGGTGTCGGTGGGCGGTGGCATGGCGGTGACCAGTGCGGTGGCCGCATTGTGGTTGCAGAAAACCGGTTGCCCCATTTGCGAAGGCTATGGCTTGTCTGAAACCAGCCCGTCTGCCAGTTGCAACCCAACTACCAGCACACAGTTCACAGGCAACATTGGTGTTCCTTTGCCCAGCACGAGCATGAAGTTGTTGGACGACGAAGGCCATGAAGTAAGCGAGTTAGGTCAACCCGGGGAAATTGCCATCAAAGGCCCCCAAGTGATGGCGGGTTATTGGCAACGTCCCGATGAAACTGCGCGCAGCATGACCCCTGATGGCTTTTTCAAATCGGGTGACATTGGCATTCGAGATGCACATGGATTTTTTAAAATCATCGATCGCAAGAAAGACATGATCTTGGTCAGTGGTTTCAATGTCTACCCCAACGATGTGGAAGAAACAGTGTCTTTGTGTCCAGGTGTTTTGGAGTGCGCCGCGGTCGGTGTGACCGATGAAAAAACAGGCGAAGCTGTGAAGTTGGTGATTGTGAAAAAAGACCCAGCCCTCACTGAAGTGGCGGTGCGTGAGTATTGCCGAGCCCATCTGACCAGTTACAAGCAACCGAAAGTCATTGCGTTCAAAAAAGAATTACCCAAAACTGCGGTGGGTAAAATTCTTCGCCGTGAACTGCGTAATGGACAGGCCTAAGCAAGCCTCCCTCCTCTCATAGATCATCGGAAAGTCAGAAGAGTTCCATAATTGCAGATGCTAATGGAGTAACTTTGCTGGGCGTGCCTTAAGATGCTTTTACGTCGGTTTATAGGCGGAAAGCTTGGAAGTGCAGTCTTGGCGTTCCAAAAACCGTGAGAAGCGAAACAGATGGTTTAGCTTATAGAGTTATACAAATAAAACTTCATCTCAAATTCTTAAGTTGCTTGATACAAGCAGATATGATCTTTGTTAGCGACTAAAGGGTAGCGTAATAAATCAGGAAGATTTAAGAATAAAGGATTCAAAGTCGATAGCGACAAAGCGAACTTGAAATTGGTTAAACTTTTTTAAAAGTCTATTTTTACATTTTAAAACTGACCTATATGTTTCTAAGCATTCAATTAATCACATTTAAATGAAAAATTTAATTCGATCCATACCCGACTATCCCAAACCTGGAATAATTTTTCGAGATATAACCACATTGATCAAAGATCCAAACGGCCTGAGTTTAATTGTCAAGGAGTTTCTTGACCGATATGATGGCATGAAAATCGATAAGGTGGCAGGAATTGAGTCCCGCGGTTTCATTATTGGATCTCCATTGGCTTATGCGCTAGGAATTGGATTTATACCAATTCGAAAAAAAGGAAAATTACCAGCAAAAACTATCGGTTGTGATTATGAACTCGAATACGGAACTGACAGGATAGAAATTCATGAGGATGCTTTATCGGCAGGTGAAAACATTCTTTTGGTTGATGACTTAATTGCAACTGGAGGTACTGCAGAGGCAGCAGTAATGTTGATAAAAAAATGCGGCGGTAATATTGTGGAGTGTTCATTTGTTGTTGAATTACCAGAGCTAGGGGGCAAAAAACGATTAGAGGCTATTGGGGCTAATGTTTTTTGTCTCACGGAATTTGACGGGCAATAATAGATTTTTAATTTGGAAATTTATAAAGTCCTTTAATGTTTTATAAAATTTGAGAAATTTTTCATGAAGATAGATGGGCGACACTTTAGGACAATATGGATAAATGACGAGGGTGAATTGAGTGTAATCAATCAACTTAGTTTGCCCCATGTTTTTGAAATCGTAACATTAAGAGATATTGATGATGTGTGTCATGCAATCAGCGATATGGTTATTCGGGGCGCAGGACTAATTGGTGCAACTGCAGGTTATGGTATGTGGATAGCTGCAAAACAAGCGCCAACCAACAGCTTGGAATCCTTCGATGCCTATATGAAGGCTCAGGCGTTGCGTCTAAAAGAAACAAGACCGACTGCAAGCAATTTGGCTTGGGCAATTAATCGTCAACTCAAGCGATTAGAGAGCGGCGGCACAATTTTTGAAAAGATTGCATTGGCTAAAGCCGAAGCCGAGTCAATTGCTAATGATGATGCGGAATTTTGTCGGCTGATTGGTAAGCATGGTTTGAAGTTATTTGAAAATTTATTTGCATCAAATCCTGGAAAAACAATTAATGTATTGACGCATTGCAACGCTGGTTGGTTAGCTTTTGTAGATTACGGTTCAGCGCTTTCTCCGATCTTTGCCGCTCATGATGCCGGTTTTCCAGTACATGTTTGGGTTGATGAGACACGTCCGCGTAATCAGGGCGCAAGTCTTACTGCTTGGGAGTTGGCAAGCCACGGAGTCCCGCATAGTTTGGTTGTGGATAACGCGGGTGGGCATCTCATGCAACACGGCATGGTGGATATTGTATTGACTGGTGCAGATCGAATTACACGCAACGGTGATGCGGCAAACAAAATTGGTACCTATCTTAAAGCGTTAGCGGCTAACGATAATCAAGTTCCCTTTTACATAGCATTTCCTTCTAGTACGATCGATTTTTCTTTGGATAATGGTCTTACTCAAATACCAATTGAAGAGCGATCTGCTGATGAGGTAAGAAAGGTCGTAGGTAAATTATCAGATGGCAGCATCGCTACCGTTCAAATTTGTCCCGACCAAACAAAAGCGCGCAATTGGGGGTTTGATGTAACGCCTGCGCGTCTGATTACTGGACTGTTGTGTGAGAGAGGAATTTGCTCAGCAACAGAGTCGGGAATTCTTGAATTATTCCCTGAGAAAAACTAATGAGCCAATCGCTTCGAGATGACGGTGTCATCAAATACCGAGCTATTCATCAAAATAGTAGCCCACCAGTTCATATAAATTTAAAGCATCTAGATGGGGTTAGAACAAAGTTGTTTGATATGGGTTTAGTTGGGGCTTATTCTGACGGAATTGGATACGGTAATGTTTCAATACGCAATGGTACTGGGTGCATTATTTCTGGCACTTCTACTGGTGCAGTTCGAGTTTTGGGGGCTAGTGGATATTGCTATGTTCGAAGTTTTGATTTGAAATTAAATACTGTAATGACAGAGGGCCCCACCTTGGCTAGTAGCGAGTCTATGACCCACTGCGCAATTTATCAAGCCCATTCATCGGTGCAGTGTGTATTACATATCCATAGCCTTGAACTCTGGCAAAAGCTATTGGACAAAGGTTGCGAATCAACATCTGCCGCTATCCCGTATGGAACGCCTCAGATGGCACTTAGCATGGCAAATTTAGTAGGTGCCAAAGCATTACCATCCAATTTACTGGCGATGGCCGGTCATGCTGAAGGTATTGTTGCCTATGGGCATTCAATCATATCGGCATTTGACGAAATCAAAGCCATATTGAATATTTAATCTGCATTTATAAGGTCTTGAAATGACTATACACATCGGTATTATTGGCGGAAGTGGCCTTGACAATCCTGAACTTTTTCTAAATCCCAAGGACGAAATAGTGGCTACAAGATGGGGTGCTCCCTCATCACCCTTGAAGCTTGGACAAATTGCTGGAATAGATGTCGCGCTTCTGGGCAGACATGGAAGAGAGCATACTATTCCACCTACACAAGTGAACTATCGTGCGAATATACAAGCTCTAAAAGAAATTGGTTGCTCTCATATTCTTGCAACTACGGCAGTAGGCTCATTGCGAGAAGAGATCTGCAGGGGTGATCTGGTAATCATTGATCAGTTTATTGACTTCACTAAGCAGAGAAAAATGACTTTTCATGAGTCATTCAAGCCACACGAACCTGTACACACGCCAATGGCAGATCCATTTGATTCTCGATTGAGAGGAATTTTGAATCAAGTATGCATTGATCAGGGTTTAAGCTTTCATCAATCAGGTACTGTGGTGACTATTGAAGGGCCTCGCTTTTCAACTCGCGCAGAATCTAGAATGTTTCGCTCTATTGGCGCAGACATTATTAACATGTCGGTATCTACTGAGGTTGCTTTGGCTAACGAGTTAGGAATCCCATATGCGGCAATTGCCATGAGCACTGACTATGATTGTTGGAAAGAAGACGAGATGCCCGTAAGTTGGGAAGCGATTTTAGAGGTCTTCAAAAGTAACGCTGACAAAGTAACTAAATTACTTTTAGCCGCAATTCCAATTATTGCGAAGCATTAAGTTACTCAATTTAATGATGTCATTTCCATTTGGTAAAACGATTTCCTACTTAAGCCAGCCGCGTCTGCGGAAGTACCACATGGGCACCACGGCACTGGCCACCATGAGGCACAGCGCATAAGGGTAGCCCCAAGTTTGCGACAGCTCGGGCATGTACTGAAAGTTCATGCCGTACAAACTGGCAATGAGCGTAGGCGGCAGCAAGGCCACACTGGCCACTGAAAAGATTTTGATGATCTTGTTCTGGTTGATGTTGATGAAACCCACTGTGGCGTCCATCAAGAAGTTGATCTTTTCAAACAAAAATTCAGTGTGCGATTCGAGTGAGTCAATGTCGCGCAAAATTTGACGTGCTTCTTCAAATTGCTCGGCATTGAGCATCTTGCTTCGCATCATGAAACTCACCGCGCGGCGTGTGTCCATCACGTTGCGGCGAATGCGGCCATTCAAGTCTTCTTGGCGCGCAATGGCGCCCAGCACCTCACCGGCCATGGCATCGGTCACGTCACCAGACAAGACTAACTTGCCGGCAATTTCCAATTTGTCGTAAATGTTCTCCAGCGTGTCGGCTGAATACTCAGCGTCGGCATCGAACAGCTTAAGCAACACGGCTTTGGCATCTTCCAGCAGGCCTGGCGCACGGCGCGCGCGCAAACGCAGCAAGCGAAACACGGGCACGTCTTCGTCGTGGATGGAAAACAGAACGCCCATGCTGCGCAGATCGGCGTTTTGCAGATTCAGAATGAAAGCGCAGCGAACTGTGCGGGGCTCGTCTTCGTCAGCAATTAAAAAGTCAGAGCGAATGTGCAATTCGCCGTTGTCTTCTTCGTAGAAGCGCGCAGATTCTTCAATGTCCTCGTCCATCGCATCTTCTGGAATGGACAGGCCGTAGTATTGTTTGATCCAACGTTTTTCTTCCACAGTGGGCGACTCAAGGTCGACCCAAATAGGTTGGAACTTGGACAACTCTTCTAGAGATTCAATCTCTTCTTGGACCAAACGGCCGTTGGCTAGCGTAAAAATGTTGAGCATGGCAGATCTCCTTCAGCCCCAAAAACTGGGGGGCCAAGTGTTCGATTGGGCGGCAATGAGGGCAGAGCAGCTTTCGAACGACTGGCCAAGCTGCATCAAGGCTTGCAGCACAGGAACCATCTCATTCGAAAGCTACCAACTAGGGTGGCTTTCCACGGAGCAAACTCCAAAATAATGATGGGTTGGATTATGGCACTGAATCGCTGAAAAAATCCAAGAGCTCTTCTTTGCGCATGGCCACGTCGTGAGCACCCAGAGCCATGAGTGCGCGCAAAAATCCGGGCTCGAATAAAAGATAACTCGCAAGCCCGGCACCCGAACCCTTCAATGCACCGAGCCCCTCTAAAACACGGTGCACTGGCCGCGGCAGTTCGTGAACATGCGCTTGGGCCAGGGCGTCAAGTGACTCACTGGGCTGCATGGCCAAAACTTCCACCTCTCGAAATGGCAGGGACTGAGCCAGGGCCAGACCATGATGTTCAGAAAGGTGATTTTTTAATTGTTGAATGCTTTGATTCACGCGTTGGACTTGTTCAACATCGGCCATCAAGGTGTCGTTGAACACACTGGCCATCGCATGCCCTGCAATGTTGCCAAGGCTGGGCCTTTGTTTGCTGGCGGGGCTGGCCTGAAAGCTTGAACCCGATAGGTCCATGGACCTTCTTTGGGGTTGCCCAACGCCAATGGCCAAAATTTTGTTGGCGCCCAAGTGCACGGCAGGGGAAAGCGGTGAACTTTGCCGCATTGAGCCATCGCCAAAATATTCCATGTTGCCGTCGACCCAAAGCGGTGTGGCTGGAAATAAAAAAGGAATGGCACTCGAGGCCATCAGATGCTCGATGGTGATGTCTTGCAATTCGGCGCGACGTCCGGGCCGGTTCCATGCCTGAGCATTTTGCAGTTGGTGAGTTTGGCAAAAAGTCCAGTGCACGCCTGTGGTGTAACTGGAGGCTGTGACGGCCAAGGCTTTCAGGTCCCCCCGTGTCAATGCCAGATCGATGTTGTTCAGGGCAATGCGTCGGTGCAAGGTGTCGACCAGTGGCATGCTGTCAAGTGCGGCGCCTTGTTTGCGGGCCGACAGGGTGACGCCCAATGCCGTTGCCCAGCGGCTGAACTGAGCCATGGGTGTATCGGGCAGGTGGTAGACCCCACGAGAATGCAGACCCTGCCAAAACTCGCCCAGTCCGCTCAATGCGGCTAAGCCGTCAATGGCCCGACTGGCCAAATAGGTGGCGTTCAGAGCGCCTGCCGAAGTACCCACCAAGACTTGGAAGGGAAAGGCGGTGGCCTTGTCAGCCGGCGGCTTGATTAACGCAGCCAGGGCCTGTAAAACACCCGCTTGGTAGGCTGTTCTGGCGCCGCCCCCCATGAGCACCAAACCACGCGTGGTTTCGTGTTGAGGCTGGCTCAAGCGGCCACCGAGGGTGTCAGTTTGAGTGAGGTCATCCAGGTGCATGTGCGAATGATAGAGTCAGAGCTTCAGGAAAACCACCCATGACTTCACATTTGACGCCAAAGCGCGAACGCTGGCTTTTATTGACACTCGCCAGCATCCAATTTACCAGCGTCCTTGACTTCATGATCATGATGCCTTTGGGGCCCCAGCTGACTGAACTCTTTGGCATTTCTGCGGGTGAGTTTGGGTTTTTGGTGTCGGCCTATACTTTTGCAGCGGGCTTATCAGGTCTTTTGGCTGCCACCTACATTGACCGCTTTGGCCGCAAACGCATGATGCTCACCCTGTACCCCTTGTTTGGGCTTGCAGCATTGGCTTGCAGCATCGCCCCCACCTTCGCGTGGCTCATGGTGGCGCGAGTGGCATCAGGATTTTTTGGCGGGGTCTTGATGGCTTTGTCTCAAACCATCGTGGCAGAAGTCATTCCGTTTGAGCGCCGGGGTCGGGCGATGGGCGTGGTCATGACATCCTTCTCCGTGGCCACGGTAGCGGGTGTGCCCTTGGCTCTTTTCTTGGCATCGCACTTCAATTGGCATGCGCCATTTTTGGCCATTGCGCTGATGGTGAGCGTGTGTGGCTTGGGTGCTGCAAAAACACTGCCCAGCTTGAAGGGCCATCTGGCGGCTCACCCAAGTGGCGACTCAGCACCGAACATGTTGGCCAACCTGCGCTGGGTGTTGGTTGACCCCAATCACCTGCGAGCCTATGCCATGTCATCGAGCATGGTGTTTGCAGGTTTTGCGGTGATTCCCTACATCACGCTTTATTTGCAAGGCAATGCGGGCTTTAAGCCAGAGCAAATTCCTTATGTTTATTTGACCGGCGGAATTTGCACCTTGATTTCTGCGCGCTTCATTGGGCATTGGTCAGATCGCGCGGGCAAAGCCTATGCGTTTCGCCGCTTGGCCCTTCTAATGCCCTTGCCCTTGCTGGCGATGACCTTGTCTGCAGGCTTGCCCATGGTGGGCGTGTTGCTGGTTTCTTCCGTGTTGTTTGTGGTGATGAGCGGCCGCATGATCCCTGGCATGGCCTTGATTGGCGCCGCTGCTGATCCTCGAAGGCGCGGCAGCTTCATGACCTTGAACTCTGCTGTTCAGTCACTTGCCATGGGCTTGGCGGCACTGCTGGGAGGGCAAATTTTGGGACGCGATGGTGATGGGCATTTGACCCATTATTGGATAGCGGCTTTGCTGGGAGGGGGCGCCAGCCTTTTGAGCTTTGTGCTGGCGAGCAAACTGAGGCTTCATGGTGAAGCGCCGACTTGAACAATGAATGAATTGTTTCAAGATAGGAATTTATCAGCTTTTCTGCAAGAAAAGCGCAAGACTTGGGTAAATCAAAGGGTTTAAAGAGCCAAGCTTGCTTTTCACGATAGGGGCGCGCATAGTGGATTCAGCCCACCCCCATTTTGGGTCGGTGGTTGTTTATCCTAGAGCGCAACAGGAGGCTTTTTTATGAATCTGACGATCAGTGGTCACCACCTCGAAGTTACACCCGCACTCAGAAGCTATGTCACTGGCAAGCTAGACCGAATCACTCGGCATTTTGACCAAGTGGTGGATGTGAAAGTGTTGCTCACGGTTGAAAAACAAAAAGAGAAAGACAAACGTCAGCGAGCAGAGTGCAATATTCATGTCAAAGGCA
>Ga0214919_10012322_pt1 | contig 10528 bp, 7 predicted proteins | sample LL1503_MetaG_FD_177994 | JGI IMG/M metagenome (GOLD analysis project Ga0214919, IMG submission 177994) | Freshwater microbial communities from Lake Lanier, Atlanta, Georgia, United States - LL-1503 | ecosystem: Environmental > Aquatic > Freshwater > Lake | place: USA: Georgia | collected 2015-03-15 | reverse complement strand
GTGCATACGGAGGACGAAACGGAGGACAAAACGGAGGACAAAACGGAGGACAAAACGGAGGACAAAACGGAGGACAAAACAGAGGACAAAACGGAGGACAAAACAGAGGACAAAACGGAGGACAAAACGGAGGACAAAACGGAGGACAAAACGTAACCACTATTAATGCGAATACAATACCGCAAAATCCAGTTGGACAAACGGGCTCGATTACTACCACACCCGGAACATTTAGTGATATTTCCGGCACGCGTATATTTGAATTCGAAATTCCAATAGACAGTGCCTATTTTCAAAATCTGAGCCGATTAATGGCGTCATCCACGCCTCAACCAACAGGACAATCGGCGGAAAATGATTCAGGTTCAGATTCGGATTCTGATATAGAAGCGGATTTGTCTGTCGATTAGATTATATACATGCGTGAATATAATAAAAAAATGATGTCTGGTAAATACAACGTATAAAAATTTCATGTTTTCAAATTGGTTTCAAAAATCGTCAAATAATAAGATCGGGTTTGAAGACGTATTACATGCGATAAAAAATCCAGATATTTACATTATTTTAAATACATTGTCCGGCGATGCACAGGATTGTCTAATAAAAAACACTCTATCTATGGATTTGGAGGAACCGACGATCAATCAAATGATTACACATTCACGCCAACAAATAAAACGGTTCATTATTTACGGCAAAAATAATACCGACGAAACCGTCGAGCGAAAATCAAAACAATTGGTCGATCTTGGGTTTGAAGAAGTATATATTTATACAGGAGGCCTGTTCGAATGGATGCTTTTGCAGGATGTTTATGGTGCAGATGAATTTCCGACAACGCAAAAAGTGATCGATATTTTGAAATACCGATCAAAGGGACGTCTCCATTTCCCGCGAATCGCGGGATTTTCATAGAATATACAATGGTATCATCGTATATTCATATTCCTATAGCAGCATTTTTCGCCAATGATTTATGCGCGCAATCGAATTTTCATGCATATGAATATACGCACATTTCGAATAATCGGTGACCAACAGGTTGTGATCGTGGTGCAGAAACACACGCGTTTCAAATAATCGAACCGAATCGTTAAATGCATTCTGAATATCACCCACACCGACCTTATTCATGTGATAAATCATGCAACGGTCAAAATCGTAGGCACAGAATAAGTCGGCTTCGCGCACAATATGATAGGCATGCTGATATTTCCCAAGGCTGGGGAATCCATGTACTTTTACATGTGAGTAAGACAAGGTAGTAATAATGCATTTAATTGCGGAAATTGATTCAGCATCCAAAATTGGGGGGTCAATCGAATCGCCGTTACAGCAATTTTTTAAAAAATCTTCAATTTCTGCAACGCCCTGATCTTGGTCCATATATTTTTTATCACACATGTCGTGCAATATTGCAGATGCGTAAATAACACACTCTTGTTGTTTCAAAAAGGGATGCTCTATAACTTCGTGCTCGTAAATCTGATTGGAATACATGAAAATATTCATCGCATGCGACAGCCCGTGAGATTCGTCAATATTATATTTTGCACATATTCGCAAAACGTATTGAAATAATTTTGAATACAAAGACATATATTATGTATATATTGGTTGCGATATATTCGGAAATACAATTTATTCGACGCAAATTACTATATGGTTTTCATGTACATTATTATAATGTGGTATTTTGCATTGAATAAAATTGATTGCGGCCCGATTTTTACGTACATTTATAACACTCTTGGTATTTCAATACTAATTATTTATTATCAAATCGCCCACAACCTATCAATATAATGGACCTCACACAAAAGAAGCTTTCCAAATCAGAATGGATGAATGTTGAAATTGCTGTTGCGGATTCGGAAAAGGAAATTTTGTCTCTCATTATCAATGGATATCATGATGTGAATATACGTACTAATTCGACAAAATCGATGTTATCGCTCATGAAGATGGACGGATCAATACTTGGTATTCACGACCATTTATATGAACAATATTTCAAATCGGATGTCGATACAATGAGTACAAAGTACGCGGATGTTTTAGTGTCGCCAATACAAACCGATTCTAAGCAAAAAAAGAAAAAGCAGATTACGCTGAAAAAAGGGGAACTCATTCGAATTCGTTCGATGGACGAGAAACTGGATACACAAAAATTACAAGTGTTTGAATGTGTATTGCTCAATTTCTGCAAAGACATTTTGAAGTCGCTGCACAAGCACACGCCTCAATATGCATTTCATTTATATACCATTTTACAAATTGAGCGCGCAACAATTTCGAATATAAATACCCACGTGCTTCGTTTTGTGGAACAAGTGAAGAATAGCACATTGAATATGTTGAATATGCGCGATGTTCTTGGTCAATCGTATGAATTTATCGAGAAAAATCCGAATCTGTTGAAATACGAGGACCGAACGCTGTTTGAACACCAACGTCAAATATACTCGGCATTCAAATACAAGCCAACCAACACAACTATGTATTCTAAACTAAAGGCCATGACGAATCGGGGTGCAAAATTGGTCTTATATACCGCTCCCACCGGCACTGGGAAAACGCTAACTCCGCTAGGATTATCTGAAGGACATCGCATAATCTTTATTTGCGCGGCGAGACACATTGGGTTGGCTCTCGCTAAATCTGCCGTTTCTATGAATAAGCGAATCGCCGTCGCATTTGGTTGTGAAACCGCCGACGATATTCGTCTCCATTATTTCGCCGCATCGGAATATACGCGAAATTACCGGAGCGGTGGGATTGGAAAGGTCAATAATAGTGTGGGCGACAAGGTACAGATCATGATTTGTGACGTACAGTCGTACATTATTGCGATGCATTATATGTTGGCGTTTCCGCCGGAATATCTATCGACCATGGATGGCGAAGATGTTGCTGATATGGAGACATCCAGCAGAATCGCACCAGATGCGGATTTGATTACATACTGGGATGAACCCACAATTGCGATGGATTATGACGATCATCCACTACATGCATTAATGCATCGTAATTGGGCGGAAAACAAAATTTCCAAGATGGTATTGTCTTGTGCTACCCTGCCATGCGAATCAGAAATCCAAGACGTAATCGGGAATTTTCATGTTCGCTTCCCAGGTGCTTCCGTTGAGACGATTTCAAGCTATGACTGCCGCAAATCCATTACATTACTAAATGAATCGGGGAAAGCAGTTGCACCTCATCTGTTATATTCAGATTTCACTGATTTGCAAAATTCGATCGTGCATTGCACTCAAAACAAGTCTATGTTGCGATATTTCGATTTGCGAGAAATAGTCGCGTTTATCCAAAAAGTACATTCGGTTGAAGGCGCACTGGATAATGCATATTATGTCGAAAACTATTTCGGCGACAATATATCGCATATTACTATGAATAACTTGAAGCTGTATTACATGGAGGTTTTGCGAAACATTCATGCCGAATATTGGCCAAAAATACACAATGAATTAGTGGAAAAACAAAAGGGTATGTTTGAGGTGCCTGATATACGGCGATTTCGAAGCATGGAAACACCGCGACCGGGTTTGACTGGCGGGGGGCCATTGGTTCGAACACAAAGCGTTTCTGTTACAACAAGCACTCAACCAACCGACCCCGCAAAAATGCCGTCTGCTGGGGTCTATATTACAACTAAGGATGCGCATACATTGACTGATGGCCCGACAATATTCTTGGCGGAAGATATTGAGAAAATAGGCAAGTTTTATTTGTATCAATCTAAAATTCCCGACCGCGTGTTTCAAGAAATTACACAAAGAATAGCACACAACAACGTCATACAGAAAAAACTGACGTCGGCGGAAAAGGCGCTTGAAGACAAAGAACAAAGTGGCGCAAATGACGACAACGACGCCGGTAAATCCAAAAATGATCGCAAATTAAATCGCGAAAATATTTCGCCAGAAATACGAAAGCTTCGCCGTCAGGTGGAAGAACTGCGGCAACAGATTTGCACAGTCAATTTGGACCCGATGTATATTCCAAACACGCAACAACATCAAAGCATGTGGTATAATTCGGACAATGTAAAAATGAATGCGTTCAAACCCAATATTGGAGACGAGGATGTATGTGATATCATGGCGTTGGACGTAACGGATGATATGAAAATGCTGTTGCTATTGGGCATTGGTGTATTTATCGACGAAAACAAGGCCAATCCAAAATACATGGAAATCATGAAGCGTTTGGCGTACGAGCAGCGCCTGTATGTGATATTGGCGTCATCGGATTACATATATGGTACAAACTACCAATTCTGTCACGGATTTATTGGGAAGGATCTGAAGCAAATGACGCAGCAAAAGACGATTCAGGCAATGGGTCGCATTGGGCGAAATCAGACGCAACAGGAATATACGGTTCGATTTCGCGACGACACGATGCTTACACAGTTATTCAAAGCTCCCGTTGAAAATAAAGAGGCGATTGTGATGAGCAGACTATTTTACAGCGAGGTTTGATTCACGTCGTCGCCGGATTCCTCTTCTATAATTGCACTGCAGTGCTCCTTCTCCGAGATTGATTGTATTATCAGATATGAACGCCGCAACATAGTATAACCAAAATATTCGAAATCGCGCCAATAATAAGAATTAATAAGATCGATCGACTCTGGATTCAGTAAAGCCGCATATTTCGTAACTGCAGCTGGTAATTTTACATTCGTAGCATTGCGGTGTAGATTAAAGTCGCGGAACCCATAATTGCGCATATCCTGTGTTAAAGATTCTGTATTCATAATATGAATATTTGGTAATAAATTACCGCATTCATCAACCACAAATTCATATTGTGGCGTTTTGTGATTATCAAATGTACCCGGACTATCTAAATATTTTTTTAATTGTTCATACACAATATTCGGTTCAATTACATGTGACGATTTTAATAAGTTATGAAAAAATAAGTCAGACACAACCCTGTCATATGGATTACGAACAATTGCGAAAATGCGTAACGCGGTATTGCTGCAGGGGGCTTGCAAAGACCCCCCAACTGGCCTTGTGGAATTGCTATAATTATTAATGGGAGAACCATGCGGCCACAATATATCGCGGTGTTTGTATATTTCCACCCAAGTCATATGTTGCATTGAATGTCGCATATCGCGCACCAATCGTATTTTCTTAAAATATTGGAAATCCGGCATATTTTGTTTTACTTTGTCCCAATTTGGTTTTTTCAATACAGCGGCTTTTATGGACGGTACAGCAGATATTAAACTCCTTTTTTGTTTTAAATTCGTGCATTTTTGTTTCTCGTTTTCAATCATACGATCAATCAAATGTTTCCACGATTTACGCGCAGATTCGACTTCATCTTGTATTGTTTGTTCATTATATCGATAATATATATGGTTATGATTTAATACTATCTGGTATTTTTTACTAAAATATTCTTCAACGCTGGTGCCTCCCGTTTTTGGAATATGAATAAAGAATATATTCACTTGTTCAAAATAAGGCATATTATATAGGGTTCGTTATATACACATTTGAATATTATAATCCGCACAAAACGCAAATGAAAATCAAAGGTGCTGGCCCAATTTTCACCCATTATGCAAGGAATGGGTGAAATGCGAATGTAATTATTAATTATATACTACGCTGTATTACGTATGGATTCGATTTCAATTGATTCAATACATCCGGCGTAGTACGATCCGTTTGAATGTGTGAATTCAATAGTTGTTTGCCGTGTAACTGACCCATCATTTCTATCCCCGGACTTTGATTGTAGATCGCGGGAGCAGGGGCACGGTTATTGGTCAATGAACCATTACGGTCACCTGCCGCAATATTCATGGAATTGTTCATCAAAGACATATTTCCAGGAACCAGCCGTCCATCAATCGTGGATGATTTGATTTCATTATTATGCTGTCTATATTCAGCATCATATGTCCGAGCTTGTTTGCTGCTTCCAGATGCACTTGAATTGCCGGAATAAAAATAATCAGATTGGCTCATACGATTATTGGCTATTGGCTGATTTCCAGACACAGTATATCCTCCCTTGTTCAATTGATTTGTTCCAGAATTCAAATGGAATTTCGAATTTTCGGTTGTCTCGCGAATTGTTGTCGGAGTACGATCCGCCGGATTAAAAATATAAGATTGCGGAACTGTTGTCGCCGCATTCTGATATGGGCGGAGAGTTCCAATAACATTTTCCTTACGAGATGGTCGTAAAGCATCTAATAACGGCGATATAACTGCCCCAATAGCTCCTCCAACTGATCCAAAATAACTGTTTTGTGTATTCGCGCTACGATTATTCGCATACGCCATTTGCGATTTCGCGCCAAAGTCTGCTTCGGTTGCACCACCCTTTCCGCTGGATGAGGCGGCCGATATGGGGACGGCGCCTAAATTATGATTCTTTGACGGCATATATTCGCCATCAACATGAGCCCCCTTATTCTGTGATGCAGCCACACCCGTATAATCGGTCGTGGTTTCAGGGCGAGTTGTGTAGCGGTCTTCCTGAATGGGTCGAAGGGTCGGACCTTTTGTAACGCCCGTCGTAGTCATTAGGCGGTTTTGACCCATTTCAAAATCTCGGTCGGGTCGATTCTTCTCGACTGTACCAATACTACCCATATCTTTCACATATGTTGATGCAGGCCCCTCATAACCAAGGGTAGAAACACCCGACGCCTTGCGGTGATTATTTACGCGCAATTCATCCACTGTTTTGGGCAGCCATTTCTCACGCGCCATCATACCCGAATTATATCCAGCTTCACCTTCGGTACCGTATCCTAAACCCAGTCCGGGGCCGACCTTTTCTTGTTGGAATGGTAATACATTCGACATCTTCAAGCTTGGATTCACGCGCGATTGCATAAAATCATTTTGATTTGGGAGACCATATGCCCACTGGTAATTTTCATTGGGCGCAAATAGGGGCGCCTGTTCTTTCTTTTCAATAATTTGTGAGCCGGTTCCTAAATAACTATCTAGGAGCCCCTCGTTCTGGTTGGCTTCAAATTGGCGACTGCGCGTTTTACTTCCAAAGTATGGGACCATGTTATTGTGTCGATAATAATCACACCCAACATGTTCGCCAGTAAGCGCAATATAGGAATCTGATCCTCCGGTCAGTTCTCTTGGAGGGCATTTCATGCCGGAAGTAGATTCCCAACCCTTATTTGTTAAAAGATTCTTGGGATGAGTTGGCTCGTAAAACTTGTCCAAGTAATTTTCGCCTTGATACCGGTTATCTACCGCTAATTTTGTAGTCACATCAAATTCCTCAGATTTAATCGGATATTCAGACGGATAATTCACATTCGCCAAATTTGTATTAGGTAAATTTTTATATCCAACAAAACCTTCTTCATTCTCTTCTTCGTTTTCCTCGGGTTGGTTTCGTCTTTGATTCGAAGCAAAATATAATCCGGTTAGTGCTAAAAATGGTATAGCCAGTTCCATTGTATATGATGAAATATATTATATACAATGGACATAATATATTCAACTAAAAACACCTTATTATCTTCCCCTCAAATAGTATTCGATCGTAGTCGGATCGGTATTTTCAGTACCCAACGAAACCGAAACTTTGGGCTGATAATAATCCTTCTCTAACACGCGCGTTTGAATATTATCGTGGAATGGTTTCTCCAAATTGGCCTGCGGATTGATAAATGGCTCTTCCCATCGAGGTTGCACCATATCGCGATACATCCATGCCGGATGTGTCGCGCGCGTCTCATCAATAAATGGTCGCGCATTCGAATACGATTTTTGCTGGCTCGAAACCTCCTGTGTTTTATAATTGTTTTCATTGATGTCGTCCCGCTGTAAGTTTCGCGTTAAACCCATCAAATCACTTTCTAAATGAATTGAATTTGTTCGCAAATTCGCCCCCCAATGCTGTAATCGCATTTGCGCATCTTCCTGAAAAGGCATGTCTGCGCCCGGTCCAGGAACATTTAATTGATATCGCCCGGCATAAGTCATCTCTTCCAATTGTTTCTCAATGCGAACTTCGTCATCGTGAAATCGTGTGAAAGACATTTGTATTATGAATAGTATATTATATAATTGCTACATAAAATATAAGTCATAATAAAATACATAAACAGTCTATCTGTAGAAAACATACGTCATGACTACCCTTCCTAAATCTGTAACTAATAATACGTCGGTTCGCATTCCCACATTATGTTTGAATATGATTGTGAAAAATGAAGGAAAAATCATTACACGGCTGTTAAACTCGGTTGCGCCGTGGATTGATAGTTATTGTATTTGCGATACGGGCAGTACTGATAATACAATTACCGAAATAGAAACGTTTTTTGCAGCGAAGAATATTCATGGAAAAGTCGTCCAAGAACCATTTCGAGATTTTGGACACAATCGTTCCGTCGCACTGAAAGCATGTGAAAATATGGAAAACGCGGAATATATTTTGCTATTAGACGCGGATATGTTGTTTCATGTAAATCCGAATTTGGACAAGGCGACCTTTCTTAAAATGCTGCTTATGGGGGACTCCTTTTATATATTTCAGGGTTCCGACCAATTTTACTATAAAAATACGCGCATTACGAAAAACAATTGCGGTTCCAAGTATTGGGGTGTAACACATGAATATTTGCAACTCCCGTCCGGAACCAATATTCAAATATTGCCTAAAGACGTTGCGTTTATATATGATATTGGGGATGGAGGATGCAAAACCGATAAATATGAGCGCGATATTCGTTTATTAAAAACCGGATTGGAAGCACATCCAAACAGCGATCGTTACACGTTTTATTTGGCGAATAGTTATAAAAGTGCGGGTCAAATAGACAATGCAATTGAAACGTATAAAAAACGGGTTAAATTGGGTGGATGGGTGGATGAGATTTGGAACAGTTTTAATAGCATTGCTCATTGTTATAATGAGCGCGGTGATATTGGAAATGCGATTCATTATTGGATGGAAGCATATAATGCCTACCCAGAACGCATTGAAAATTTATATGAAATCGTAAAATACTATCGTTTAGCAAATAAGCATCGTTTGGCGTATTCCTATTACGTTTTGGCCAAAAATGAACTGATGAAAAAACACAATCTCGATTATTTATTCATGCAGAAGGATATTTACGATTACAAATTGGACTACGAAATGACTATATTTGGATTTTATTGCAATCTCCATAATTATGATTTGCAATTGCTGGCTGTAAATGTGTTAAATTATAATCAACTCCCGTCGGGAACGAGACAAAACGTGTGGTCGAATTATAAGTTTTACTCTCTGGTATTTTCGAATTTGCATAATGGGACGTTTGGCGATCTTGGACATTTAGTGAAAAGCGCGGGGATGATTGAAATGGCGAATGAGCCGGATTTTGTACCAAGCACTCCATCTATAGTCAAACTCAGTGCGGATCGGTATCTAATCTGCAAGCGTTTTGTAAATTATTCAATTGATGAAAAGGGTGCTTACAAACAAAAATCGACCATCGAAACAAAAAATGTGTTGGCTATTGCTTGCGTCCAAAATGGCGGGCCCTGGGTGATCGAATCGACGACGTTTGTAAAACACAATGTGGGCAACGATAAGCATTACATAGGTTTAGAAGATATGCGTCTGTTCGAACATTCCTTTGATGTGATATCAGAGACGATTGCATATAGCGCGAACCGAGGAATGCCCGATGGTACAATGACTGTAGAAATTGGAAAGGTACATATTCGGACCGGTGAAACTACCGAGGTTCAATATCCGAAAATTCCCAATCAAGGACGTTTAGAAAAAAATTGGGTTATGCTTCCCACAAATAACGCTTTCTCAAAAACCATGATATATAGTTGGTTCCCATTGGTTATTGGGAATATCGAGACACAGGGGTCGGATACAATATTTAGGGAAACACATCGATTAACCACGCCGTCAATATTGCACAATGCGCGCGGTTCGACTAACGGTATAGTTGTCGGCAACGACATTTGGTTTATTGTCCATCATGTGAGTTATGAAAATCGTCGGTATTATTATCATATTCTGGTTGCTTTAGATCAAACGACCTATCAATTGAAAAAATATACCAAACCCTTCACTTTTGAAAAAGCCAAGGTGGAATATACGCTGGGGCTAACATATGATGCACAGACAGATGAATTTTTAATTGGATATAGTGTTATGGATTGCAAAACATCGTTTATGTCGCTTCCGCGAGGTAAAGTAGATATGCAATCAAATGCATAACGATAGTGCTGCTTCTTTACACCGGCCATATGTTTTCCGATGCCATTGACTGATCCCATTCTCAATAATGCCCGCAAGATGCTGTTTTGTCCCATATCCTTGATTTTTATCGAGCCCATATCGTGTAATTAATTCTGGATGTTCTGAACACAGTACGGAAATATAATCATCGCGAGCCACTTTAGCCAAAATGGATGCCGCTGCGATGGCCGTGTATTTGTTGTCGCCACCCTCAATGGTTTCGTGTGGAACTACGCGAAGA
>Ga0214919_10012320_pt1 | contig 10528 bp, 7 predicted proteins | sample LL1503_MetaG_FD_177994 | JGI IMG/M metagenome (GOLD analysis project Ga0214919, IMG submission 177994) | Freshwater microbial communities from Lake Lanier, Atlanta, Georgia, United States - LL-1503 | ecosystem: Environmental > Aquatic > Freshwater > Lake | place: USA: Georgia | collected 2015-03-15 | reverse complement strand
CTTGGATTTAGCAATGCAAAACAAATCTGATTCATTATCTTTGACAATAAGTGCCAGCTCTCATGAGTATCTGGTGCAGATTGGCGCCGGTATTTTCACTACCCATATGGAAAAGTTTGATGGTTTTGTATTAGCTGATCAGCGTTTTGAGTCAATGGTTAAAAATGCTGGCATCACAAAAGTTGTGTACGTAGAAGCACTTGAAGACAATAAGGTTCTTTCTACGGTTGAGTCTGTATTGATTGCATTGAAGAATTTGGGAATGACTCGTGACGATTCACTCGTTGCCGTTGGTGGGGGAATTATTCAGGACATTGCTACCTTGGCTGCGTCGCTGTACATGCGAGGAGTGGTGTGGTCATACTTTCCAACAACACTTCTCGGCATGACCGACTCCTGCATCGGCGGCAAGAGTTCCATAAATGCAGGCGTAGTCAAGAACTTGGTTGGAAATATATATCCACCCGATGAAATTCTGATTGATGTCGATTTCCTAAAAACACTAAATCAAATTGACATTCATGCAGGTCTTGCAGAGGCTGCCAAAATTGCCTTTTGCAGTGGACCGGAAGCATTCAGAACGTATTTGGAGCTTGTTGCTGATGATTCAAACAATGAATACGTCGAGATGTTGTATTTCGTGTTGTCTCAAAAGAAATGGTTTATAGAGATTGACGAATTCGATCGAGCAGAAAGAAAATTGCTTAATTTCGGGCACACTTTTGGTCATGCACTCGAGAGCGCTAGTAACCACGAAATCCCACACGGAATAGCGGTAGCAATGGGCATACGTGCAGCGGTGTCATTCGTTGCTTCGAAAAGAGAAATCGGAGCTATTGAGATTCAATTAGATGACTATATGAGTGGACTGTGCTCTTGCGGATTGGATTATGGCTCTTTGCTTCGGACTATCGATTGGAACAAATTCGCGTCAGCTTTCGCTGGGGATAAGAAACACAGCATTGACTCGTACAAGTTGATTACACCACTTCAAAATGGTGGGGTTGAAATTGAAAGTTTCGAGAAAAGCGCTGAACTAATTGAAGAAGTGAAGACGGCTCAATTGAAAATTCTTAAGGAGATGGCGAAATGAACCATGCAGATCAGGTAGTGAGTTGGCTCAATGAACTTGGGTATACCCACTGTTTCTTTGTCGCCGGTGGTAACAGTATGCATCTGCTGAACAGTGCACGCCAGAAGATGGAATGTGTCCCCTTCGTTCATGAGGTGTCAGCAGGTATCGCAGCCGAGTACTTCAATGAAGCCCGCGCAGAAGGTCAACGGGCATTTGTTCTAGTGACTGCTGGTCCAGGAATGACGAACCTTGTCACTGCGCTGGCTGGTGCCTACCTTGAAAGCCGAGAACTTCTTGTTCTCGGGGGACAGGTAAAGAGTTCAGATCTGGCTAGTGGGGGATTGCGTCAACGGGGCATACAAGAGATTGACGGGGTGTCTATTGCACGGCCCATTACGAAATGTTCTCTTCGCATCGAACAACCAATTTCCCAAAAATCTTTTGTTGATGCCGTAGCGGCTGGGGTATCAGGAAGGCCTGGCCCTGTATTTCTGGAATTTTGTTTAGACGCGCAAGGCGCACCTGCTATTGATGATGGTGGATCGATATCAAATGAGGCGATGTCGCCAAAAGTGATGCAGACAAAATCAAGTGATCTCTCTGGGGCCGTAGCTCTCCTGGCTGCATCGCAGAAACCAGTCTTGCTATTGGGCGGCGGTGTATCTCGATCTTCCCTAGAAACATTGATGCCGCTCATAGAAGCCTCGGGTATTCCTGTTATGACTACATGGAATGGGGCGGACAGAATTTCATCTGATCACTCTCAATATCTTGGAAGACCAAATACGTGGGGACAACGTTCCAGCAATATTTTGATTCAACAGGCAGATGTAGTTGTTGCCGTAGGAACCAGACTCGGTCTTCAACAGTCCGGCTTTAATTGGCAAGAATTCGTTGCCAATGGAAAGATAATTCATGTTGACATTGATGAAACTGAACTCACAAAGGGCCATCCAACTACAACGCTGGCGATTCATGCAGATGCAAGCGATTTCCTGCAGAAATTTCTTGTCGAAATTGGTAACTCCAAAACTGTGGCTTGGAATTCTTGGTTATCAGATGCTCAAAAGGTTCGGGCGTCACTCCCGCTGAGTGAAGCGGTAAACGGATATCACGAGGGGTTTCTTAACCCCTTTGACTTCGCTCTGCAGTTATCAACAATTTGTACCGAGTCGGATCAAATCGTTCCCTGTTCATCTGGTGGTGCTTTCACGGTGATGATGCAAGCGTTTAATCAAAAATTTGGCCAAACTGTAATTACAGATAAAGGTTTGGCCAGTATGGGTTATGGACTTGCCGGAGCAATCGGTACTTCTTTGTCCCATCGAGACCGTAAGACAGTGTTAGTTGAAGGTGATGGTGGATTCGCACAAAATCTGCAAGAACTTGCAACTGTCGACGTTCAACAGTTGAATTTAAAGATTTTCATCTTTGCCAACGAAGGCTACGCAAGCATTCGCATGACGCAACGGAACTATTTTGACGGTGCATACTTAGGTTGTGACATAAATACGGGATTAGGCTTCCCTCATTGGGAGAAACTGGCATCAGCTTATGGAGTCAGTTTTCTTACAGTGAAATCAAATTGGGTCGATGATCATAAGTTCCGTGAGGCGTGGAACTCGGATAAACCTGCAATGTTTATAGTCCCAGTCCATCCAGAACAGACTTATTTTCCGAAGATCTCAAGCCAGGTAACACCGTCGGGCGGAATGATGTCAGCACCGCTGCATCTGATGACACCAGAACTTTCCTGATTTCTAAGTGCCGTCGGTGAAGATAAACGTCTAAGTTCCTCTTTGTTGAGTTATTCTATGGATACCGTTATCCGTACAGGAGATATGACCATATGAATAAGACCGAACGACAGATGTCAGACATTCTTCAACGCGGACGTGAGGAATTTGGTTATGTTTCCGTAAAAGCTGAATTCGAAGCTGAAGGAACACGTGTAGACGAGTTGTTGCGGCTTGTTGAAATTGCTCATAGAGCTGGCTTGAAAATGACTGTAAAGATCGGCGGCTGTGAAGCCATCAGAGACTTGCTCGAATCTAAGCAAATTGGAGTCAATTACGTTGTGGCTCCTATGGTTGAGACACCGTATGCATTGACAAAATATGTGGCCGCTAAGAATCAGACTTTCAATGATGATGAACAAGAAGATTGTGATTTTCTCTTTAATATCGAAACCTTCACAAGTTTCGAAAATCGTGTCGAGATGGCGAAGATTGCTTCGGCCAAGGGTGGCGTACAGGGAATGGTTTTTGGTCGTGTTGATTATTCAGGCTCCATTGATCTTGGGCGCGAAGGCATTAATGATGACCGAGTGACAAACGACGTAATTGCAGTTGCAGAGGTTTGCAAAGCTTCGAAACTTGATTTAGTAGTTGGCGGTGGCGTGTCGGCAGATTCAATCGCATGCTTGCGCAAAATTCGCGCCGTACATTTGACACGTTTTGAGACTCGTAAGGTTGTGTTTGGTGCAGCGGCACTTGACAGTGATTCGATTGAAGCCGGACTCCTTAATGCTGTGCATTTCGAACTCCTTTGGTTGATGAATAAGCGCGACTATTACGGTTCAATCGAACGTGAAGACGCCAAGCGAATCGAAATGCTCGATGCTCGCTGGAAGATTCTGAACAAGAAGTAGGGCTAAGAGCGTTGCGAAATTGCGGCCCGCAACATGCCGTCAATTGAACTCTCTAAACTAATCGTCTCTGAAAGGCCAAGTTTTTCTCTAGTTTGAACCGTAGATGGTACGTATCTCGAGACTCCATCTAAAGGAGAACTCTGACCAAGGATCTCGACTGGCATTTTTACTCCGGTCATTAACTCGGACCTTTCTGCAACAAGGTATGCGAGTTCGAGAATCGAAATGGCTCGTTCAGATCCAATGTGATAGATCTGATCAGAAGTACCCTTTTGGGCAATAGAGAGCAACCAATGCGCCATATCTCGTTCATCCAAATAACTTCGGATGGATGATCCGTCGCTTCGAACAACAATCTTCTTCGTAGTTACAGAGCTCTCTACAAAGTTACCGATAGCAAAATGACGGTCACGAGGTAGGTGTTCCCCAGAAAATGCAAACAATCGCGCGATAATTCCATTGCAAGTTCCGCTCTCTGTGGCCTCGCGTAACATTGCTTCAGCTGTGCGCTTGCCTTCTACATATGCGGACAAACTCTCTCTATCCATTGAACTAGTTCGCCATTCCTCCCAAAAAGTCTCTTCGCCAGAAGCCATTTCCCCGTACACCGCACCTGACGATAAAAAAAGGATCTTAGGTCGACTCTGACTTCTTGCAACACAATCAATCAAGTTAGAAGTGGACCGAACTATCGACCTAAGCATTAAACCTGGGTCTGCGGAATTTAACGCCGCCGATGCTGGAGATGCTGCGTGAATGATTACATCTGACTCCGGAAGAGTAAATCCTCTCTTGAGAAGATCAACACTGAAAAACCGCACATGACTGAACTTGACCTTGTCTATTGCCGCGGCATTACGACTCACAATATTCACGGACAAAGGATTGGTATCCGAGGGACTATCCTTTTCTAACAGAGAGAGCACAGCTTTTCCTATAAAACCTGTGCCACCCAAGATTGTTAAACTGTTAAACTGATCTTTCAACTGATATCTCTTTATCCATCTAATGTCTTTTCCAAAATCTTTTAAACCTATTCGACTAAACAACACAAAGGGACTTACACATTGAAACAGGTTCACGTCTTTTCATCAGCTGCCCGAATCGCTGCAATAACTACGTTCTTCATTGTCATTTTCGCAACCCTCCATCAAACTAGCCCATCACGATCAACAATTTTGAGCTTTACGCCAATGTCAATGGTTGAAGATATCTCTTTTAGAGAAAACATTCAACGTTATTGGTTGCTTGAATCCACAACGCGCTTTGTGATAACAAGTAATACAAATACACAAAAATTGTTGCGACTGTCCTTGATTCCTCGACCGTGCGACTCTAATTCCATACAAGAAGTTGTGGTGACGTGGCTAGACGTAACTAGCTTGTATATGTTGAATGCAGGTGTGTCAGAAATTGATCTTCCTTTTAAGATGTCGGCCAAAGGTTCTGAGTTATTGGCAGTTCAATTCAATGACAGTTGTAGCGTTGGATCCACCCAATATTTCGCTGGGCTTCAACTCAGCGTTGTATCAATTTAGAATCTTCAGAGAAATTTCGAAGATAGATAACCGTTCGGGCGCTTTCGTTGCCTGGCTCATAAGTTATATCGAGTGCCTTGATGTATCTGCCTCTAGCAACTTCTTCCTCAATCCAAAGTTTAATCTGGCTCACGCTGGAAACCTTGCCCTTAAGCCAAACAGACTCGTTTGCTTTATAGATCGGCTCGGACTCATTTGTCCAAACTATTCGCGATGGTGGGTTCTTTGCTAAATTCATCCTATCCATTTTTGCTAGGGGTTCAGGACAAACGTCCCACCAAAGCACTACACATTTCAATGGGTATGGTTCCACGTCGAAAAGAGCAGCCATTCCTGCGTTTCTGATGGCAAAAAAGACTCGCTTATCTTGAACGAAAGTTTCTGATCGTTTTAGTTCAGTGTCAATGGTTTGTAAAACACGAGCCCTTACTGTCTCCACTTGAAAATCAACTGCTCGACCTACGTCTAATGTGACGCGCTGTGCAGAAAGTGAAGCCTCAGAATTTCCCATCCAAGAATATGGGTTCTCCAATTTTATTGGGACCATGAAAGCTACCCAGGGCATGGACAATGATACAAATAGAAGGAGTCCGTGCCGGTCTATCAAAGTTCTTAACGTTTCTCCGATAACGGATAAACAAATCACTATTGACACTAAGTACATTTCAACGGAGGGGCTACCGGCAAAGGCATTCATGAGCTGTTGCATCACAATAAACGCAAGAAGAATCAGGATGTCTAGACGAGTCAATCGGGACAACAATGTGGGGGGACGAATCAAAAAATCGCGAGCGTTGTACAAGAGTATCAATAGTAAAATACTCAGAATAAAGAAACCAGACATTGATGTCATCAAGTGCTCACCAGCTTGTCTAAACCAAAGTTGAAAATCTAAAGAGAACACATCCTGTGTGTCCTTTGCTGGTTGGACCAGAAAACCACAGATTAGCATCAGCAGAACAAGAAATGAGACGAGCCAGATATCCCAATGATCAACAATCAAACTCTGATTCTGTGCGAGGGGAATTGATTGTAATTGTTTCAACCACCTCAAGATGCAATACCCGATAGTCAATAGGCCGATCCAGAAAAAGAAGTTTTGGACACGACTAGTCCCCGAAAGTGAGAAGTTTTCATCCATCAAAAGAGATAGAAAACAATATGAAATCAATGCTGATAGTGAAATTCTACGAAAATTCGAACGGAGATCCAAAATCAAGGTCAAAATTAGAGAAACAAACAAGACCAGGAACGGCCATCTAGGGGTAACAGGTGTTAGACCCCCAAGAAATGTTGTCACAAAACCAAATTTATTCGAGCCCTTTCCGCCGCCAGACAAAAGGGCACTCCACATACTAATAAAGTTTCCAACTCTGAGGTTCCAGGCAGTCACAACTAGCCAGGGTGCGGTAGCGAAGAGAAGAAATAATCTGAAGAGTTTTTGTTGAGATTCTTGTCGCCAAAGATAAATGCTTGTAAACATCAAGATAAAAAACGCAGGCCCCCATGCAGTTTGCTTAACTAAAGTTGACATTGAGACGGCAAAGATACCAACGAGAATCAGGCGACTTCGTTCAAGACGAAACCCGTAGATGATAGAGACAAGGCCAATAATCAAGAAGGCAAGCATCGTTTCGTAATATCCCGCGATGATCTTGCCGGGAGTACAAATATATGAGACCAAACCAATTGTTGAAGCCACAATAGAAATTGGTACCGAGGAAAAAAGCCTAGCTAGCGCATAGATAGCAAGAGAGAGACCGAGCCACGTGAATATGTTCCAAGTTTCTTGCATAGCAAACGATTGTGAGAACTTCGTGGGAATAACTCCTTCAAAGAACAAAGCTCCAGGTGGAAATGGAAAAAAGAAATCTTTGTAAACAATTCTTCTCGAAGCTTCTTCAGCCCAGGTTAGATACCAACCTGCAGAGGTAGGCATTAATCTCTTGAAATTTGCGAAGCAAATAACAGCCTGCGTAGTGAACACAGTTAGCGCGCCGATTAAATCAGCAAAAGAGCACTTAGAAAAGTAGGTCGCTCTTTCGGATACTCTAAATTTCACGGCTGTCCTTACTACTTCCCCTAGAAGTAGAATTTACAATTAAAATGGGAATTTGCACTATTATAAAAAGTATCCAGGTGCCAACCACAAACAATGGGGCCAAATTGAAGGTTTTGTTATCAAGCAATTGGCTATTTGTAACCCACTGGCTTGGAATAAGGAGCGGAGACACCGTTAACACCAAGCCTATTTTGATTAGAACTGAATTGAAACCGTCCTCCACTGGTCTGACTAGGTAGATTGCCAAGACCGGTATAAATAATATGGTGTAATACCCATAGTTGATTGGGTTTGAAAAAGCAATGAGGACAGTAAGCACCATCACATCAATCAGATGAGTTCGCTTTGTATTCCATCTGTACAAGAGAAAAAACAACCCAGAAACGATTACTAGTACCGTACAGACCAGAGCAGGAATTCCAATGAACACGAAGAAATGCATAAGGGAATAGTTGGCAGGATAATTGCTCTCCATTGATAAGGATTGTCCCCAATCTGATACTGCGCTCAGCCAGTTCTGAAATTCAAGCCAACTTCTTGAGAAGTAGATAAGGAATGGGATCAAAATGGTTAACAGGCCAGCAATGAGCGACTTAAAAAATAACTTGTACTCTCTCAACAAAAAAAAGAGTGCAAAAAACAAAATGAATTGTGGCTTGATTGCGACACTACTGCAAAGTGCGAGCACGGCCCAGTAGTAGTTCTTACGATCATGTTTAAGGATGACACGAATAAAAATGAATATTCCAGGTACGGCCAACGCGATTGGGTTTCCTCTATCGAGAGTAAACAAAAACGGGTAAGTGGTGATTCCACAAAGACTTGCGAGAAATAATCGATCTCTGGTCGACATTTCTCTAGTGGCAACGACAATTGGAAATAGTAAACAAATGGCTGAAATTGCTAGGAACAGAAAAAGCCCAAGTCTAAAGCCGTATAACTTGTCGGCATAATGAAATGGGAGCAAGAAAATTCTAGTCGAAGGCGGGTAGACATTCCCCGGGGGTAACGGAGAATCAAAGATTGACTGAAACCTAATTGCAGAGTAATCACCAAAGCAGTGGAGACCAATGCTGTCTTGAGGTATTTGACAGTGTCCATCTTGAGATTTATAAAAAAGCAGTCCTGCTGCATCCATTTTAAAATAAGCCCCGCACACGTATGCGATCATCAGAGCAAAGGCATTGACCATGGTTAAGCAGGCAACAAAACTGAAATTTTTTATTTTATTTGATTCATTCATAAATGGAAGCTTCCTGGGTAAATAAGTTTTGTTAGGCTACATGGTTTCTTAAGCTGTAATCATGTAGTTTAGGGGTATATGTACTCTCAAAGCCTCGAATCAATTAAGGCTGAATTGGAAGGCCACGGAATTTCGTTTAGTCAGAGTTCACAGATTCACACCGGGAAATACAGTGTGTTGGATGCTGAATGGAACTACAAAGATGTTCCACACTTAGGGAAGATACATTCTCAAGTCAATGCAGTGGTCACCTACTTGGGAGATGGTGTAAGCAACTCAATGTTCGTGCAGAGCCTAGGGCCAATCAAGATCATTTTGAATACATTTTTGAACTGTGACAGTAATGAACAGAATTATTTTACTTCAGTAGGCCCTTTTGTGTTGCTTGTAAACTCTAGGTGGGCTGTCATTGATGAAGCGAATACTCGGGTGACAACCACATACTTTGTTGGTACTCCAAAATGGATGAAAGTTATACGGCCAGTTATTCATCAAGTTCTTGCGCGAAATTATAAAATTCTGATGTCTGAAGATACTCCAATGCGGCTTCAGCGAGGGTATTTAAGACGCAGGGGTTACTCATTTCGAGGAGACAGTAAAGGCTATAGTTTCGCAGATTCTCTCCAAATTTCAAAAACTAATCTGATTAGTCCTGCTTTTCCAGAGACACAAATTGAGATTCAAATAGTTGATGTAGACGGGGACAGGAAAGAATTTTGGGATGAAAACGGAGAAAGATCGTTAATCGCTTATCGGTCTGGTGGTGACTTGTGTATCGGTCCGTCAATCTGCCCTCACGAAGGCGCGCCGCTAAATGGTTCAAATTGTGAATCCACTTATCTTGAATGCCCATGGCACGGGAAACAATTAAAACCATGGGCAAAAGTGGATGTTATAACTGGGGCTTCAATTATTGATAAAAAAGACGAGATAAGACGCATTGATTTCAAAGATAGATTTATCACATTGCATTTACCCGCGAAATTGCCGGGATAATCTGCTCAACTATTCCGAGTAAACCGCATAATAACTGAGTGTATGAACAAGGCGATATGGCGACAATTCGTCACTATCAATTTTTATACCTGAGCGCGTATCAATGATTATTGCGCAAAAAGATTCTCTCGCCGCAGTCTTGATTTGCATCTGGATCGACTCTCCTGCAAGTTTTGGCCAGTAATCTCCAACTTGAGTTCCTTTGGGTGCGCCGTAGGACCATCTGAATCCGGAAGTAAGCAATGGCAGCCATAAGTGTGCGCCGTTGCCAACTTGTCCAACTTGTCCGCCTTCAGGGAAAGCCATTATTGGTAACTGCAGTATCTGACATCCGGGCTTGATTTCTTGCTGAATTACAGATGCAACTTGTTGCAGTGCAGTAAATGCATCTTTTGAGACAACGTCGGGTTCGGGGCCAATTCCAGAATCATGCAGAGGGGAAAGCTGACTGAAAACAGCGACGATGAGCAGTATTGGAAACCATGATTTATTGAACTTACTGAATCTATTTAACGTGGCTCCGAGTGCAACTAAAGCAAGAGTCATGATGACGATGGAGAGCCTGTTCCAGCATCGGAATGATGGGTCAATCGCATATGCAAATACAAGACTTGCACCTGTAGCTGTATAGAAAAGTAAAGCCCAAATGAAGATGAATCGAATTGATTTGTGATCGTTGTTAGTACTAGAACGTCTTGACATTGAGACAGCAATTCCGATGATCAGAATCCACACACCGATGACGCCAAGAATTGGCGAGATTGTCCATTCGAACTCAGTTGGTAAAACTACTGGCTTCAATTTTGTAGGAAGCCAGACTCCCCATGGAACCAGTAGGCGAGCAATGGACCCACCGAACTGAACAGACTCTTCAGGACTTCGAGTAAGAACCGTCTCAAGCCCTCTTAGCCGGGAAGAAATAATCCGAAGCAATGGTGCTGCGATAAAGAAGAAAGAAACAAGC
>Ga0214919_10012319_pt1 | contig 10528 bp, 8 predicted proteins | sample LL1503_MetaG_FD_177994 | JGI IMG/M metagenome (GOLD analysis project Ga0214919, IMG submission 177994) | Freshwater microbial communities from Lake Lanier, Atlanta, Georgia, United States - LL-1503 | ecosystem: Environmental > Aquatic > Freshwater > Lake | place: USA: Georgia | collected 2015-03-15 | reverse complement strand
AACACCACCTTTGGCATTCCATTCGTCTGCCGCGAGCTTAACTGCATTGAAAACCTCTTGGCCAGGCTTGGCTAAGGCGCCTGTTAAGGGAGCGCCGGCCGCTATCTTGATGGTTTGTTGGGCCTGCGCCGTTAGACCAAAGAAAATTGTTGCCGCGATCAATACGGCTCGGGGTAGAAGTTGACGTATGTGCCAAGATAGTTTGGTTGCATAGGTTGCGTCAATCATTTTTATGGAATTTTGGCGCGACATTTTTTGTGGGTTACCCATGGCTTATCTCCTCGATTGTTAAATAATAAAATAAAAACGAATCAATAGATTGTCGAAATATACGTTCGCGTCTCGTGGGCGAGTTATGACATGAATACAACCGTAGAGCCATATTGTCTCGAGTCCCCGCGTGAACAGGGCGCGGTTAGACAATCTCATTTAGGCATTGAGTCGCGAACACAGACTCACGATATCTCTCACAGCTAAAGGGCTGTTAAGGACCAGCCCATCTACTTTACGGAGCTATGTCCGCCTCGATTTTCTTATAAACCTCCCAGCAACATCATAGGTCACTTACCCCAATCTTTAACAGCCTCTATGCTCCTATTGTTTCGTACAGTGAAACTGACAGAAAATTCGAATACGAAAGAACGCCCCGTACAGGCAAAAGACTAATTCCAGTCAATTTCCTGTTGCAAAAAATATAAAACGCCTTCGCGCAGTGCGCTACCCTGCCAACACGGTCTAGGGTAGTGCTCTTGGCTCGTGTAGACCGGGCGTTGTCGCGGCCCACGCTGGGTTGAGCGATAGTTTTGGTGGGACAAATTCGGGTTTTAGTTCAGCCGACTGGTGCGGGGTTAGCGGCGGTGGCAGTCAAAGCGTTGGCGTTTATCTGGAAATTGGTTTGGATGTATTTTTTGACCATAAGACGTCCGAAGAATTCGGCAAGGCGTGTGCATTTCTCTGCAGCAGCGATGCCGGATTCATCGTCGGCCAGAACCTGCTCGTCGATGGCGGATCGGTCAATGTGACGATGTAGGGCACGGACGGCGCGCGACAGACCTAGCCGGCGTAGGAATGCACGCACTACCGGCGCAGGAGCCGCGCGCGGCCGCTTGGCTAGCGCACCTCGACCCATGCCGGCGCGTGGTCGATTGCACCGGTCTGTCCGCGCACCGTTTTGTCGATTCCGGCGCTTGTGAGTTGCGCCTGTCAAAGTGGTAGTTTTGTTTTGGAAATTGGCTCGGATAGATACTTTGACCATACGGGGGTACTGTTGATTTTTCCTTGGGTGGCTGACACTACGCCGCTGGATCAAGCGATTTCAGCAAATCCAATGTCACTCCTACAAAGGCGCATGAAGAAGTTGAGCGTTAGTCCCGCCGGGCATCAAGTCTCAATCAAAGGAGCATGAAAACCTCGATGATCGACTTTGACGGTGTACTGCATCCCAGCATCATGCTCGCTCGACCACTTCCATCATCTGATCGCCGGAGTAGATTGGCATGAAAGGGCGTCGGATTGAGCCAACCCAGGCGTGTTCGAATGGGCAGGTTACTTCGGCCACTTTCTCGCCAAAAATATTAATAATCCTACCCATCATCTGGCCGCGCACCATGTCCTCACCGGGCGCCACATTGGGATGCCAGAATCCGCCAACCTGCGCCTTCAAGTGAACCGCATTGCCCCCCGGTCGCGGATCGGTCACCGTTGGCAGATCGCCCGCAAGCATGCCCATCGCACGAGTGAGACCTTGCAGCGAGGCCCTGTAGTTGGCGAAATCATGCTCAGTGACCCGTGCGCCGCCGCCAGTCTCAACGATGAGTGCAGGCTTGTTACCCATCAGCGTAAAGTTGGTCAGCGCGGATCCCTTCATCCAGGGCTCATCCGAGCCCCACTGGTAGCGTGACCCGACACAGCCGGCTAGCCGTTGCGCCTCGCGACTGCCGGCATTGTCCATTTTGGCGTAGATAACGTAGTGTGCGGTGATCGTCAAGTCTCCACCAGAGTGCAGATCGAGCAGCATGTCACCATGTTCGAGAGCTAGTTGCAGCAAGCGATGCGCCATCTGTTCGCTGATCGAGCCGTCGGCTTTTCCCGGGAAGACGCGGTTGATGTTGGCGCCGTCCTGCGGTGTGAGGCGGTTGTATTGGCGGAAACCGAGCGGGTTCGCCACCATCAGTCCAACAATCGTCCCTGACATCGTCGACAAATCAATTTCGCGTAAAAATCGGGCGACGCTAATCGGCCCCCCGATTTCTGGTCCGTGTACACAGCACTGTATCCAGAGCGTTGGGCCTGGCTTCAAACCTTGCGCGATCATCACAGGGGACACAATTGGGGTGTCTGGGTATTGGGCCAGTTCGACATGGCCAGTAACGAGCTGCCCCTTTGCTGCAATAGCAGTTCCGATCTTCATTTCTTTCTCCTAAAAACTCGATTGCTTAATGTAGGATGGGCCGTCGTCCGCATGGCCACAGGCGTTTAGTGCATCGCATCAGCGTGTGCACACGACCAGATCATCAGCTTTCCAATCCAGCGCAACATGCGACCCGGGTGGAAAATCCAACGGCAGGGCCCCGGACCCCTCGACGTTCAGGCGGCGGTCCCCCAGAATGGAAACCTCGAGTTGCGCAACCGGCCCGGAATACGACACTCCGCTGACAACCCCCGTAACCATGTTGAATGCTGCCAGGGGAGGCCCTGGGCGCTGTATCCGAATCAGTTCGGGCCGTAGCACGAGCGCACCGTCGCTGCCGTCGCCAGATTCGCGCGCCAGCAGTCTCAGCCCCTCGCAATCGTAAAGCGCACCTTGTGAGCTGCGTGAGACCAGTCGGCCCTCCAGAATGTTCGCCTTACCGACAAATGATGCGATAAAGCGCGTTGCAGGTCGCGTATAGACATTGCGCGGTGAATCCAACTGCTCGATTCGCCCGTGATTCATGATCGCTACCCGATCCGAAATTGACATGGCTTCCGCCTGATCGTGTGTAACGAAAAGGACCGTAAGGCCGAGCTCTTGCTGTATGCGGCGCAGTTCGATGCGGGTTCCCTCGCGCAACTGCGCGTCTAGGTTGGAAAATGGCTCGTCGAGCAACACAACAGCCGGGTTTATCACGAGCGCCCGCCCCACCGCAACGCGTTGCTGCTGTCCGCCCGACAACTCGCTAGGCCTTCGCGCACCTAGGCCTTCGAGCTTGAGCAGAGCGAGCATGCGCTCAACGCGGTCCCCTATTTCTGTCCTTGAGACGCCACGCCGCTTTAGCCCGAAAGCGATGTTTTCGGCTGCACTGAGATGCGGAAACAGCGCATAGCTCTGGAATACCATGCCTGTATCCCGCTTGTGAGGGGATAGGTTGGTGATCTCGCGGCCGCTCAGGTGTACGCTACCGCGTGTGGGCTTGACGAAACCGGCGACTATGCGCAGCGTGGTTGTTTTGCCGCACCCTGAAGGCCCTAGCAATGCAACCAGTTCGCCTTTTGAAACCTGGAGCGAGACGCCGGCCACCGCCACGGCCGAGCCGTAATTTCGTGCGACGTCGCGAAGTTCAAGCTCAATGCTCATGAGTTGGTCCTGCGGCCGATCAAAAATTGAAACAATGCCATCGCGCACACGGTTAACAGGATCAACCATGCCGATACAGCCGCCAGCGATGGCTCAAAACCAAGCTGTACTGCAGAATAGATGGTGACCGGGAGAGTAGATTCACGCGGGCTGGCGAGGAAGATCGCCAAGTCGATTTCATCAAAAGACATGATGAAAGCCAACGTAGCCCCAGCGATAACACCCGGCTGAATCACAGGCAGCGTTACAAAGAAGAAGGTTGCAGATGGGCTCGCGCCCAAGTTCATGGCGGCTTCCTCGAGCGTAACGTCAAAACGCCTCAACACCGGGATAGTTACCCGCAATACATATGGGATACAAATCGCTATGTGGGCAAGAATCAGGCGATTTGTGCCTGAGGCAATGTTGTGCGCAGAAAAGAAGATGGACAGCGCGACCGCCAGCACCAGAGTTGGTAACAGCAGCGGGGACAGGAATAAGGCTTCGAGCAGACTGGACCCCATAAAGGGCCTGCGTACAATCGCGTAAGCGGCGGCGACGCCCACCAGCACCGAGATCGAGGCTACGACTGCGCCGACCCGAACGCTGACTAGAAAGCCATCGATGAAACGTGGGTTGGCAAGGGCCGCCTGATACCACTTAAACGTTAGTCCTTTCGGCGGAAAGGCTAGGTAGCCGGTATCGCCAAACGCGGAGACCACGATCACCACCAGCGGCAGAAGCAAGTACACAAAAACAAGCGCACAGACCGCAGTGAGCATCAAGCCGAAAGGGTGGCGAAGGCTGATGATCATCGCACTGGAATTTCATGGTCTTGAACGATGCGCATGTACAGCACGACGACAATCAGCGCGATCAACAAGACGATGGCTGAGATGGCGGAGGCGAACGGCCAATCCAGCAGTTCGAGCGTTTGCTCGTAGATCGCGGTGGCCATCAACTGCACCCGCGCTCCCCCCACCAGGCTGGGTGTCGCAAATGCGCTGATGGAAATCGCGAACACTAGCAGTGATCCGGCCGCGATGCCGTTGCGCGCAAGACGCAGCGTGATGAGCCACACCGCGAGACCGGGCGTCGCACCCAGATTCATTGCTGCATTCTCTAGGTCGCGATCAATGCCACGGATTACCGGATAGAGCGTCAGCACCATCAGCGGCAGCAAAACCTGTGCCAGCGCGATAATCACGCCAGTGAGTGTATACATAAGTTGCACTGGCTCATCCACCAGGCCGATTGACTGCAGCGAGTTGCTGATCAGCCCATTGCGGTGAAATAGAACCATCCACCCAAAGGAGCGCACGATGGCGCTGACCCATAGCGGAAACGTGGTGATCATGAGCAGAATCGGGGCCCATCGGGACTCGAGCCGCGCCAGCAAAAAGGCAAGTGGAAATCCGCAAAGTAGCGTGATGACAGTGACGCAGGCGCCGAAAAACAGCGTACGCGCCAGGGTCATCAGGTGGTAACTGTCAAACAGGAAACGCTTGTAGCTGGCAAAATTAAACGCCTGCGGTTCCATGAAACTGCTTGTAAGCATCGACAGCAGTGGCCAGGCGTAGAGTCCCGCAAAAACCAACACCGCTGGGGCTACCAGTAGCAAAGATGAATAACTCGCCTTGTGCGATGCCATTTTGTATCAGCGGTGTCCGTGCCTGGGAACCCGGACTAGCATGGATTGGCCACCGAGGCGCAGCGACTCGGGCCTGCTGGGTTCACTTGGTCGCAATTTCGCGGTTCCAGCGATCGGTCCAAGCCGATCGATTGGCGTTAATGTGCTCTCGGTCGAGATTGAGCAATGCCGAAACAGGTGGGATGTTGGCCGCCACATCGGGAGGGAGCTTGGCGTCGGGGTTGGTCGGGCCCCATGCGACCGCGCGCGCAACCTCGGTCTGCGCCTCAGGCGAGAGAAAGCGGTTGATGGCGGCACGTGCCAAGTCGGCATTCTTGGTATTGCGCGCGATCACCGCCGTGAGAAATACGGCCGGGCTTCCTTCGGTTGGCACCGCAAACGCGATCGGGACGCCCTGAGCGCGTGCGCGTGCTGCAGTCGCGCTGTCGTAGGGCAGCATCCAGACATCGCCCTGGGTGAAGAGAGTCTGTACGTCGGATGCCGCGCGAAAGATTGTGGCCTTGGCGGAAATCTTTTTTAGTGCAGCGAATCCCGGTTCGATATTGCGTTCGCTCCCCCCGTGCGCACGCGCTAGCATGATTAGGAAATCGAGGCCATACCCATTACTGATTGCCGGGAAGGCTATATGCCCTTGAAGCTCGGGGCGCAGGAAATCTTTGTAACTAGTGGGCTTTTCCTTGATTTTGTCAGTACGGTAAAGGATGCCCTCGGCAATCGCCCCCCATGAAACCCAGTGGCCACCCGGATCCTTAAGGTTGGCAGAGATTCGCGCAAGGCCAGGTATGTCACCCAAAGGCTGAGTGAAGCCTTCCTTTGCAGCGACTACTTCCTGACCACCCGAGAACACATACATGTCGATCTCTGGATTCGCAGCCTCGGCGCGCATGCGCGCGAATGCAGGAGCCGACTGCATCGGTACCTGACTGGACCTTACACCGGTGGTCTTGTCTAACCAGTCAAACGTAGCCGCTTGAACCGCATCCTGTCCTTGACCGCCGAAACCCTGCGCAACGAGCACTCGCCCCTTGAAATTTGGCGTTTGCGCGTATCCAACCGAAGGGCCAAGGAGCGCAGCTGCGCCAGCAAGGCCGCAGGCCTGTACTAGCCGACGGCGACCAGGCTGAAAATCGACGGGCGTAGTTTTAATCATGGTGAATGCTCTCCGGCAGGGGGCGAGATTAGGAAAATCTGTTTAAGGCGGCCGTGACTGCTTAGCTGCCCGGCTGAAGGAACTGTAGCGAATTTGCTAGGCAATGTTGCCGATCTAACATTTCGTGAGGCGAAACGAAATTGGGCAGTCGGTAAGATTTGCGCAGAATCGGCCACATCACTTTTTTTTGTGATTCATTGCTCTTCAGCATGGCAAATCGGCATTTTGGGGCCAAATGGGCAGAAAAGGTGCCGATGGAATCCGGCAATTTGTCTGAACCAAGCCAAATGTTGACTTTCATGAACTGGATGCTCTTGCCAGTGATTTCTTCGACACGCGAAAGAATGCCCTTCGTCACGGATTGCAGGTTTTACATCACTTGAGTGTACCTTCGGCACCCCGATTTCTCGGGCAGATACGATGCAAGTGCAGTGCCGAAATCAGGCAAGTTTTAGGCGGCAATCTGTGAAAGATTGGTGCGGCAAGATGGCTTCAGTCTGGTGACCTGAGCGAGAACCACCAGCGCCAATCCAGCCAAGCGGTCCAAAGCAACAGTGCCAGCAGCGGCATGTGCGCCACGCCAATAATGCGGTGGTCTGGCGTCAGAAGCTCAGTGCCGCCGCCCAATGCGAACACGCGCCGTGCCGGACGGCCAGACCCTGGTGGTGGCCGGCATCGGCGACACCGCCATCGCGCCCGCCATCTTCAACAAGCTGCCCTACAACACGGAAAAGGACTTTGTCCCGCTCACGATGCTGGGCAAGTACACCATCGTGCTGATGACCCATCCCTCCGTGCCGGCGAATTCGGTCGCGGAACTGATCCAGCTGTCCAAGACCCGCGGCAAGCCCCTGACGTGCGCGCTCTCCAGCATCGGTTCCACGGGACACCTCACCGCCGAGATGTTCCGTTCCGCGACCGGTGCCGAACTGGTGACCGTTCCCTACAAGGGCACCGCGCCGGCCCTGAACGACCTGACCGGTGGACACGTGGAGATGATGTTCACGGAACCGGGCAGTGCCATGCCCTTCATCCGTGCCGGAAGGCTCAAGGCCCTGGCGGTGACGACGGATGCCCGCTCTTCCGCGTTGCCAGAAGTTCCCACGATGAAGGAGGCTGGGGTCGGCAATCTGGAGATCAGCGGCTGGTGGGGGCTGTTCGCGCCGAGCGGAACACCGATTAGCTTCGTCCAGCAAATCAACCAGCATTTGGCCACGATCCTGAAGCTGCCGGAAATTGATCGTGAGATGCGCGCCATGTACGCCGAACCCGGCGGCCTTTCGGGCGACAGGTTCGCGCAGCATGTGCAAGGCGAGATCGCCAAATTCGGCAAAGTGGCGAAAGCGGCCAACATCAAGGTCGAATGAGATCGAAGAAAATGCGTCCGAACAAGCCACATGCCTGGGAAGATGTCATCGACGATGACATCCGTGCCATCCACCGCAACCTCGATGTTCGGCGCGGCCTGGGCCGCAAGATCGCGGTGCTGTGCGTGGACAACCTGAACGGGGTCTTCGGCGACAAGCCAGAACCGGTGCGTGAAATGGTCAAGCGCTTTCCCAATGGCTGCGGCCTGGAGGCGTGGAAGGCGATCGAACCGACGCAGGCGCTGATGCTGGCCGCGCGCGCCAGCGGCACCATGCTGATCCACTCCACGCGGGATCCGGCGCCGCAGCCGGACCAGCATCGCATTGCAGCAGTGAAGTGGACTTCCAATTTCGTCAGCGCCTTTAGCGACGGATCGGACCGCGAGTTCTTTCCCCCCTTGGCGCCGGCGCCGGGCGAACTGGTCATCCACAAGCGGCGCGCCAGCGTCTTCTTCGGCACGCCACTGCCCGCCTACCTGGTGGAAGCCGGCGTCGACAGCCTGGTGTGCTGCGGCAACTCCACCAGCGGCTGCATCAGAGCGACGGTGGTCGACGCCTTCAACCTGGGCTTCAAGGTGGCGGTTGTCGAGGAATGCACGTTCGACCGGAACTGGCTGTCGCACAAGGTAAACCTGTTCGATATGGACACAAAGTACGCAGACGTGATGTTCCTTGACGAGGTGCTTCCCCTGCTGACGAAATCTGCTTGAGCGCCCTGCCTTGAAACCCATCCGCACCTCGGACCTCGATCGCGCCGCGATTTATCGCCTGCTTACCGGCCTGGTAGTGCCGCGTCCAATCGGCTGGATCTCAACGCGCAGCACCGACGGCACGCCAAATTTGGCGCCATTCAGCTTCTTCACGGTGGTGGGTACCGAAAGGCCGCTCGTAGGCTTCTCGGTGAACATGACCAAGGACCGCGGTCCAAAGGACACGTTGGTGAACGTGCACGCAACTGGCGAATTCGTCGTCAACTTCGTCGATGCCGGCACCTTGGTGGCAATGGACGCTTCGTCCGCGGAATTCGCCCCAGAAGTAAATGAGTTCGAGGCAGTGGGCCTGACCGCTGCGAGCGAGAACTTGTTCGTCGCAGCGCCGCGGGTGGCCGAGTCGCCCGCACAGCTGGAATGCCGACACGAGCGCACCGTGGACTTCGGCGAGTACAGTTTCATCGTCGGCGAGGTGCTAGCGTTCCACCTGCGCGATGGACTGTGCAACGAGGCAATGCGCGTGGATTTCCAGTCATATCAGTGGGTTGGCAGGCTTACCGGAGCGATGTATGTGCATTCGACGCCGGGATTCATCGTGATCGCGCCAACGATCTCTGATATAGGCGAGCGCAAGTCAGGTTAAGGCGAATGGCACTTAGGATTCGCGTGAAAATAACGTGACCAATTATTTTGGTTGTGATGTAGTGCTCAAGAGTGCGTAGTTCTAGCCCGTAGAGTCAAAAAATCCGAAACGCCTGCCGGCAAAGTGTCTGCTCAACCGGACTTGGGGCAGGGTGGCCTGGCAGATGAAGCGGTGGAAGACGCGGTCTACGACTCTCAAGCATTGCGCAACTTCATGAGCATCGACCTGAGCCACCAAAGGGCCCCGCCTCCCGCAGTGCGCCTGTACGATCGTCGGATGACACCTTTACCCCTACGGCTTGAATCGCACCGATCTGCCATCGTATGCTTTAAAGTGGGCTGATGACCCCTACAGACTTCTCGCTCCGGAAAATCGCCCTCACAGCCTTCGGGCCGTCCCTGCTGTTTGGACTGGGCGAAGGCGCCATCCTGCCCGTGATTCCGCTGACCGCGCGGGCGATGGGCGCTTCGGTGCCGTTGACGGCGTTGTTGGTGGGCCTGATCGGTATCGGTTCACTGATGAGCAACATCCCGGCGTCGCTGATCACGATGCGCCATGGCGAGCGCTGGGCCATCGTCGCTGGTGCGGTTTGGTGTGCAGTGGCAATGGCGCTGTGTGGCTGGTCGGGCAACCTTGGTGTGTTTGCTGTGGGCAGCTTCATGATCGGCATGTCACAGGCCATTTTTTCTCTTGCGCGGCAGAGTTACCTCACCGAGGTCGTCCCAGTCGAATACCGGGCGAGGGTCATGTCCACGTTGGGCGGCACCATGCGCATTGGTATGTTCATCGGCCCCTTTGTTGCTGCCGCAGCCATCTACCTCTACGGCCTGGCTGGCGCTTACGGCGTCGGCATGGCGGCGCTTTTGGCTTCTGGCGCCTTGGCTGCACGCCTACCCGATCTCAAAATGCACGCCGTCAATCAGCACCAAGATGCCACCAGCGGCAAGCCCAGAACTTTGACGATCCTCACGACGCTGCGCGCCAATCGGCGTGTCTTTGTCACGCTTGGCTTGGGCATGTTGTTGGTCAGCGCTGTGCGGACCACCAGGCAAACCGTGATCCCGCTCTGGGCGGATCACCTTGCGCTCGAGGCCTCGATGATAGCCATGATTTACGGCCTGGCGAGCGGCGTCGAAATGTTGCTTTTTTACCCAGCCGGCAAAGTCATGGACCAGATGGGCCGACGTTGGGTGGTGGTGCCGTCCTTGGTCATCATGGGCGCCGGGTTGCTAGCGCTGCCACTCACGCACAACGCACAGACCCTGCTGCTCGCAGCAATGGCGATTGCGTTCGGTAACGGTATTGGTTCGGGCATGATGATGACGCTCGGGGCCGATCATTCTCCGCGCCACGGGCGCGCGCATTTCCTGGGTCTGTGGCGCCTGATGGCGGACGTCGGGGCTTCGTGCGGACCGGTACTGCTGTCGCTGCTGGCAGCTACGTTGACGCTGGGCGCAGGTATCGCGGCGACC
>Ga0214919_10012318_pt1 | contig 10528 bp, 10 predicted proteins | sample LL1503_MetaG_FD_177994 | JGI IMG/M metagenome (GOLD analysis project Ga0214919, IMG submission 177994) | Freshwater microbial communities from Lake Lanier, Atlanta, Georgia, United States - LL-1503 | ecosystem: Environmental > Aquatic > Freshwater > Lake | place: USA: Georgia | collected... | reverse complement strand
ATAGTCGCATGTTCGCACATTTTACTTAAATTAAATTTTTTAATTTGTAATTTAGAGGCTCCATAATTTATTTCTTTAAAATTATTTGACATAATAATAATATTTAGAAAAATATTATTATTATTATTAATTTTATCTTATAATAATAATATTTTAATATCTTAATATTTATCTTAATATTATTATGGAAATGGTGGAGGAAATGAAATAAATTCATCTTTATCAAATATATGTTGTGGTTCAAACATATAATTTTTTTTGAATATTTCATTAGGATTATTACATGGGATTTCTAAATTTTCATTAAATTTAATTTTTTTTTTTAAAAAAAAATCACCATTTAAATCAAAATTAAATGAATTACATGATAATAATAAACCAATACTTGATACAAATAAAATGGGATTTTTATATTTTTCATAAAAACAACTTCTTTTTATATTATATTTTTTATCATCCATTGATTGAATTAATACACTTATAATAAATATTATCAATAATATTAAAAATAATTTAAAATAATAACTCATTATAATATTCTAGAAAAAAAAATTAAATTAAAAATTTATTTAGAATTAGAAAATATTTCTTGAAAATCATTATTAAAATCTAAACTAGTTTCTGAACCTGTATAATTATGTTTCATATTTAAATCATTAGTTAAAATATTTTTTAATTTTTTGTCTAAATCATTAGAATCAGTAATTTCTTCAATTTTATTTTTTTCAATAGATGCCATATTATCATTTTCATACTGTTTAGTAAATTGTTGTTCTAATTTATTGTTTGCTATATTTGATTTAATTATTTGTGTATCTTGGTTAGTTTTTTGAATATTAGGTTGAATTATTTGTGTATCTTGGTTAGTTTTTTGAATATCATGTTTTTTTATTTCCATTGTTTGTTTATTTTGTGGTAAATCCTTTTGCGGTAAATCCTTTTGCGGTAAATCCTTTGGACAATTTTTAGGAATTGCAATTGAAGATAAACTTATTGATACATTATTATCATCATTTATTAAATCTGATGATGTTTGCGATTGATTCTCATTACTAGATGAATCATTTTTTTTTGAATAAATAGTTTCATCTAAAGTTGAAGTTTTAGGTGGATTTTCGAGAATACCAGTTATATTTTTAAATAATTTTTGTTCAGTAGAATTATTAATGGACTTTTTATTTTTTTCTGAAGTTTTATTATTTAATTTATTTTCAGTAATACTAGTACTACTATTATTATTTATTTTATTATTATTATTATTATTATTGATATTATTATTATTATTATTGATATTATTATTATTATTATTATTATTAATATTATTATTATTGATATTATTATTATTATTATTAGGTGTATTCATATTATTTGTAAAGTTATTATTAGGAATAACAGAATTATTAATTTGATTAAATTGTATTTCTTCATTATTTAAATCCTCTCTAAGATAATTATATAATATTTGTTTAAAAGGTAATAATTTATTAATACCTTCTTTAATACATTCTTTAATTAATAAAATACATTCTCTTTGATTTTTTTTTATTTCAATAGGTGTATAATCATGATACATTAAATATGGATTACACCATAATTCTTTAGCAAATTCTATATATATCATATAGAAAAATTTATCTAAAGGAATATTAGTATAATGTGTTGCATCAATTTTTATTTGATTAGTACAGCTGGGATTATACATTAAAATTACTAAATGAGACTTTAAAGTTGCTTTTATTAAATCAGGTAAATATCCATAAATACTTGTTGCACTTAAAATTCTATTAGTTTCATTTTCAATTATAGTTTTATTTCCTATTAAAGATTTATCCCAATCTTTACATAATTTTAAACATTTTTGAAAAAAATTAAGAATTTCATCTTTATTTAAATATTGGTTAGTTGGTAATGATTTAGGAAATGCTATATCATTATACATTTTTTTAAACCCTTCATAGATAAAAGGAGATATCATATTTGATAAATGATTAGTATAATCATTTCTCATTTCTAATAAATAATTAAACATTTATACAATTAATATAAATTAGATTTTTTTTAAATATTTAAACTATATACTTTTTTATTAAAATTTTTTTATTACATATAATAAAAAAATTAAATTAACTGAAGAAATAATTATTTTGTAATTAAAGAAATTAAAAAATAATTTATTTTGTAATTAAAAGAAATTAAAAAATGATTTATTTTGTAATTAAGTAATTATTAAATATTTGATGATTAATTTAATTCTTTTTTAAAGATTAAATAATTGATGATTAATTTAATTCTTTTTTAAGGATTAAATAATTGATGATTAATTTAATTCTTTTTTAAAGAATTACTAATATTAGTTGCCTTACTCATACTTACTTTATCATTAGGTATATTACTTGAGCCACTTTTATTATTATCTATAATTGATTTATTATGTAAATTAGATAATGGTACATGTTTTTTTATATAAAATATAATAAAAATAGATATTAAAAACATTATTGATTCATTATAATTAATATCAGAACAAATTGTATCTAAATTAGTATCATTAACTAAATTTATAGTTGAATATCCAATAATTAAACTTAAGGACCAAACTAATAATGAATTAAAGATAGAATTTGAATTATCATTACATTTCATTATATTTAAGTGTTCAGTAATTAAATATTTTAGTAATTCAATAACAGAATAAATATAACTTGTATCAATTACAGATTTTATTAATAAATTACTAGATAATTTATTACATTTATACATTTTACGCATAACTATTGTGCCAAATATAGTTAATAATTCAAATATTTGATTCAAATCATTAGTAGAAAAAAATATCATTAATAATAACTTGACAAATATTGGTAGTAATACAAATTTATCTAATGATTCTGATGTTCCAGTTCCCATTTTTATTTTATTCATTTTCATTAATAATAACGGAAATAAATTTGATAATAACATAATTATACCAGTAAATTTAATATCTAAATTAAATAAAATTGATAATATAGGTAAAATCATTAAACTTAATAACCATGATTGGTCTGTTGAATTATTTAATGAAAAAATTCTAGCCCATAATTGTCCAAATGGCATAGGAGTGTAAATTAATATATCTAAAAATGAAAAATTTGACATAATATAATTAATTTAGAAAAAAAATTTTTATTAATATTAATTTTTTTATATTAATTAATTTATTTTTTTTTCTAAAATATAATATATCATGGAAAGTTCAAGTTCAGTAACTTATAGATACGAAAATAAAAGATCCTTTAAGAAAGATGGAGTTAAGCATGTTTATAATGAAGTTATAATTGATGGTCCGAAAGGCTTAACGGTAGAATATTTAAAAAAAGAAGGTGAAAAAGATTTTCATAAATTATCATTTAGAGAAGATTCTAATAATCCTGATAAATTTAAACTAACAGAAAAAAAAAATCATGAAAATCCTATAACAACTGATAAAACAGCAACTGAATTTAAGAAAATGATAAAAGAAAATAAAGCTTTAGCATTTGCTGTTAATTATGTTGAAAAAGAAAGAGGTAAGTATAAGGGTTTTGATGAACTTGAACCACCACCTGCTGCTAATAATATATTATCTCATACTGGTAAAAAAGTTAGTAAAACTGCTAAAAAAGTAAGTAAAACAGCAAAAAAAGTAAGTAAACAACCAAAGAAATTAAGTAAGCAACCTAAAAAAGCAAGTAAAAAATCTAGTAAGCAAACTAAAAAATGAATAAAAATATTAATTGAATTAAATAAGATTTTTTAATATATTTATTGATTAAGTATATAATTTTATTAAATGTTTTAATAATATTTAACTTTAGCTATTTGGATAAAAATAAATTAAAAAAAGATTATATATTATTTTATGATAATAATTTTACCATAAGATAAAATTTAATTTGGAAATTAATTTAATTTGGAAATTAATTTAATTTGGAAATTAATTTAATTTGGAAATTAATTTAATTTGGAAATTAATTTAATTTGGAAATTAATTTAATTTGGTATATAAATTAAATCATCATTAACTTGAATACAATTAGAATAAATAGGTGGATAAGATATTGTATAATCATCTATTGAATAACAAATTAATTGTTGTAATAAAATATTATAATCATTTTTAAAATTAAAATTAAAATTATGATTTTTAAATAAATCATTAGTAATAATATAACTTTTTGAATAAAATGTAAAAAAGAACCATAATATGAATAAATCATCATCATGTTTAAAAGGAGTTAAATAATAATTATATTGTAAAAGTATATTTTTAATTTCTATATTTTTAAAATATTTTTCATGAATAATTATTAATGGATTACTAGTATTTTCTAGAATTTTTTTTAATCCATTTATACTTTTATCAGTAATATTACCACAATCACTATGTAAAATATTAGCAGCATCAATAATAAAATTTATTTCAGGAATAATTAATTTAAAGTTTTTTAATTTTTTTAATATAGTAAAATTAATTTTTAGTTCAATTAATTTTTTATATATAATACATGATTCCTCATTTATATAAAATATTTTTAAATTATTTATATCTAAACTATTATTATATTTAATATTTGATTTAATAAATAATCCGTTTAATTTATAGATAAAATGTATTATTTCATTATCTATTATGTAATCAATATCTTTACTTTCCAAGGAATTTAAATCTAATTTATCAAATACATGTTCAGATAATTGATAATTAAATTTATAATAATAATTAGAAATTAATAAATAATCTCTTTTCATTAAATTATCATGAGCTACAATATACCTTATAACAGTTTCATTATTTTTTACAATATAATATTTAATTAAATTACTTAATATACCACTATTTTTTTTTAAAAATAAATCATTATTAGTAAAAAATAAAAGATTATGTTTTATTATTAATTCTTCTATTTCTTGATATTTATGTTCTTTTAAAAGAATATATAAGTGATGTTCAATTGCTGTATACATAATGGTATTATAATTATTTTTTTAACCTTTATATTAAGAAATATCATTTTTTTTAAATTTTTTATCTATATATTAATATGAATTCTTCAACTATATCATTATTTACTTTAATAAAAAATAATGAATTTACAAAAATATATGATTTAATTAAAACAAATGAAGTTAAAGATTTAGATATAAGAGATGATAATTATAATTATTTCATTCAATATATTGTAATATTTAATCAAATTGATATTTTAAAATTAATATTAGAATTATTAGTAGATAATATAGTTTCATTAAGATTAGATATTTTAGATAATGACGGTAGAACAATATTATATCATTGTATAAAATTTAATTATGTTGATATAATTAAATTATTAATAAATTATAATAAATACATCATTGGTATATCTATAATAGATTTGAAAGATAAATTAGGATTTACCGCATTACATTATTCAATTATTTATAATAATTATAATAGTTTTATATTATTATTAGAAAATAATGCCAATCCATATATTATAACCAATGATAATAATAATGCATTCACTTTAGCTATAATAAATAAAAAAACAGATATATTTATATATTTATTTGATAATTATAAAAATGAATATGTGTCTGATAATAATGATAATTTACTTCAAATTGCACTCTATAACAATAATAATGAAATTATTAATCTTATAATTGATAAAATAAATACTATTCAAAAAAAAGAATTATTTAATCTAAATAATCAAACTAATGATAATGGTATGACTATTTTACATCAATCAATTATATTTAATAATTATAAATTATTTAAAAAACTTATAGAAAATGATTCAATTGATATTAATATTCCTGATTTTTATGGAAATACTACTTTACATTATATTTTATTAGAAAATAGACTTAATTTTATTAATGATTTTTTAGATCTAAAAAATATTAAATTTAATATTTCAAATATAAATGGTGAATTACCTTTACATTTAATATTATCAAATAAATTATTTAATAAAATTAAAATTGAAGAAATTTTAGAAAATACTGATTTAAATTTTTTAAATAATAATAATATAACATGTTTACAATTATTAATAGAAAATAATTTAATAGAAAAATATAAACATATAATAACTAAAAAATTATTAAATATATTTATTTGTGATGTTGAAATAAATGAAAATTTATTATCAATATTAATTGATTCATATTTTTATCAATTAAAAATAAATAAAGATAAATTAAAATTTAAGTGGGAAAAAGAATGTTGTAAAGATAATATCAATATTGATATATGTAAAAATAAAATTAAAGAAAATATATTAATGAAAAGAAGATCATTTCCTATCTTATTAAATTATAATTTAAAATTAGATAATGGTATAATAACTAAAAATTCTTTTTATACTGGTAATTCAATTGATATATTATTTGGTTTAGTTTTTTTATATGACTCATTTAAAAATAAAGGATTAAACATTATTATTAATAATTCATTAATTAATAATAAAAATTTAGAAATTCATCATAAAAAAATAGGTTTAAATGATGACTCTTATAAATATAATTTCTCAAATATAGAAATAGTTTGGTCATTCCAAAAAATATTCTATCCTGATTATTTTGATGATATTATTAATAAAAAAATAAAAATATCAAAATATATTATTATTCCAGTTGGAATAGAAATTAATAATGGTGCTCATGCTAATATTTTATTTTGGGATATTAAAAATAATATTATTGAAAGATTTGAGCCAAATGGTGCAAATTATCCATTTAATTTTAATTATAATCCTTTATTATTAGATAAAATATTAGAAAATAAATTTAAGAGTTTTAATGATAATATTAAATATATACCACCATCTAAATATTTACCACCAATTGGTTTTCAATTATTAGAAAATATAGAAAATCAAAAAAATACCAAAATAGGAGATCCTGATGGATTCTGCGCGGTTTGGTGTATTTGGTGGATTTATCAAAAAATGTTAAATATAAATAAATATCAATCTGGTTTATTTGCTAATGAAATTATTAAATCAATTAAATTAAATAATTATAGTTTTAAACAAATAATAAGAAATTTTAGTCATAAAATTACTAATCTTAGAGATAAATTTTTGAATAAATTCAAAATTGATATAAATGATTGGCTATATCAAAATTTTGAAGAATCTATTCTTCTCTTTTTAGAAAAAGAAATAATTGATTATTTAAAAGATTAATATTCTGTTATTTTAATTTGAATCAGATACATTATAATACTTTATTACATGCAAAAATATTATTAATTATCATTAATAAAACCTTTACCCAGTTGATATAAGCCTTTTTCCATCTTCTGATCTTTAAATTCTTTCTGTTTGAGTATCTCTTCTGTGGAAAATTTCCTGGTTGAATTAATTATATCTTTTATATAAATATAACTATCATTATTAAATATTAGTTGTAATTCTTTATCAATAACAATTCGTTCTTGTAAAGATTTAGATTTATCTGCATATTTATTTAAACTTTCTATAGGATTTTCAATATGAAATAAATACCAACCACATGGGTCATCCATATATGGGGTTGGTTGAACAATATTAAGAGTGACAGTTACCCTATTCTCAGGAAAAAATATATCACATTTATTATCTGCCCATGTAAGACTGGCTGGTTGGTTAATTCTAATATTTATAATAGCCAAACTTGTAGAATACGGGGACCTAATTGATTTATAAACAAATAAATACAATCCCTTAATATTATAATCTGTTGATTTTGTACCATTAGAGGATTCTGATTTATTTAATATCATATTATACGTTATTGGTATTAATGTCATTACAATATCAGATGAGGCTCCGCCTCTAACTTGATATTTTTCCTTAAAATATTATAATTTATATTTTTCATATTTTTTATGAACATCCACCATAAGATATATAATATTATATAGATATAATTTTTTAATAATAAATTATTATAAAATTTATATTAAATTAAAATCTTAAACTAATATTATTTAATGTTAATATAAATTTAATAATAATTTGTGATTATAAATAATTTTTAATTTATATATTTATTTTTAACTTTAAAATTCTACTTAATCAAATAATATTTTTTTATTTTATTATCTAGAATATTATTGTTATTATTTCATCTATATTATTAATTATAATTTATAAAAATTTTTAATAATTTATATAAATTTTTAAATAAGTTTAAAATGATTCTAATAATTATATTAAAAAAACAATTAATTTAAATATTGGTGAATCAATATTAATTTATTTAATTAATTTAATTAATTTAAATAAATTTATTAAAATAATAAAAACTTATTTTAATGTTAAATATTAAATATTTATATATAATAAAATTAAAATTATTATATATTTAATAATTTTTTTATATAATATAATATATATGAATAATTTTAAAGAAGAATGTTTTTATAATATTAATGGAACATTTAGTTGTTATGAGAAAAATATTGATTCATTTGCTAATACTAAAAAAACATGTCCTATATCCATACTAAAAAAACATCCTGAATGTAAACAATCAAAATGTCCACCACGTCCAACATGTAAAGAATGTGACGAATGTGAAGAATGTGAAAAATGCGCACCACTACCACCACCATGCAAGGCATGTGAATGTGAAAAATGCGCACCACTACCACCACCATGCAAGGCATGTGAATGTCAAAAATGCGCACCACTACCACCACCATGCAAGGCATGTGATCCAAATATGAATATACAGTTAGCTGGACAGTTAGCTGAGATGCCAAAACCACAAAAAACCAGAAAAACACAGTGGATATTGCAGGCAAATGTTCCTTCTCCATCAGAGTTTATTTTTGATAATACAACAACATATAGTAACATTATAGATGGTCAAATTAGAATAAATGGTATAACATCATTTATTGAAAATACATATACTAGACTAACTATATTATATTTAGAGTTAGATCCTCATAATTTTACTGAATTTATGAATCCTTGGTTACAAGATCCTTGGTTGAAAGAATCTGCAACACGGTTTTTGTCAGATAATAAAGACAAAATTATTAATTCTATTGAATATCAAATTTTTCTAAAAGATAAAAATAAAGAAATACAACTTCATAAACGATTAAGATTAAATAATAAACAAGTTGGACAAATACCAATTCAAATAGACATTGACCCTAATACAGAATATTCTTATTTCATGAGAATTTATATAAACCCTCCGGAAATTTTAGTTCTTGGAGAGGATGCATTAAAGAAAATTATGAAATTTGTTGATAAATATATTATTGGAGTTAAGATGGCGCTTTTGGGTGAAGCTTATCTTTAGTATACATATTATTATTTTAGTTTATAACCAATAATAATATTTGTTAATTATTTAAAAAATTAATACTAATGACACTTAAGTAAAAATACATTATTAAATATATATTATTAAATATATATTATTAAATATATATTTTTAATAACACCTACAATATTTACATATATTATTTAAATAATTTTTTACTTTATTTATTATAGGAAAATAGTCAGTAAATGTTTTATATAATTATAATAGGTTACTGATTAAAACATAGCATAGAATATCTCATAGGATATCTTATAGGATAAGATAATACTATAGTAAAAAATAATAATATTAAAAATCTACCTTAATTTAGAACTTCAATAAAATAATTAATTTGATAACTGCCATAATGTTATTATTATGCTAGCTAGAATTTTATTTATTTTAGTAATAAAAATAAATAAAATTATACTTTTTACTTCAAGAGTAAATAACTTTATTAAAATACATCAGATTGTAATTTTATATTGGATTATTTAATTTTACAATTTACTAGTCTTTTCTTATTTTAATAATTACTTTAACTATTCTTGTTTAAATAGTTCAGTTAACTCTTCATGATTAAATAATTGCTTTAACATTTCTTGATTAAATAATTGATTTAACTCGGCTGGTTTAATATGTTGCTTTACAAGTGGATAAAATATCTGTTAAATATTTAGTAAGTTGTATTATTTTTTCCATTATTTCAAAATCTATAATATTCTCTAAATCCATATATTTTTAATCTGCTAAGGGATTTACTAAAGGTTTTACAAAATCTATGACATTAAAATTATATGCATTAAAAATTTTAGCTGCTTCTACCAAATCTGCTTGTTGCAAGTCTCATTTAAACACAGTTGGTATGTTATTTAGAGGAGTTTGTATGGATTCATTAATACAAAATAAATATGTTGTCTTTTCCTTATTTGTTATTGTTATTGGAAGGCTTTGTAAGATTTTGCCTAAACTAGGAAAAGTTATGATATAACTATTTCAGCTTGCCATAATTGTAATTGCTTGACCAGGTGAAACACTTAATATTTGCAAAGTAGTTATATTTGGATTTGGTAATTTTTGAATTCTACTTAATCAAATAATATTTTTTTATTTTATTATCTAGAATATTATTGTTATTATTTCATCTATATTATTAATTATAATTTATAAAAATTTTTAATAATTTATATAAATTTTTAAATAAGTT
>Ga0214919_10012317_pt1 | contig 10528 bp, 13 predicted proteins | sample LL1503_MetaG_FD_177994 | JGI IMG/M metagenome (GOLD analysis project Ga0214919, IMG submission 177994) | Freshwater microbial communities from Lake Lanier, Atlanta, Georgia, United States - LL-1503 | ecosystem: Environmental > Aquatic > Freshwater > Lake | place: USA: Georgia | collected... | reverse complement strand
TTGAGAAGCAAATCACCAACTTCATACTCTGGTGCTAACTTAAATGGCGCCTTTAAGGTTGCATGCCAACCATAACGTTTCGGATCAGAAGTTAGTGAACTAAATAATTCATTATCTATTCCTGGTAGCTGGATTTGAGGGCTTTGCTTTCCAGTCACAGCACAGCGTCCGAGCCATTGTGCTCCAGCCTTGCCCCAATCGGAATCAGGATCAGGGCAAAAATACACCGCATAGCGAAAAGGAAGTTGAGCGCTAATCACAGTTGAGTGCTTATAAAAATTAAATTAAAGGATAGCTACGAGACGAAACGATTTTGGCAGTGCACTTTTGTCACGAAATTTAAATATGCAGTTCTTAAAGTTGAACAAATTACCTAAATATACGAATAGGCTTAGGTTGCCTTATCAATGTTGCATAAATTTGACAATACTTCCACTGAATTCACTTCCATAAGAAAAGAATGGATGGCATTGTTAGCACGTGCACCCAATACCTTATTGAATGACATTGTCGGGCCGCATATCGAGTCAATGCAACTTAAGTGGTTAAGGCGCCCTGAGACTGGTCTCATGATGATTCAAGCTAGGGTGGGCGGTTCTGGTGAGCGCTTCAACCTTGGAGAAGTTACTGTCACCCGGTGTGCCTTACGGTTAGGTGAAGTAAGTGACACGTCTCCAGTTGGTGTCTCATATGTGTTAGGCCGAGACCATCGACAAGCACAACTTGCAGCTGTAGCAGATGCGCTTTTGCAAGATTCTGAGCATCACGGTGAATTAGAAGTTAAGTTACTCGAACCTGTGCGACAGTTTTTAAAACAAAAACAGACTATCCGACAGGCGCGAGCACAAACTACCAAAGTTGATTTCTTCACAGTAGCCCGTGAAGCGAGTTCTGGTGAAGATGGAGATGTCTCTTGAAGTCTCAAGAATTACAAAACGTAATCCCAGGTTTTACGCACGAAGCCTTCGGAAGTCAGGCGGTGTTTAGAACATCGCTCAATGCACTGTCTTACCCGGGCCGTCCATTAGAAATGCCTCTTGACTGCGCCTTGCCTCGTCAAGGACAAGGTGCGGCGGCGGCGTTGCTTTTGGGATTATTAGATTCCGACACCACACTTTGGATGTCTCCTTCTTTTCGTGATGGTGATGCAGGACCGTGGCTTCGCTTTCATACAGGTTGCAAAGTCCTAGAAGATATTCGTGCTGCCCAATTTATATGGGTTGCTTATGGCGACTCCATGCCACAAATGTCTAGCCTGATGCTGGGAAGCGACACATATCCAGATCAGTCTGCTACATGCATTATTGAGACACAAGGTTTTGAAACTAGCGTCGAGGATTTAGTTTTAGAAGGTCCAGGTATAGAAGGCAAATGCGCATTGAAAGTCCTAGGATTACCGGACGTATTTATAGATCAGTGGACAAACAACCACGGTATTTTTCCAAGAGGTGTGGACGTATTTCTTACCGATGCAACGCACATTGTCGGCTTGCCAAGATCCACTCAAATTTCAAGAAAAGTAAAAGTCTAATATGTACGTCGCTGTCAAAGGTGGGGAAACCGCTATCCTCAATAGCTATAAGTTGCTTGAAGAGCAACGGCGAGGTGATCCTTCTCTTCCTGAACTTTCCGTCGATCAAATACGCCATCAACTCAAACTCTCCGTTGACAGAGTCATGACCGAAGGTTCGGTGTATGACCCACAGTTGGCTGCCCTCGCCATCAAGCAAGCAAGCGGTGACTTGGTCGAGGCAATTTTCTTATTGCGCGCCTACCGTGCAACCTTGCCACGCTTAGGCAATACTCGTGCCATTGACACATCTCGCATGCAACTTATGCGACGAATATCAGCCACTTTCAAAGATTTACCAGGCGGGCAAGTTCTAGGGCCAACCTATGACTACACCCAGCGTTTACTTGATTTCACTCTGTTGGCTAATGCACAGACAGGAAACAGCCATCCATCTCATTCTTCAGAGAAAACCCTAGAGTCTCATGAGCAGGAGTCAGCTCCACGTGTTATCGACCTCCTTAATCAAGAAAATTTAATCGAAACATTTGAATGTCCCAAAGATGATCCATCACCAAAAGATTTAACGCGTGAACCCCTTCGCTTTCCAGCAGACCGTGCTACACGCTTACAGAATATTGCGCGCGGTGATGAGGGATTCTTGTTAGCCATGGCTTACTCCACCCAACGCGGGTACTCACATAGCCACCCATTTGTTGGCGAAGTGCGTTTAGGCGAAGTAGCCATTGAGATTGAACCTGAAGAATTAGGCTTTGCTATCTCCATTGGTGATATTGAAATTACTGAGTGTGAAATGGTCAACCAGTTTGCTGGAAGTAAAACAGAGCCTCCAAAATTCACGAGGGGCTACGGATTAGCCTTTGGCCATAGTGAACGCAAAGCTATGGCGATGAGTTTGGTAGATCGCGCCTTGCGTGCTGAAGAATTGGGTGAGACTATTGAGTCACCTGCACAAATGCAAGAGTTTGTTCTTTCTCATAGCGATAGCCTTGAAGCTTCCGGCTTTGTGCAGCATTTAAAGTTGCCACATTACGTTGACTTTCAATCTGAGCTGGAGTTAGTGAGAAAGATGCGCGCGAACCAGCTTGGTGCAGATGCTGGCGATAGTCTTGATAACGAATCGCAGGGCTCCTCATGATCGACTCGCAAACGATGCAAGCCCAAGATACAGCCCCCGAGGTAAATTTTGCATACCTCGATGAACGCACCAAGCGCATGATTCGCCGCGCCATACTTAAAGCAGTGGCAATACCAGGTTACCAAGTACCCTTTGGCTCGCGCGAAATGCCGCTACCTTATGGATGGGGAACAGGCGGAATACAAGTTACAGCCTCGGTGATTGGTCCTACTGACACGCTCAAAGTCATAGACCAAGGTTCAGACGACACGGTCAACGCCGTGAATATCAGACGATTCTTTGAACGTACCGCAGGCGTTAACACCACCACGCGCACTCACGAAGCCACTTTGATCCAAACGCGTCACCGCATCCCTGAAAAGCCTCTGGTCGAAGGCCAAATCATCGTCTTTCAAGTACCTGTGCCTGAACCTATGCAACGCCTTGAGCCACGCGAAACCGAAACGCGCACCTTGCATGGGTTAGCCGAATATGGACTCATGCATGTCAAACTGTATGAAGATATCGCACGTTACGGCCATATTGCAACGACTTATGACTATCCGGTGTTGGTCAACCACCGCTACATCATGTCGCCCTCGCCTAACCCGAAGTTCGATAACCCCAAAATGCATATGAATCCTGCTTTGCAATTATTTGGAGCGGGTCGCGAAAAGCGCATCTATGCGGTACCACCCTACACCGCTGTAGAGAGTCTGGCATTTGAAGACTATCCTTTTGAAATTCAAAAATGGAATACGGTCTGTGCGCAATGTGGATCTACCGAATCCTTTTTAGATGAAATCATCACCGACGATACAGGTGGGCGTATGCATGTATGTTCTGATTCTGACTATTGCCAGTCAAGGGTTGATTTGCAGTCCGAGAAGAAGTCATGAAAGTCTTAATCAGACAGGCAACTGTTGATGATTTACCTGACGTGCTCAGCTTATATGCACAGCCTGATATGGACAACCACGAGGTGACGACTCTTAAGAAGGCCACCCAAATATTTGAACAGTTCAGCAAATATCCAAACTACCGCTTGTATGTTGCTTACTATCCATCTGCGGATAACAAAATAGTTGGAACATTTGCTTTGCTAGTCATGGACAACATTGGGCACCAAGGCACCCCTTCAGCCATCGTTGAGGATGTTGTTGTAAGCACTGCCCACCAGTCTCAAACCATAGGAAGTGAAATGATGTTGCACGCTATGGACTTGGCGCGTCAAGCAGGTTGCTACAAATTAGCCCTTTCATCCAATCAAAAACGCCATCGTGCCCATGCGTTTTATGAGTCACTTGGATTTCAAAAACATGGCTATAGCTTTCAAATTCAGCTATGACACGGCCAGCACTTAACCCATCAAAACCATTGCTACGCGTAGCAAAAATCTATAAAAGTTATGGAGCCCGCGTTGCTCTGCACGATGCCAGTTTTGATTTATGGCCAGGGGAAGTCATAGCTGTAGTAGGCGAATCTGGTTCTGGAAAAACTACATTACTTAATGCCATCGCTGGCCGTAATAGGCCTGATCAGGGGATAGTTGAATTCTTAAACCAAGAAAATCAATTGCAAAATATTTATGACATGACCCAAGCACAGCAACGCTTATTGGCTCGAACGGAATGGGGATTCGTTCACCAAAATTCTGCCGACGGATTACGTATGGATGTATCAGCAGGCGCCAATGTGGGCGAGCGCCTAATGGGTTTAGGTGAACGCAATTACGGAAAACTTCGACAAACAGCTGAAGAATGGTTAAAGCGGGTTGAAATTGACCCTACGCGTATTGACGATACACCAAGAACGTTTTCAGGTGGTATGCGCCAACGCCTTCAGATTGCTCGCAACCTAGTTACGCAGCCTCGCCTGGTTTTCATGGACGAACCCACATCGGGATTAGATGTATCCGTTCAAGCCAGATTGCTGGATTTGTTAAGACAACTTACTAGGCAAATGCATTTGGCCGTAGTCATCGTCACGCATGATTTAGCTGTTGCAAGACTGTTAGCCCATCGGATGATGGTGATGCAACGCGGCGTAGTTGTTGAGGCTGGTCTAACTGACCAAGTATTGGACGACCCCCAACACCCCTACACCCAGCTCTTGGTGTCTTCGGTTTTACAACCTTGAAATTGAAAGTAAACAGATGATGCTTCAATTAAAGAAGGTAACCAAGCAGTTCACGCTTTACCACCAGCATGGAACAGAACTCAAGGTTTTAAACAATGTAGATATGAGCGTTGCAGCTGGTGAATGTGTTGTGCTCGATGGCCCCTCTGGAATGGGTAAAAGCACACTACTCAAACTTATCTATGCCAACTACCGTGCTACCAGTGGAGAAATTGAAGTTCGCCAAGAAGATGGCAGTGTGCTTGAATTAACTAAAGCAGACCCTAGACAACTTATCAAAATGCGTCAACACACAGTTGGCTATGTGAGTCAATTTCTAAGAGTGATACCCAGAGTCTCTGCGCTTGACGTTGTAACAGAGCCATTGCTGGAAGATGCTTCACAAGACTTATCAGCCATTGAGCAAGCGCGTGAACTAGCGCGACGATTACTCACGCGCTTACGCATACCTGAGAGGCTATGGGAACTACCGCCTGCAACCTTTTCGGGTGGCGAACAACAGCGTATCAATATTGCGCGCAACATGATTAAACCTCGACCAATTCTTCTTTTGGACGAGCCCACTGCATCGTTAGATGATGCTAATTCACAAACTGTGATCGCTTTGATTCGCGAAGCAATATCCCGAGGCACCGCCATAGTTGGGATTTTTCACGACAGTGCAGTTGGCAGTGCGGTAGCGACCCGTCACATAGATATGGCGCAATTTAGGAAATAAAAAATGGATACTTTGGTCTTTAAAAATGCTTCCATAGTTTTACCCACTGAGGTAATTAAGGGCAGCATCTCAGTTGTAAATGGTCGAATTTCAGCAATTGATCAAGGGCTATCTAGCAACACAACTGGCATAGACCTAGAAGGTGACTATCTGTTACCTGGATTTATTGAAATCCACACAGATAATTTTGAGCGTCACTTAATGCCAAGACCAAAAGTAAATTGGGCAGAACTTCCAGCACTTTTAGCGCACGACGCAGAAATTGCTGCCGCAGGAATTACGACTGTTTTTGATGCTTTAGGGGTTGGGGACGGAGATCCTGATAGTCTTCGGGGCAGTACGTGGGATTCGGTTCTGAAAACAATTGATATGTGTGTTCACGAGAATCTACTACGCGCTGACCATCACATTCATGTTCGCTGCGAATTACCTGCCCCCAATACGATTGATTTATTTCAACCATTTCATAATCATCCGCGCCTGTCTCTTATTTCGCTGATGGACCATACGCCTGGCCAACGCCAATGGGAAAACGTAGAAGTTGCACGCGTTTACTACACAGGTAAAAAAGGTTGGTCTAACGAAAAATTCGATAAGCAGGTAAATCTTGCAGCTGAACTGCAAGCGAAATATGCAGCCCCACATCGTGATTTTTTTGTCGAATACTGCAAGTCTCACAACATAGCGCTAGCTAGCCACGACGATACAACTGAAGCCCATGTAAATCAAGCTTACTCTGAGGGCGCAACTATGTCGGAGTTTCCTACTACGCTGACAGCTGCACAATGCGCCCACAAACTTGGGATGTTGAATGTTATGGGAGGCCCCAATGTGGTTCGTGGTGGTTCGCATTCCGGAAACGTTGCTGCCTCAGATCTGGCACGACACGGGCTTCTTGACATACTTTCCTCTGACTATGTTCCAAGTAGTTTATTGAGTGCAGTTATGCGACTAGTGGATGATGAAATATTGTCTCTACCGCAAGCTGTTGCCACTGTTAGCAAGGCCCCTGCTATAGCAACTGGCTTGAACGACAGAGGGCAAATTGCTTTAGGTATGCGCGGCGATTTGATACACGCTTCATTCATCAACTTGTCACAAAAAAATCGTCATGCGGTTGTAAAGTCTGTTTGGCGTGAGGGAAATAGGATTTTGTAGGCGCATTTATAAGCGCGCATTTGCTATTAACAGCTTTTGTCAAATGATTGTCATATCGTTAGCACAAACTGATGGATGCAAAAGAAATCTAAGGGACACCTCCAATGGCTTTGCGTATTCAAAAAATTAACAAGCATTTTGCTAACGGTAAACAAGCCTTACGAAACATAAATTTGCATATTGGCGAAGGTGAAATGGTTGCTCTTATCGGGGCTTCTGGTTCTGGAAAATCAACACTGCTTCGTCTTATCGCAGGTTTACTCCCTTCTGATTCTGGGACTGATTCATTCATAGAACTAAATGGCAATCTTGTCCAAGTAAATGGACAGGTTGCAAAAGATGTACGTTCAATTCGTTCTGAAATTGGATTTATCTTTCAACAGTTCAATCTAGTTGATCGATTACCAGTTTTAGTGAACGTACTTGTTGGACGTCTTCACAGCATGCCATGGTGGCGAGGATTGCTGAAATGGTTTAACTTAGATGAGCGGGCATCGGCTTTAGATGCATTACAAAGAGTCGGCATACTCGATTGCTCTAATCAAAGAGCATCTACTCTATCTGGCGGTCAGCAACAAAGAGCCGCTATTGCAAGAACCCTAGTCCAAGGTGCCAAACTGGTTTTGGCAGATGAACCTATTGCCTCTCTAGATCCCGAGTCTTCAAGAAAAGTAATGGAAATTCTTGCGACTATTCAGAAAGAGGACAAACGTACAGTTTTAGTCTCCTTACATCAAGTTGATATGGCTATTCGTTATTGCCCTCGCGTCATTGCACTCAATGATGGTCAAGTTGTTTATGACGGTCCATCTGGAAACCTAACGCCTGCCTTGTTGAGAGACTTATATGGAATGAAAGCAGACGAATTCATAACGGGTAGTGAACTGCTGCCCAACAACATCACTCACACCACACCCGTTTCATTAGCTTGGTCAACCTCTAGTATCCAAGCTTCCTGAAAACCACTCTGTCCACTTTAACTTACTGGAGTATTTAAACATGTTTAAGAAAACATTAGCGGCGATGGCTATTGGCCTGAGCATTACCACTGCATTTGCACAAGATATCAATTTTGGATTCATTTCAACGGAAGCTAGCCAGAACATCAAGTCAGACTGGCAGCCGTTGATCGATGATATGGAAAAGCAAACAGGACTAAAGGTAAAAACATTCTTCGCCTCAGATTACGCTGGGATTATTGAGGGCATGCGCTTCAATAAAGTGCAATTAGCCTGGATGGGTAACAAATCAGCGATGGAAGCTGTTGACCGCTCCAATGGTGAAGTATTTGCCCAAATGGTGAATGCTGATGGAACACAAGGTTACTACTCTCATCTCATAGTTCACAAAGATAGTCCTTACAAAACAGTTGACGACATTCTCAAAAATGGCAAGTCTTTGAGTTTTGGTAACGGCGATCCCAATTCAACATCAGGATTTTTAGTTCCCGGCTTCTATGTCTTTGCACAAAATAAAGTGGATCCAAAAGCATTATTCAAAGTAGTTCGCAATGCAAACCATGAAACCAATGCCTTAGCTGTTGCAAATAAGCAGGTGGATGTAGCAACTAATAACAGTGAAAATCTAGAAAAAATTCAACAACGCTACCCTGAAAAATTCAATGAGATCAAAGTTATCTGGACATCCCCATTAATTGCTTTAGATCCTTTGGTTATTAGCAAGGGTTTGCCTGAAGCCACTAAAACAAAAATTAAGAATTTCTTTTATAACTACGCAAAGACTGATCCTCGTGAAAAAGAGATTGTGATGAAGATATCTAAGCTTTCGGGCTTCAAAGCTTCTACCAACGATCAACTCAAACCAATTCGTCAATTAGATTTATTTTCAAAGCGTAACAAAGTAGAAGCTGACACAACTCTGTCAGACGCAGAGAAAAAATCTAAATTAGCAGAGCTAGATCAACAGCTAGCAGCTTTGAAGTAAAGATTGAGGACCGGCGTTATTTATGCCGGTCTTTTTACACCTTTCTATAAATGCACGCTCACTCGCCTGAAATTCAAAAACTTGCCGCAAGTTCTGCCACTAAAAGAAGCGTCGCTTGGTATGTTTGTTGGACACTGTTTTTACTTTTACTAGTTGGGTCATGGCAAGGTGCAGACATGCGCCCAATGGAGTTAATTCGGGACTCTGGAAATATGGCGAAATATGCAGCCGAATTTTTTCCTCCGAATTTTTCGCAATGGCGAATGTATGTCGATGAAATGTTGGTTACCTTGCAAATAGCAATATGGGGAACTGCTCTGGCTGTCATTACGGCAATTCCAATGGGTTTACTTGCATCTTCCAATATCGTGCCTTGGTGGGTCTATCAACCAATTCGGCGTGTGCTTGATGCATTTCGTGCCATCAACGAAATGGTTTTTGCCATGCTATTTGTTGTGGCAGTCGGATTGGGCCCGTTTGCTGGGGTTCTAGCTTTGTGGATACATACCTCTGGAATTTTGGCTAAGCTTTTCTCTGAAGCAGTTGAAGCGATTGATCCACAGCCTGTTGAAGGAATTCGCTCTACTGGCGCATCATCACTTCATGAGGTTGTTTATGGTGTGATACCCCAAGTTATGCCGCTTTGGATTTCATTTACGCTTTACCGATTTGAGTCAAATGTTCGGTCTGCAACGGTAGTTGGCATGGTCGGTGCGGGCGGCATCGGAGTTATTTTGTGGGAGATTATTCGCGGTTTTCAATATGCTGAGACAGCTGCTGTAATGATAATTATTGTTGCTACGGTAAGCCTTATCGACGTTGCCTCTGCACGCATTCGAAAATCATTTTTATAAGCTCAAACTTGCGGTTTGTCTTCGAGTATTACATTAATTTTCTAGAACTTGTAAAGGGCTTCTATGCTTAGCCAAGAGGAATTGCGCCCCCTGCAGTCCTGCAGTTACTTGGTAATAAGTATTTGCAGGCACAAAAAAAAGATCTCCGATTGCATTAATGATGAGGCAATCTTGAAATTGAAATAAAAGTTCTCCTGCGAGGACTATCCCGGTCACCGCATCATTTCCAACTATGACATCTGTGGATTGATAAGGTTTGAATTCATGAAAGATTCCTTTAGAGAATCCTCTTTCGAATAACGTTTCGCCGAATTCTCTAGCCATTGCTTCTATTGAAGTAACTGACGTGTCCATTGGCAACCTCCTTTTGGGATCTGCAACTTGTACGAATTCAAAAATCAAAATTAATTCGAATGTACTAACGCCATAACTTTCGGATTAATAGGTAGTTTGTAAAAGATATTTATGACTTATTTATGAACTTTTGACTCGTTTTACAAGCCTATTGAGAGTCAATCTTGTCATTGTGTATACGCATATCCCCATAGTGCAGTTTTCTTTCACGAGGCAGTACCGCTCTAACCCTAATATGGGTGATCAAATTTTGAAAGGCTTTTATGGAATCCTCAAACCAATACTTCAGTCCTAAATCAGATGCTTACGAAAAGGCTCTTGACGGTATAGATCTATGCATGAAACAAAACAATTCCTTGAATGAAAAAATAGACGCCACTTATCAGGGATTTCATCAGACCCGTAAGCAAACTTCTGAATTTTCAGTCGGCGGACTTTGGAGAAAGAAAAGAAATATCGGGCAATTGAAATCAAACCACACAACTTGATTTTTAAATCGCTCACTAGAGTACGAACTTCTTGCACTTCCTATTCATGAAAATGTGCAAAAATACTTTTTCTTGGGCTTTTAGCTCAGTTGGTAGAGCAGAGGACACTTAATCCTTTGGTCGCGTGTTCGAGTCGCGCAGAGCCCACCAAGACAAAGAGTTTTTAAGAATTAATTTTTCTTAAATAATTAACTAATCATGAGAGGACTCCCATGCGAGCCATCA
>Ga0214919_10012316_pt1 | contig 10531 bp, 7 predicted proteins | sample LL1503_MetaG_FD_177994 | JGI IMG/M metagenome (GOLD analysis project Ga0214919, IMG submission 177994) | Freshwater microbial communities from Lake Lanier, Atlanta, Georgia, United States - LL-1503 | ecosystem: Environmental > Aquatic > Freshwater > Lake | place: USA: Georgia | collected 2015-03-15 | reverse complement strand
GAGGTGTATCCGCGTGCGGAGTATACCCCGGCGGCGTACCACGTCATCAACGGCAACGACCTCTGCGGCACGGTCGTGATCTGGACGGTCGGGCACATGACGCTCAAGCCAAAAGCGCACACGTAAAGCACCCGGAAACGAAACGCGGCGGGCGCCTCGCTGGCGCCCGCCGCGTTTTCATTGTGGTCCGTGGTCGGTGGTCCGTGGTCCGTGGTCCGTGGAAAGTGCTACGGACGGCGACCGCGCGTGCCCGCCGCCCACCCATCCCAAACACCCATCGATTTCATCTGGGCCGCGAGATCGGTGCTCTTCATAATCGCGTCGATCTGCGCCCGCGTCTGCCTCGGCAATGCATCAGGCATCGTCGCGAAGCCGTACACCAGCGCCGCCGTCACCACCGCGTTCTGCCGCAGCACCCGCGTGTCGCACTTCTCGTACGTGTCGCTGCGCGCATGATAGTTGGGACCATACGAAGCCGACTCCTGATCGGCTACAATGTTCGCCACACCGTGCAGCATGAAATCAAAGTTGTCGGTCCCCACCAGTGGCGCATCGGTCTGCTTGAACGGACCAAGCCCCGCCACCGGCGCAATCGCCTTCGTCACAAGCGGCACCAGCTCTGGACGCGCACCGGTAAAGAACCCCTGCACCCGCCCACACCCGATATCAAAGCTCGTCGCCATCACATGCTTCTCCAGCTCGGCGAGATGACTCCGCGTGTAACCGAACGAGCCCTCCATCCCCTGCTCCTCACCGTTCCACATCACGAACCGAATCGTGCGCGCCGGGCGAATGCCAAGACGCTGGAACTGGCGCGCAATATCGATCAACATCACAGCATTCGCCCCGTTGTCGAGCGCACCATCGCCCAAGTCCCACGAGTCGAGATGCGCCCCAATCAGGACAATCTCGTCGGCCTTCGTCGTGCCTGGGATCTCGCCGACGACATTCCAGCTCTCATACGCACCGCCCGTGTCCAGATCGAGCATCGCGGTGAGGCTGAGCGCCGTCCCGCCGCGGAGCAACCGCAGCGCGCGCAATCCGGCATCGCGCTCCATCACCATCATGGGCCGCGTGTTCTTGGCACCGATCGCCACATTGTGCCGATACAGCAGCGAGTTGGCGCGCGATCCCACATACACCACGCCTGCCACACCAGCCGCAAAGGCGCGCGGCTCAATCTCGGCGGTCTCGGCGTACTCCTTGAACAGCCCCTCGATGTCCTTGAGCTCGTCCTGCTCCACCAGCACATAGGCCCCCTTCGCGTTCGCACCCACGCGCGCGAAGTCGTCCTTGGTCCCGCGGCCCACGTCGACCAACGCGGCGGTCACACCGCTCGCCGGAGTGGCAACCGAGAAGGGCATCGCGGCAATCCGCGGCGCAAACTCCACTCCCTCCCCTTTCACCACGGCGCGGGCCGACCGCTCGAGCCACCGATTCGGCATCTGGAATGATTCCTTCTGCGCCTTCACGCCAGCAGCGCGGAACTGCGCGAGTGCCCAATCCACCGCACGGACGTTCGCGGACGAACCGGTCGCGCGTCCGCCAATCTTGTCGGTGAGCTCATGCAGATTCTGCTCGAGCGGAGTCGCCCCAAGGAGCGCCGCCGTGAGGCGATCCAACGGCGCAGGAGCCGCCACCGCGGGTGAGCCCTGCGCGGCCACTGGGCCCGCGAGAATGGCGAGCAAGGCAACGGACTTCCAGGAGCGACAAACCATTGGGCACCATTCCGAAAGTGAGATGTCCCATAATATGTTGCGGAGTCACGGGCGAGTGAAAGGACGCCCCTCCCTATCCACGCGCGTTCGGTAAATGCTGATGGCGTATCTCTGGATCAAGTCGTTCCACATCGTGTTTGTCGTCAGCTGGATGGCGGGGCTGTTCTACCTCGTGCGGCTCTTCGTCTACCACGCCGACGCGAACCGTGGCGACGCCACCCGCCTGGCGATCCTCGGGCCCCAGTTCGCGCTCATGGAGTCCCGCCTCTACCGCATTATCACGACGCCGGCGATGGTGCTCACCTGGGCGACGGGACTCTCGATGGTCGCGCTCCAGCCGAGCTATGGCCGGCAGTCCTGGTTCATGGCCAAGTTTGCGCTGGTGCTGCTCCTCTCGGCGTACCACGGGCTCTGCGCGCGCGTGATGCGCGAACTCGCCCGTGGCGACTCAAGCCGTACCGGGGAGTTCTTCCGCGTGGCGAACGAAGCACCAACCTTAGTGCTCGTGCTCGTGGTGCTCCTGGTCGTCTTTAAGGACGCCATTGGCTTCGGCACCCTGGGCTGGGTACTGGCTGCCACGTTGCTCGTGATCTGGGGTGGCTTCAAGGCCTACGCGGTACATCGGCGGCGCGTCGAGTCTGCTGGCCCGCGCTAAGGCTCAGCGGGGCTGCATGAACGGCGCGAACTACTCGAAGCGCAGCGCCTCAATCGGGTCCAATGACGCGGCTTGGCGCGCGGGCCACACGCCAAACACCAAGCCGATGGCGCTCGCGAAGCCAAAGGACAGCAAGATGCTCTTGAGATCCACCGCGGCGCTCCACCCGGCCAGCTTCTGGAACTCATAGGCGGCCAACATCCCCGCGCCGATCCCGGCCGCGCCGCCCAACAAACAGAGCACCACCGACTCGGTCAGAAACTGCAGCAGGATGTTCACCTTGGTTGCGCCGAGCGCCTTCCGAATCCCGATCTCGCGCGTGCGTTCCGTCACCGAGACGAGCATGATGTTCATAATGCCGATGCCGCCAACGAGCAGGCTGACGCCGGCAATGCCTGCGAGGAGCAGGGTGAACGTCTGCGTGGTCTCGTTGAGCGTCTGCAGAAAATCGGCCTGATTGCGGATAGAAAAATCATCAGGCTTGCCGGCAAGCAACTTGTGCGACCGACGCATGGCGGATTGGATTTGCCCCATTGCGGCCTCGACCGAATCCTCCCCAGCGGCGCGGACCCAAATATCGTTGATGCGGTCGGTCCCAAAGGTGCCGAACCGCCCTGTCTGAAATGGGATGAGAATCTGCTGGTCGCCGTCACCGAACCCGGTGGCGCCCTTCGATTCCAGGACGCCGACCACCGTGAACTGGCGTCCACCAATGCGCAGCTGCTCCCCGATCAACGCGTCGGGGTTGTCAACACCGAGCAACTCGGCCACCCCGCCGCCAAGGACTGCTACTTTTTTGCGCGCGTTGTCGTCGGCGGTGGTGAACATCGCACCCTTGGCGACGGCGAATCCACGCACACTCAGGAAGTTTGGCAACGTGCCGGTGATTTGCACGTTGGAGTTCTTGTTCTTCCACACCACCTGCAGATTGCGGTCCTGCTGAGGATTCACATCCAGTACCGCCGTGGACCGGTCGAGAATGAAGTTCACATCCTGAAAGGTGAGCTTCGCCTGCGTCCCCGTCCCTACTCCGCCCTGCTGCACGCGCTGGGCGTTTACCTGCAACACCGTCGTGCCAAGTCGGGAGATCCGTTCCTTGACCGAGTTCTGCGCGCCATTGCCGAGCGCGATCATAGCGATAACAGCGCCCACGCCAATCACAATGCCAAGCATTGTCAGGAGCGAGCGCATGGCATTGGTCCGAAGCGCGTACAGGGCGACGCGGATGGTTTCAGTGAATTGCATAGTGTGAATTTACGGCTAAAGCTGACAGGATGCTGACAGCCCGCCCTGGCCCTGGCCCAGACCCAGGCTCTGGACTCCAGGCGATCCGCGGTGCAGGATTATCCCAACCCCGCTCCTGGAGTGTTTTCATGGCCCGCATGTTCCGTCTTGCTGCAAGCCTCACCCTGCTGTCCGCGGCGCTCGCGCAGCCGGCGTTCAGCCAGCAGCGTCCCGCGCAGAACAAACTCACGCTCGAGCAATATCTCGACTGGGAAGACGTCCAGTCGCCGCAGCTCTCCCCCGACGGCTCGCAGGTGATCTACACCCGTCGCTGGGTGGACAAGATGAACGACAAGTGGGAGACCACCCTGTGGGTCATGAACGCCGACGGCTCGCACGCTCGCCAGCTCGGCAACGGCTCCGACGTGAGGTGGTCCCCCGACGGCAAGCGGATCGCCTTTATCTACAAGGGCGAGCCAAGTGGTCCGCAGATTTGGGTGCGCTGGATGGACGCCGAGGGCGCGACCTCGCAGGTCACGCACCTCACCGAAGCCCCGTCCGCTCTTGAGTGGTCGGCCGACGGCAAGCAGCTCGCCTTCTCGATGGCCGTCCCCACCCGCGATACCTGGCGCATCGCCCTCCCCGCCGCGCCAAAGGGCGCCAAGTGGACCGAAGCACCAAAGATTCTCACGAAGCTGAACTTCCGCTCCGATCGTGTGGGCTACACCGACGAATCGTACCGGCACCTGTTTGTTGTGCCCGCCGACGGCGGCACGCCGCGTCAGATCACCGACGGTGACTGGAACCACAGCGCCGCCTCGTTCTCGGCCGACGGCAAGTGGCTGGCCTTCTCGTCCCTACGCGTGGAAGACCCGGAGCATGTGTTCCGGAAGTCGATCATCTACGCCGCCAACACCGAAACTGGCGAGATTCGCGCGCTCACCAAGAACAACGGCACCAACTCGTCGCCGATCTACTCGCCGGATGGCAAGATGATCGCCTTCATGAACGCCGACTCCGTGGATCACTCGGCGTGGGCCGAAGCGAAGCTCTGGGTGATGAACGCCGACGGGTCGAACCCGCACGCGATCTCCGGCAACCTTGACCGCCCGATCTCTGGCCTGATCTGGGCGCACGACAACAGCGGTGTGTATTTCAGCGCCGAGAGCGAAGGCTCCAAGAACTTTATGTTTGCGGCGACCGCGGGCGGTGTGCGGGCCGTCACGAGCGGCAAGCAGGTCCTGACGGTTGGTGATATCTCGGCGAACGGTGTCGCCGTTGGTGTGCGCTCGACGCCGACCAAGCCGAATGACGTGGTCGCGTTCTCGCTGCCGAAGACCAGCGCTCCGGTGACGTCGTATACGCAGCTGACCGCGGTCAACGACGACGTGCTCGCGGGCAAGGCACTCGCCGAGACGGAAGAGGTCTGGTACACGTCGCGCGATGGCCTCAAGATCCAGGGATGGATCGTGAAGCCGGCCGGCTTTGACAAGGCCAAGAAGTACCCGATGATCCTCGACATCCACGGCGGACCGCAGTCGATGTACAACGTGGCGTTCAACTTTGCCCGTCAGGAGCAGGCCGCCAACGGCTATGTGGTGCTCTACACCAATCCGCGCGGTAGCACCGGCTACGGCGCCAAGTTCACCAACGAGATCAAGAACGCGTACCCGGACAAGGACTACGACGACCTGATGGCCGGCGTCGACACCCTGTTGAACCGCGGCTACATCGACAGCAAGAACCTGTTCGTGCACGGTTGCTCGGGCGGCGGCGTACTCACCGCGTGGATTGTCGGACACACGTCGCGCTTTGCCGCGGCGAGCAGCGAATGCCCGGTGATCAACTGGATGAGCTTCGTGGGCGAGACCGACGGCGCTGGCTGGTACCAGAACTTCGACAAGCCGTTCTGGATTGATCCGAGCGAGTATCTGAAGCGCTCGCCGATCATGTACGTCGGCAATGTCACCACCCCAACCATGCTGATGACCGGCGTGCTCGATCTTCGCACCCCGATGCCGCAGTCGGAAGAGTTCTACCGCGCGCTCAAGGTGCGTGGCATTCCCACGGCGTTGATTCGCATGAATGGGGAGTACCACGGCACGAGCAGCATCCCGTCGAACTTCATGCGTTCGCAGCTGTACTTGCGCAGCTGGTTCGACAAGTACTCGTCGAAGCCCGCCGGTAAGACGACGTCGGAGTAAGCCGACCGCTAGTGAGAGCGTGACACAGGCCGGATCCTTGCGAGGATTCGGCCTGTGTCACGTCAGGGGGAGCGATCCGCCCCCCTTCTCGCGCTCGGCGGCTGAGTGCATAGTTTATGCATATGACCTACGCTGCCATCACGGGCTGGGGCAAGTGCCTGCCGCCGGCCGTCCTCACCAATGCCGACCTCTCCACCTTCCTCGACACCTCGGACGAGTGGATTGTGTCGCGAACCGGCATGAAGGAGCGGCGCGTTTCCCACGTGCCAGCTATTCAGCTCGCCTCCACGGCGGCCGCGCGTGCCCTCGCCTGCGCGGGGCTCGACGCCTCCGAGCTTGAGCTGATCATCTACGGTGGCTGCAGCAACGAGGAGCTGGTCCCCAACTCCTCCAGTGGCGTGCAGATCGAGCTCGGCGCAACGCGCGCAGCGGCCATGGACATCAACACCGCCTGCACGAGCTTCCTGTATGGCCTCAGCACCGCGACGGCCATGATCAAGAGCGGCGTCGTCAAGAATGCCGTGGTGATCGGCGTTGAGCTGATCACCCGCTACATGGACTGGAGCAACCGCAACGTGGCGGTGCTGTTCGGCGATGGCGCGGCCGCAGTCGTCCTCCAAGCATCGGATGAAGAGTCCGGCGTGCTCGGCTCCGTGCTCGGCTGTGACGCCGAAGGGCGCGAAGCGCTTCGCGTGCGTGGCATGGGGTGCAGCTACGCGGGCCTCGGGATTTCCTACGGCGATACCATATGGGATTTTGACGGACCGGTAATCTTCAAGCGCGCCGTGAAAGGCATGAGCGAGGCATCGGCCAAAGTGCTCGCACAGTGCGGGGTAACCGCCGACCAGGTTGATCTTGCCGTGCCGCATCAAGCCAACCTGCGCATCATTGAGGCAGTCGCGAAGTACGCGGGAATCCCGATGGAGAAGGTGATGGTCACGGTCGAGAAGTACGGCAACATGAGCGCGGCCACGGTGCCCGTGAGTCTCGTGGATGCTCTCGAGCAGGGGCGGGTGACGCCGGGGAGTCTGCTCCTCATGCCGGGCTTCGGCGGCGGACTCACCTTCTGCTCGTTGCTCGTGCGCTGGGGATCGCGCGTTACGCCACTCGGTGTTTCCGGCCGTGAACTCCCGCCGCTCACACGAACGGCGCTCGATATCGTGAACGAGTATCGCGCGGAGCAGGACCCGCACGGCCGGTCGTTGCCGGGGCTCATGGCTCCAACGTTTGTGGAACAGCGTATCCGCTAAACTTGCAGTCCTGTTACATTGCTGGACAACAATAGAACGCACTCGCCGTACGCAGTAGCCCCCTCGCAGGGACGCCGCCATGTGGGATACAGCCCGTGACAGCCGAATGATTGCCGACCTCGACGTTGCGATCAGCATCGTCGAGGCGCACGACGGCGTTGGGGTGCTTACCTACTGCAACGCAGCCTTCCAGCGGATGAGCGGTTACTCGCTTGCCGAGTTGGAAGGGCGCAAGATGCGAATCCTCCGAGGTCCAGACAACGACCCAGCGGAGATCGCGACCCTCAATGCGGCCATTCGCACCGGCTCCGAGTGCCGAGTCACCATCCAGAATCTCCGCAAGGATGGCATTCCCTACTGGAACGTCATCTGCATTCGCGCCGTCCGCGATGCAACGGGTCAGATTTCCTACTTCGTGGGTGAACACCGCGACGTCACCGAAACACGGCGCGTTGAGGCCGGGCTCGACCTAAACGACCGCTACCTGAGCATCCTTGGCGGCCTGACGCAGGATGGCGTCTTCCATCGCGACCTCGATGGAACGCTCACCTTTGCGAACCAGAGCTACTTCGACATCAGTGGCCTGCAGTCTGCCGACACGAGTCTCGCCGACTTGGTGCGGTGTGTGCATCCGGATGATCGTTGGAAGTTCCGCGACTGGCAGAACGAGTTCGCACATGTTGGCGGGCGGATCGACGAAGTGTGTTTCCTGCGACCCAATGGTGACGTCACGTGGGCACTGGTGCGGACCGCACCACTCCTGGCGGCAGACGGAAAGATCCGCGGTCTTGTTGGGGTCGTGAAGGATGTGACCAGCCAGAAGCGGTCGGAGCAAGCCGCACGCGAAACAGCGCAGCTGATCAAGCTCGACCTGACCGCCATCATTCAGCTCGATCTTGAGCAGCGCCCGATTCTCTGGAACGAGAGCGCCAAGCGGCTGTACGGTTGGACGCGCGCCGAGGCGAGCGAGCAACCCTCGCTGGCATTCTTGCACAGCGCGGAAGGGATCGCACGATTCGAAGATGCCTGGCGGCACGTGCTCCAGCTCGGCAGTTGGGAAGGAGAGCTCGTGCGGGTTCGGAAGGACGGACGCCCCGTGACCGTGCGAGCGAGTTGGGGGGTGGTGCGCAACGCAAACGGACAGCTCACGAGCGTACTTTGCAGTGAGACTGAGCATCTGCAGGCTCGGGGGCTTACCCCGCAGACGTCGCGTGCGCAGCGCCTGGAAAGCATTGGCGAAATGGCATCAGGAGTGGCGCACGACCTGAACAACGTGCTGCAGCCGATTATGATGACGCTCGACATGCTCGACGAGATGGTGGTGGACCCCAAGCAACGGCAGTGGCTGAGTCTTGCCTCACAGAGTGCGACGCGAGGGGCCGAGTTGTTGCGCGGGGTCCTGACCTTTGCGCGCGGCGGCGAGGAAACGCGCGCGGTTACGTCGGTCGCGTCGATTGTTACCGAGGCGGCAAAGATCATGCGCGGCGCCTTCCCGCCCGACATCACGGTCACGCTGACCACCGCGCGCGACGTTCGGCGCGTGATGGCCGACCCGACGCAGCTTCATCAGCTCGTGATGAACCTGGCCATCAACGCGCGCGACGCGATGCCGCACGGAGGCACGCTCTCGCTCTCAACAGAAAACCTGATGGCCGACGCGACCTTCTGCCGCAGCCATCCTGGGGCCGTCGAGGGGGCATACGTGCTGCTGCGCGTGGCCGACACCGGCGTTGGTATTCCGCCCGACGTACGTGAGAAAATCTTCACGCCATACTTCTCGACCAAGGTCGAGGCTGGCGGCACCGGCATTGGCTTATCGAACGTCGAGTCGATTGTGAAAGCGCACGGGGGCTTCATTACCGTGCACAGTGAAGTTGGCGCCGGGACGGCGTTCAGCGTCTTTCTTCCCGCCACGACCATCGCAGGCACCACCGCGCAGGAGCTCGCGGACGAGGAAGGCGCTCTTGTTGCCCTTGAGGGGCACGGCGAGCGCATCTTGTTGGTGGACGATGAGTCGACCCTCCGCGAGATTGCGCTGCAAACCCTCGAGCGACACGGCTACCGCGTGATCGTGGCCCGTTCACCGCGTGAAGCGCTGAATCTCATGCAGAGCGACATCCCGATCGATCTCGTGCTCACCGACCTGCTGATGCCGGGCGACAGTGGGCAGTCGCTGATTGCAGAACTTCGCAGCGCGGCGCCCACGGTTCGCATTATCGCCATGAGCGGCCTTGACCGACGCGATTCGGATCCGTCGCTTGGCGTTCCATTTCTGCTCAAGCCATTCTCGAGTCGCGCCCTACTCGAGGCGTTGCACGCGACGCTGCAGGCTCCGCTGCAGGAAGCGCAGCCGCGCACGGTTTAGAACTTGATGACGCAGCCGCCGCTGGAGTAGTTCTGCCAGTTGGTCTGCACCAAGAAGTACTTGCCGCCCAAGACCACGTTGTACTTCATGTTCTTGCTGAGCGAGCTGCTTGAGGTGCTCCCGAATTTCCACGCGCACTTGTCGGCGTTCTCGAGGCCGTTGGCGTCGTACCAGCCGGTGCCGAGGGGGTCGGTGGTGGTCTCCGCAATCTCGTGCGCGAGCAAGTTCACTTCGACATCGGCGCCGAGGTCGCCGTTGGCGGAGACCGTCGTGGCCGTGCATGCCGAGGACCAGGAGGCGGCGTACGGCTGCGCCGTGTAGAGGACGGTGCGCGACACACCGGCAATGGTCATGGTCGCCGCTGAGTGGTACGCGCAGTAGCTCGTGCCCGCGCCGCCGCCCAGGTTCACCTTGGGGCCGGTGAACACCGAATAGACGGTGTTGGAGTCATAGGTCAACGTGCCGGCGGTAAAGCCACTCTGGAGCATCGCGAGAATCGCGGCATCGGTCACCGTCGCGCCAGAGGCAGGAGCGCTCGTCGCGTTGGCCCAGTAGCCGGTGTACTTGACCAGGTTGTTGATCTTGAGGCCAGCCGCGTTGGTGTACGTCGCGTTGATGTTGAACCAGGGCGACCCGCCGAGGTTGCGCAAGAAAAAGCCAACGATTGAGGAGTCCGCGGTTCCCAGCCCCGTGCCTGTCTTGGGACCTTTCACGTAAATCGGGGCACTCGCCCAATAGACCGCCACCACGTTGGTCGTGGCCTGGAGCACCGGACCGCCGTGAAAGGTGATACCAGAGTTCACCGTTGCGCGATTCGTCGACGGGCTGGCGGCGCTTCTCGCGCCATCAGCTGTTTCGTCATCTGCCTCAGTGCCGCGCGTCTCATGGAACTTGAAGCGCGACTTGCGTCCCTCACTCGTGATCGACGATACCGCACTCGCGTCGGCCACTTTGAGCTGCAGCGGCTGCAGCGGCGCGGTGCTGTTCGACTCTGAGCATGCGACTACAGTGACCGCAACAGCGGCGGCAACCGAGAGGGCAGCGGAACGAAATCGAGGCATCGATGCGTAGGGAGACAGAGAGGTGAAGGAACAGCGGTTTTTACCCTAACCACT
>Ga0214919_10012315_pt1 | contig 10531 bp, 9 predicted proteins | sample LL1503_MetaG_FD_177994 | JGI IMG/M metagenome (GOLD analysis project Ga0214919, IMG submission 177994) | Freshwater microbial communities from Lake Lanier, Atlanta, Georgia, United States - LL-1503 | ecosystem: Environmental > Aquatic > Freshwater > Lake | place: USA: Georgia | collected 2015-03-15 | reverse complement strand
GCAGTTCGTTGGCGTACAGGTTGGTTACACCATCGCTGACATCTTGGCAAAGTGCGTATTCGGTCTCACGATTTTGAAGATCGCACGCATGAAGTCAATGGCAGAGGGCATGAAGGAAGATCACTAACCTAACCGTTGTGAAGAAGTAAATCTCTATCAAAGAGGGTGTCGGGAAACCGATGCCCTCTTTGCTTTTATTACACTTAAGGCATGAACAAAAACCTTTTAAATAACTACCGTATGGGCGGCTATCTTTTAATCGCAGTCGGCTTGATTAATCTGCGCTACCAAAGCGGTCAGAGCGGAGTAGTCGGCCATAGCGCGACAATCATTATTCCCGGAGCTCTACTGCTAGTCTCCACATGGGTCTCATCTCTTGTAAAGCTTTTGGACCTACGCCCAACCAAAGTAGCGGTTTTAATCTTGGGAATAGCCCTAGTCGCTTACGCAGTTCTTAATTAGCGACACAGATTTCAAGTACATTCACGCTCTTGTAATTTTTACTCCATTGGGCGAGAGTGAAGCCTATGAGCGAGATTAATGATTGGGCTTTTGAGACTTTACAAATCCACGCAGGGCAGACTCCGGATCCAACGACAGGTTCGCGTTCACTTCCGATTTACCAAACAACGGCCTATCAGTTTCGTGATACACAACATGCTGCGAATTTATTTGGAATTGCCGAAGCAGGAAACGTCTACACTCGTATTAATAACCCAACACAAGATGCCGTAGAACAACGCATTGCCGCCCTTGAGGGTGGGGTTGCAGCACTTCTAGTTGCATCGGGAATGACTGCAACTGCTTTTGCAATTATGAACGTTGCCGAAGCCGGTGACCATGTTGTATCTAGCTCAAATGTCTATGGCGGTACATTTAATCTCTTCAATTACACACTGCCTAAATACGGCATAGAAGTCACCTTTGTAAATGACACAGGAAATATGGATGCTTGGCGCAAAGCTGTTCGCCCAAATACCAAAGCCTTTTTTGGTGAGGGTATATCAAATCCACTTGGAGCAGTCCTAGATATAGAGGCAATCGGAAAAATCGCCCATGAAGCGGGCGTTCCATGGATAGTCGATAACACCATTGCTACTCCCTATGTCACTAAGCCCTTTGAGTATGGCGCCGATATTGTTGTGCACTCAGCAACTAAGTTTTTATCCGGCCATGGCAATGCAATGGTGGGAGCGATTGTAGATTCAGGTAACTTTGATTTCGCAAAAGACCCAGAAAAGTTTCCAGGTTTTAATAAACCCGATGCAAGTTATAACAACTTGGTCTACGCCCAAACGTTAGGAGTCAACGGTAGTTTCGGCGCGAACTTAGCCTTTATTTTTAAGGCCCGTTTACAGTTATTGCGCGATATCGGAGCATCGGTTTCTCCATTTAATGCATGGTTATTAGCACATGGCTTAGAGACTTTAAATTTACGTATGGATCGCCACTTACAGAATGCTCAAGAGTTAGCTGTGTGGTTAGAGAAACAACCAGAGGTCGCACATGTGAGTTATGCCGGGCTGGCGTCATCACCATGGAACGCTGTTGCTAAAAAATACGCACCTAAAGGGCCTGGCGCAGTATTCACTTTTGAACTTAAGGGCGGTGCTCCTGCCGGACGTAAATTTGTTGAAGGGTTAAAACTCTTTAGCCATGTGGCCAATATCGGTGATGTTCGCTCTCTAGTGATTCACCCAGCCTCTACAACTCATGCACAGCTAAGCCCTGATGAGCAGATTAAGGCAGGCATAACACCTGGAATGGTGCGCGTGAGCATTGGCCTTGAAAACGTTGAAGATATTAAGAAAGACATCCAGTTAGGCTTTGCCGCTGCACGCTAGAAGAACTTATTTTCTAAAAGATAAATCAGCCTTCTTCATCTCGGCAACTAAAACACGAATGGCATTCGGCGCCATGCCGTTTAGTTCTTTAATTGCAGCCAGAGATATCTTACGAAGATCACTTAATTGAAATAGTCCATCATCGATTAAAGCTCGCCTAGCAGGGGCTGCTAACCCGATCTCGCGCCAGTAGTGATCAACGCTTTCATAGGCATCTAGAACATCACTACTATTTGATACGACAGATTCTCTATTAGCTTTTTTCTCAGCGCGATTTGCTGCACCGGCCCGCTTGGCTTCGGCAGCTAACTTCTTTATCTTTGCCGGTGATTGTTTAGCCATATATACAACTCTCACTGGGTATTAAAAAATTAAGTGTGCGGGAGAAGGGACTTGAACCCTCACGTCCGAAGACACAGGTTCCTAAGACCTGCGTGTCTGCCATTTCACCACTCCCGCGAAACCCATATGTAAGTAGCAATCACTCTCATATAGATAGGCTCCAAGATTAGGGGTAAGTTAGCCCTGTATCAAAACGGAGCCCTAGATAGCTAATGAGAAAGGCAGATCACCATGTCATTTAACCCCACACCTGCAGATAGATTCACATTTGGTCTTTGGACCGTTGGCTGGCAAGCACGTGACCCATTTGGTGATGCAACTCGTGAGGCGATTGATCCGGTGCGCACGGTTAATGAACTCGCCGCACGTGGTGCCTATGGCGTTACTTTTCATGATGATGATCTAATTCCATTTGGAAGCGATGAAGGTGCACGCCGCACGCATATAGATCGCTTCAAGAAGGCACTTGCCGATACAGGTATGAAAGTTCCAATGGCAACTACGAATCTATTTACCCATCCAGTATTTAAAGATGGCGCTTTTACATCAAATGATCGAGACATCCGGCGCTTTGCAATTCGCAAAGTAATGCGCAATATTGAGTTAGCAGTCGAGCTTGACGCTGAAACATATGTTTGTTGGGGTGGCCGAGAAGGCGCCGAATCTGATGGTGCCAAAGATGCCTATGTCGCACTTGATAGATTTAGAGATGCATTCAATATTCTTGGAGATTTCGTTACTGATAACGGATATAAAATTAAATTTGCAATTGAACCTAAGCCAAATGAACCTCGTGGCGATATCTTCCTACCAACGATTGGTCATGCCCTAGCTTTCATTAATTCGCTGGATCGTCCTGAAATGGTTGGTGTTAATCCTGAGGTTGGCCACGAACAGATGGCTGGACTTAACTTTGTCCATGGAATCGCCCAAGCGCTTTGGCACAAGAAGTTATTCCATATCGATCTCAATGGTCAGCACGGCATAAAGTACGATCAAGATTTTGTCTTTGGTCATGGGGATCTCAAGTCAGCCTTTTTTCTCGTTGATTTGTTAGAGCGCTATCAGTACAGCGGCCCCCTCCACTTCGACTATAAGCCTTTACGTACCGAAAATGACAAGGGAGTATGGGAGTCAGCTACTGCCAACATGCGCACATACTTAATTCTTAAAGAGCGTGCAGAGGCTTTCCGTGCCGATTCCAGAGTTGTTGCAGCGATGAAGGAGTCAAATATTCCTGGATTAAGTGAGCCAAATCTAAGTGCAGGTGAGACCTGGAAAGATTTAGCTAAGGACTCCTTTGATATCGAAGAGGCAAGCACACGTGGGTATCACTACGAGGTCCTTGATCAACTAGCACTTGAACACTTAATGGGTGTTAAGTAGCAGTAGCTTAAAAGCTAATTAAACGCTATTGCCCCTGCGAGATATCGCATCGACACCTGCTGAGACCAATAGAACAAGTCCAGTGACAATGAACTTAATTCCGGCTGCATAGCCCAATAGACCCATGCCGTTATCGATAACTGCAACGACTAAACCACCAAGGATGGCATCTCGCATCTTTCCTTTGCCACCAAAGAGAGATGTTCCGCCAATAACCGCTGCGCCAACAGCGTAAAGAAGTGTTGAACTTCCACCAGTTGTTGGAGAGACCGAGTTCTGGCGAGATGCAAAGATCATTCCTGCGATTGCAGATAAGCCAGAGCAGATCATAAATGCTGCAATACGAACTCGCTTGACGTTAATTCCAGCACGACGTGCAGCTTCTGCATTTCCACCGACTGCATAGATATGGCGGCCAAATGCTGTACGACCAAGCACAAATGTTCCAATTACTAGAAGCAATAAAATTACGGGCACCACGTAAGGGATACCCTTGAGGCTTACTAAATCTGGGTTATTACTGCGCTCAACGTTAAGTGCAAATACTGCAACTCCAGTAATTCCAAGTAAGCCAATGGTCTTTAGAAGCCAAAGATGAAAGAGCTCAGATTTCAATCCTGCTTTGCGCCGAGAGTTAATTGAATGTAATCCACTTAGGACATATATAACTGAGACAGCGATAAAGAATATCCAACTGAGTGCTGGCGTGAGATTTGAGTTTTCAACAGCCAAGATAGTTTTATCTTCGACACGGATGGTGCCGCCCTCACCTGCAAGCAGGAGCAAAATTCCCTGGAAAGCAAGGAAGGCAGCTAATGTCACGACGAAAGATGGAATTCCAAGACGGGCGACAAGTGTTCCAAGACCAAATCCCAGCGCAACGCCAACAATGATGGCGACGATAAGTGCCCCATACCAAGGCACGTCATGGTTAGTAATCAAGATAACCAAGACAGCACCGGTCACGCCAGCTGTATACCCGGCGGATAAATCAATTTCTCCGAGCAGCAGTACAAAAACTAATCCCATAGCAATAACAATCACGGCCGCTGCCTGAGTCAATAAGTTTGCAAAGTTTCCAGGTGTTAGAAACACATTCGACATCGAGCCAAAGACGATGCAAAGAGCAATCAGGCCCAGAACTGCTGGCAATGAGCCGATATCGCCGGCCTTAATGCGTGACCAATAGTCATGCATAGCACTCTTGAGTGTTGCTTTTTCAACTGCATTCTCGCCCACAGTAGGAGTACTCATCTCTTTGCACCTGCACCTTCAACACCAGCAGATTTACCGGTGGTGATTAACTCAATTACTTGGCGCGGTATGACTTCATTCTTATCGACTTGCGCCGCCATCTGGCCCAAATACAGTGCAGCGATATTATCTGCTACCTCAAAGACATCGTTTAAGTTGTGGCTAATTAATACAACTGCCAAACCATTATCAGCTAAGCGGCGCACGAGGTTGAGCACTTGCTCAGTTTGTGCCACGCCGAGGGCTGCTGTTGGCTCGTCCAATATAACAATCTTGCTATTCCATAAAACTGCACGCGCGATCGCAACTGTTTGGCGCTGTCCGCCAGAGAGAGATGAGACTGATTGACGAATCGAATTTACGGTACGCACACTCAAACCATCGAGAGTCTTACGGGCCAGGGCCTCCATCGAAGTCTCATCTAAAACTGAGCCACGCTTTTTTTCGCGGCCTAAAAACATATTATGAACGATGTCTAAATTATCGCAGAGCGCTAAATCCTGATAGACGATCTCAATTCCAAGAGCGGTGGCATCACGTGGTCCAGAAATCACCACCTTGTTGCCCTCAAAGAAAAAGTCGCCATGGTCGGGTGTATAAATACCGGCGACGCATTTAATAAGCGTGCTCTTGCCGGCGCCGTTATCTCCTACGAGCGCTGTGACTTTACCGGCAGCTATATCGAAATCAACATCACGGAGAACATGAACAGGTCCGAAGGATTTATTGACTCCTCGGAGGGAGAGAATCGGTGTGCTCATCAATCTACCTACTTATCTGTAGTGGCTATTAAGACAACCTAGCAAAACATTGTATTAAAGAAGTTGCGGCTCAGGGTTTATACCCCGAGCCGCAACCCTTGTTCTTTACTGCCTAGTGTGTGGGGATATTAGAGCCCGTTTGCTACGCAGAGCTCTTCGATGTCGGCACATACAGCTTCGCGTGTCTGGAAGCCATCTGCGACGACATCCTTAACGTTAGCCTTTGTGATTCCAACTGCTACTAAGAGAACTGAAGGCACATCTACTGTTCCGTTATTTACAGAACCTGTAGCTGTAGTTGCCTCTTCGCCCTTGAGCAATGCAATTGCTAGAGTTGCTGCAGCCTCGGCCTCAGCCTTAATTGCCTTGTAGACAGTTCCTGTAAGGTCGCCTGTAAGGATTGCACGCAATCCATCGACAGTTGCATCTTGTCCAGATACACAGACCTTGCCGTTGAGCTTGTTCTTCTTAAGAACTGCTACAGCTGCAAGTCCAAGACCTTCGTTAGCTGAAACAACTGCATCGAGCTTTCCGCCAGCCTTTGATAGCTGCTGTTCGAAAATAACTCCACCCTTTGCGTTATCCCAATCTGGGACAGCTGTGTCATCGACAAGTGTGTAGTTCTTTGAATCGATCAAAGGACGTAGCACTGAGTCATAGCCAGCCTTGAAGAGTGTTGCGTTGTTATCTGTTGGTGAACCGTTCAAGTAAACGATACGTGCATTTGTCTTCCCAGCTGCATCTAGACAGGCCTTGATGCCTTCGCCTTGGATAACACCAACGGCTTGGTTATCAAATGAAACGTAGAATGAAGCTGAACCATTAAGTGTGAGACGGTCGTAGTCGATTGTCTTAACACCCTGGGCAGCGGCCTTGTCCTGGACAGCCTTAGCTGAATCTGAATCTAGGTTTACAAGAATAAGAACCTTTGCGCCAGCTGTAAGCATCTGGTCTGCAATTGTTGCGAATGCGGCCTTGTCGCCGTTTGCATTCTGAATATCTACTTTAACTCCTGCTGCATCAAATGCTGCTTGTAGGAATCCGCGGTCAGCAGTTTCCCAACGGTTTGATGATGCTGCATCGGGAAGAATTACTCCGACGAAGCCATCTGCAGCTTTGTCAGCCTTTGAGCAACCTGTAAGTGCGATAGCAACTGCAGCAAATGCTGCAGTGATCGCGAGGCGGCGCTTTGTCATATATGAAACACCTTTCGAAAGGAGAAACACCCCAGGGCAAACGTTTTTTGCCCAGATGAGGAGGGTGCAACTACCGAGGAACGCTAGTAGAAATAGGCGGATTTTGCGATAGGAAATTAGCCTAAAAGCCGCTGTTCACCTAACGTTTAGGTAACGATAATAAGCCGCTGAGGGTAGCCTTGGCAGGTGTCATCACAGATAGAGCTTCTGGAATCAGCGCTCAAGGCCGCTATTAGCCGCGCTATTTCACAGGGTGAGATCTCTGGAACTACCCCTGAATCCATCACCCTGGAGCGGCCAAAGAATCGAGAGCATGGCGACTATGCGACATCGGTTGCGCTGCAGTTGGCAAAGGTGGCAGGTAAAAATCCCCGCAAAGTTGCCCAAATAATCCTCGATCAACTTAAAGGCGCTGATTCAATCTCTGCCTTAGAAATTGCAGGCCCTGGCTTTATTAATATCACGCTGCACCGTGCTAGCCAGGCCGAACTCGTATCAACGATTATAAAAATCGGAGAAGAGTTTGGTCACGGTAGTGCGCTCGCTGGAGTACGAATTAATCTCGAGTTTATTAGTGCAAATCCAACTGGGCCTTTGCACTTAGGTCACACACGGTGGGCAGCCGTTGGTGATGCCTTAGGTCGAGTACTCAGTGCAGCAGGTGCCGATGTCACGCGCGAGTTTTATATCAACGATCGCGGAAATCAAATGGATTTATTTGGCGCATCCGTTGAAGCTGCAGCCCTTGGCAATCCAATCCCAGCAGATGGCTACCAGGGCGAATACATTGCAGATCTTGCCGCACTCGTTATCGCTGGTAATCCTGAAATCACATCGCTGCCAGAGGCAGGGCGACACTCAGCCTTTCGTGAAGCGGCATATGCGCTGCAACTCAAGGATCAACAGCGCGTATTAGATAACTTTGGCACGCATTTTGATGTCTGGTTTTCTGAGCGCTCCTTACATGATCAAGGCGCGGTCGAACATGGTGTGGAAAAACTTCGCACACAGGGTCATGTCTTCGAGGTAGATGGCGCAACATGGCTACGTACTACTGACTTTGGTGATGACAAAGATCGCGTATTAACCAAGTCTGATGGTTCATTTACATACTTCTCATCCGATACTGCGTACTACATTAGTAAGCGCGAACGCGGCTTTGATATATGTATCTATATGTTAGGCGCAGACCACCACGGCTACGTCGGTCGCCTAAAAGCAACAGCGGCCTGTGCCGGTGATGATCCCGAATACAACATTGACGTATTGATTGGCCAATTAGTAAAGATTATGGAGGGTGGGCAAGAGGTCAAGCTTTCTAAACGCGCTGGCACGATTATTACGCTAGAAGAGTTAGTTGAAAAAACTGGCGTAGATGCTGCCCGCTATACCTTGATTAGATATCCCGTAGATACTCCCATGGTGATGGATATAGATCTCTTAAAACGCAACACAAATGAAAATCCGGTCTATTACGTTCAGTATGCACATGCCCGTATTGTTGCCGTTTTGCGTAACGCCGCTGAATTAAATATCTCGGTAGATTTAAAGAGCTTCGATCCATCGCAGTTAACACATGATCGCGAAAATGAGCTACTGGGTAAGCTCGCAGAGTTCCCTCGTGTAGTTGCATCCGCGGCGCAAATGCGCCAACCACACCGCATTGCGCGCTACCTTGAGGATTTAGCCGGTACATATCACGGCTTCTACGCCGATTGCCGCGTACTACCAATGGGTGAAGAAAATGCATCGTCATTGCACATAGCACGACTACTACTCTGTACATCTACAAAAATAGTGATCGCTAATGGTTTGAATTTATTAGGCGTGAGTGCACCGGAGAGGATGTAACTATGTGGTCCTCTAATGTTTTAACGGGCAAAGAGCTTTCTATCTCTGGTATTAGCGCAACAGCCCTTGCACAAGAGTTTGCAACTCCAGCCTTCATTATGGATGAGGCGGATTTTCGTGCCCGTGCAATCTCTTGGGATGATGCACTTAAGAGCGCATTTGGCGAGAATGCCGGCACTGTGTACTACGCGGCTAAGGCATTCCTATGTACCGAGGTAGCTCGCTGGATAAAGGATATTGGAATCGGTATCGATGTCTGCACTGGCGGTGAACTAGCAGTGGCACTCGCAGGCGGAGTTGATCCTGCAAAGATTGAGCTCCACGGCAATAATAAATCTGTAGCTGAGATAAATAAGGCTGTCTCTGCCGGCGTAGGCACCATTGTGATTGATTCGCTATTTGAAATCGATCGAGTTGCTACAGCTGCTACTCAGCACGGCAGAGTCCAAAAAGTATTACTACGTTTAACTCCAGGCATCGAAGCCCATACCCACGAATCAATTGCAACGGCCCACGAAGACGTCAAGTTTGGTTTCTCAATTGCAAGCGGTTCGGCATGGAGGGCGATCGAAGAGGTGCGCACGCATTCATCCATTGAACTGCGGGGCTTTCATGCACACATTGGTTCGCAGATTTTAGATACCGGCTCTTTTGTAATTAGCGCCGAGCGACTTATTGCTCTGCTGGCTAAGTATCGCGATGCATTTGGGGTTGAGCTACACGAGCTCGATCTAGGTGGGGGATATGGAATCCACTATGTTCCTGGTGATGAAGAGTTAGCGCCATCGGTTGCGATGCAAGCAGTTGCAACTGCAGTGACAACTCACTGCGCCGTACATAGTTTGAATGTTCCAAAGATTTCTATTGAACCAGGTCGAGCCATCGTTGGGCCAACAATGTTCACTCTCTATGAGGTGGGTACCGTTAAAGATGTCACCCTAGAAAACGGAGATAATCGTCGCTACATATCTATTGATGGCGGAATGAGCGACAACATTCGACCCTCGCTCTATCAAGCTGACTACACCGCAGTTCTTGCAAATCGCACGAGCACTGCTCCATTACTTTCTACTCGTTTAGTTGGAAAGCACTGCGAGACTGGTGACATTCTTATCTATTCCATTGAACTCGCTGGTGACATCGCACCTGGAGATTTATTGGCCATCCCTGCAACTGGTGCATATGGTCGCAGCATGGCCAGCAACTACAATCATGTTCAGCGCCCACCAGTAATTGCAGTTAAGAATGGAAAAGCCCGCGTGATTGTGCGCCGTGAGAGCGAGGCAGATCTGCTGGGATTGGATATTTAACGCCGTCACAGGCATCTGTGAAAGAATAACCCGCATGGATGCAGCGTTGAAAACAATCTCAATAGGAATGCTTGGCGCCGGAGTTGTCGGCAGCCAAGTCGCCCGCCTGCTGCAATCTGATCGACAAGAGCTCTCAGACCGTTCAGGTGCCTTACTGGTCTTGAAAAGAGTTGGCGTGCGCAGTAACGCCCCACGTGAAGGCATCGATGCAGCGATGGTTACAACGGACTTACACTCCATAGTTACTGATCCCGAGATAAATATTGTTATCGAAGTAATGGGTGGCATAGAACCTGCACGCACTTTAATTTTAGAGGCGATAAAGAATAAGAAATCAGTGATTACTGCCAATAAAGCCCTACTTGCAACACATGGGCACGAACTCTTTAACGCCGCTGATGCCGCAAAAGTAGATTTGTATTACGAGGCGGCCGTAGCTGGTGCGATTCCAATTATCCGCTCAATGCGCGAGTCGTTAGCTGGAGATCAAATTACCCGCGTCATGGGAATCGTGAATGGAACAACTAATTACATTTTAACGAAGATGCATGAAGAAGGACGAGAGTTCGCCGAAGTCTTGAAAGAGG
>Ga0214919_10012313_pt1 | contig 10532 bp, 7 predicted proteins | sample LL1503_MetaG_FD_177994 | JGI IMG/M metagenome (GOLD analysis project Ga0214919, IMG submission 177994) | Freshwater microbial communities from Lake Lanier, Atlanta, Georgia, United States - LL-1503 | ecosystem: Environmental > Aquatic > Freshwater > Lake | place: USA: Georgia | collected 2015-03-15 | reverse complement strand
GCAGGTGCAGGTGCAGGTGCAGGCGCAGGTGCAGGTGCAGGTGCAGGCGCGGGTGCAGGCGCAGGTGCAGGCGCAGGTGTTACTTCTTCGGTTGTTGTCGTTTGTCTTGGTGCTTCTACTATTGTTTCTATAGCTGAATTTGCGGCTGAAGCAGCGGTTGAAGCAGTTGCTTCGGCTGCTGCTATTTGTTCAGGGGTTGCTAATTGTGGTGGACTTGGAAGACTGGGTCTATTTCTAAAATCTAAAGGCCATTGTTTATCGTAAGCATTACGGGCTATTTTATATTCAGTAAGCTTACCTGTATATGATTCAAGTTCACTAGATGAAGCACCAGGAACATCAACACTAGCACTAGATGAAGCAGTAACGCTGTCACCAGATGAAGCAGTAACGCTGTCACCAGATGAAGCAGTAACGCTGTCACCAGATGAAGCACCCGGAACATCAATGCTAGCACTAGATGAACCAGTAACGCTGTCACCAGATGAAGCACCCGGAACATCAACGCTAGCACCAGATGAAGCAGCAACGCTGTCACCAGATGAAGCACCCGGAACATCGACGCTGTCACCAGATGAAGCAGTAACGCTGTCACCAGATGAAGCAGTAACGCTGGCACCAGATGAAGCAGTAACGCTGTCACCAGATGAAGCAGTAACGCTATCGCCAGATGAAGCAGTAACACTATCACTGACTGAAGCAGTAGCACTGTCCTTTACATCTGTCTCTGCTACATTAGTTTTTACTTGTTCCAATTCATCAGTTTTAATATCTTTGTCATGTATAATAGTTGTTGATTTTTTTGATTCACTAATACGCTTTAAGTTTTCGTATTCCTCTTTGGCTCGTGTTGCTTGTTTTTCTGCATCATTAGATTCTAAGTTGTCTAGTGTTATTTTATTTATGTCATTATTTAATTGTATTTTTACATTAGTTTCATAATTTTTGTTTATTTTTTTGGTAATATTATTTAAAGCATCATATAAAAAGTCTGGAAAAGTTACTTCATATACATTAGAATTAGTTTTTTCTAATTTTAATTTAGTATATTCAATAATGGGTTTTTTATCAGATTTGTTATACATTTTAAATAACTTATTATCTATAGTTTGTAGATCAGGAAATACAACTTGATCCAGTAATTTTTTAACTGAATTATCTAATCCTTCTTTGTAAATAATATTTTCAATACTAATTAATTCTATAATATAAAATAGTTCTGGTAAGTAACTTTTTAAAAAGGAGTTATTAATATGATACTCTTTTTCTAATTTTCTAAAATCTATTGAATTATCTTCTTCATAATTACCAATATCTATTTTATCAGTTTCTATTAAATTTTTGGTAAATGTTTTTGTTGACTTTAAAAATTTTTTAATATTTTCATTTTTTATAGTTTCAACTTTACTCATCATATATTTTAAAGGATTAATTTTATTTGGATTAATTTTATTTGGATTATATTCTCCTTCTCCTATTCCCCCAACTCCTCCTTCTTGTCCCTCTTCTTCTTCGCTTCCATCTTGTTCATCTCCTTCTTGTCCTTCTTCTTCTTCTCCATCTTCTTCTTCTCCATCTTCTTCTTCTCCTTGCCCTCCTTTTTGTTTTTTTTGTAATGCTTTTTCTTGCATAATTAAGACTAAACTAGGCTGTATTTCGTCAACTATTTCTCTCAAAGCAATAAACTTTTCATCTTTGTCTATTTTTTTCCATAATTTTGTATTATATCCTTTTATCCTTTTTTCAATAGTTTTTAAGTTTATTTTTTGAAATCTAGATAATTTAGGATCTTGTAATAGAATATCAAATGATTTAAGTGAATCAACTACTATGGCATTAACTGCATTAATTAGTAATTGCTGTTTTTCTGGGTCATTAGTTTCATCACTAGTAAGTTGTTCTATAGGATTGCCGATGGCTGCACCCATAGTTTCTAGTATTGCAATGTGATCTTCTACTTGTTCTTCTACTTTTTTATTACTATTATTTATAAGCATATTAATACTTACAAGTATTATTGGTAAAATTACTAGACTAATCAATAGATCGCTCGCTAATAATGGATTATCATTAATAAAAGTAGAACCATTCTGTAGCACATGCATTACAGTATTTAAATCTATAAATCCCATAGTTGGATGAACTGGTGCAGTTTGAGGATTATCATCTCCACCAATTTGTTGTATTGCTGAACTTGTAATATCAAGTACATTAGATCCGGCTGATTTAGCAATTTCCCATGCAGTTGCTACTAGAGCTGTAAAAGTTTCATGACCGTGTTTAAGCACAGGAACATCGTCTATTGCAGCAATTAAATCAGGTGTAACAGTTTTATTAATACCAAAACCAACAGCGGCAGTAGCAACAGTAATACCAAGATTTTTAGCAGTAAAAAAATTGGAACTATCAATCTCATGTTTTTCATCAAAGTATTTAATTAAATTATGAATATATGTCTGAATTTCCATAATATTTTCGGCAATAAAATGTTTTACACTATGACTTATACCCATTCCTATAACTATAGTTAATGGATCAAAAACCCCACCCACCATAATTTTATGTTTTAATATTTTTGTATTATCATCATTCATAATCATATTTAAATATATAAATATATAAATATAAAATATATTGTATTTATATATTTATATATAATATAACTCTATAATTATATAACTCTATAACTATTAAATCAAATATTCTTTTAAGGCACAAATAATATTTTTATTTATTTTACGACCGCTTTCTAATTTTATATTTTCAAAGTTTGTATTATTATCTTTGAGAGAAATTAACAAACATTCCATAGTTTTAAATTCATTTACCAATGCTAATGCTGATACATTACTAATACCGGGAATTTGTTTTAACATAATATTAAATATGTTGTCCTTGGTTATGTGAGACTTTTTGGTTGCTTTTACAGTAGTGCTATATTCATCAACACTGGGTTGACTATTAGCAACCTCTAAATGTTGACAATAAAAACCCGGTTTATTTTCGCGAATTAATTTGCCAGCTATTGCAATTAAAAAATCGCCAGTTTCAGTTTGATTTAATACATTAATAACCGAAAATCCTTTATAATAATTGAGAGAAAATAAGGTTGAATATAATGTGTTCTTAAAATTGCCATTTTTATAATTAACAATTGCCCCTTCCAATAAATATATTATATTATGGTTGTGTATGTTTGCCTCATTTAGTCTAAATGATTGTTCTTTATAGCGTCCATCTTTAATCGATGACTCTAAATCGGCCAAAGATTTGCGCTCAATTATTAATAACTCTTTGTTATTAATTTCATCATAAAAAACATAGTCTCCAATAGTCAAACTTTTTTGAATAATATTAATTTTTGTAGTTGCTTGTTCATTTAATGCATTCAAATAAGTTACTAATGTTTTTGGTTCTCGATTATCTATTAATAATTGCATATTTAATAATAAATTACTTAAATAATTTATTATTATATATTTATATTATTTTGCTATATTAATTTAATAATCTACCACGACCAGTGCGATGATAAAAATTGGAAGTTTCATAACCAATAAATCTGATACATTGATTTCCGCGATTGCATCTTTCTCCAAGAGCTAAATCTAAACCACAACCATTAGTCCGCTCCTGGCTATTTAATGTGAGTCCACTTACCCAATCGGATCCATTTGCAGCAGTTCGCAAATATTTGTAACCGTGTATTCCTGTAACATTTGGTCTTACGCCAACAGTTGGGTTTAATCCAGCCATCGATCCAAATTCGCATGTATTATTTGTATATCTATTGCTACCTAATCTACTTATTTTTTTACCAGGCATCTTTTTTATATTATAATAAAATATAATAAATTATTAAATAAAATAAAATATAATAAATTATTAAATAATATAAATTATTAAATAAAATATTAAAAAATTTAATAAATTATTAAATAAAATAAAATAATATAAATTATTAAAAAATAAAATAAATTATTAAAAAATAAAATTGTCTTAAATAATAATGATTTAAAATTATAATTATTTATAAATTATAAATAATATGTCAATTGCTACGCCATTCAATGTTATGTCAAATAATAATTGTTTAAAAGACAATAATTCTGATGACGAAGAAGCGGAGCATAACTCATTCTCTAATTTATCTATTAATAACATCAAACTTGATAATGATATTATTAATAATAATGATGAACTGATTTTTAATCCATACAATAATAATAATAAAGAAATTGTTAGTGCAAATGTTCAAGAATTATTAGCTAACTATGGCATTTTTACTAAACCATTTAATATTGAACTATACAAGCGAGCATTTATCCATAAGTCATATACAAAACGTCCTAAATTAGAAAATGTAATATCAAATGTTATTATAGCAACTAAACCAAGTGATTGCATTCCATTAAAAACCAAATCAAATGAGCGCCTAGAATTTATTGGTGATGGCGTATTAGAATGTATTACTAAATATTATTTATATAAACGTTTTCCTAAAGCTGATGAAGGATTTATGACAGAAAAAAAGATTGCATTAGTAAAAAATGAACATATTGGTAAATTAGCACTTGAAATGGGACTTCAAAAATATTATATTATTTCGCGACATGCTGAAGAGAAAAATATTCGCAACAATTTAAAAAAATTGGGATGTTTGTTTGAAGCATTTATTGGAGCAATTTTCCTGGACTATAATCGTATTTCTATTAAAGATGAATATGGATGGTTTGAAAATGTATTTAATTGTGGTCCTGGACTACAAATGGCACAAACTTTTGTTGAAAATGTTTTTGAAAAGCATGTAGATTGGACTAATTTAATTAACAATGATGATAATTATAAAAATAAACTACAAGTAATTATTCAAAAAGAATTTAAAATTACACCAGATTATGTGGAATTAAAAACTCCTAAACTTGATGACACAGATGACAATGATAAATATTATGTAATGGGACTTTATATTTGCTTTGGACAAAATATTCATAATGCTAAAATTTGTGATGCTATTACATTTGACAGTCTGGGTTCTTTTAAGAGCATCCATGATTTACTTGAAAAGCAAGACAAATTATTAGTATTTTTAACAAAAGCAGAACATAAAATTAAGAAAAAGGCCGAGCAAATTGCGTGCGACCAAGCAATTAAATTAATTGAAAAACTGTGTTAGTCTTTTACACCTTTTAACATTTCAAATGCTGATCTTATAATAAAGCATTTTTTAATTTTTGAATTAAAGGTTATATTAGTGTTAAAAAATAAAATAATCAAACTATTACATAGTATTATTGTTTAGTTATTTAACTTAAAATAACTTAAAATAACTTAAATATAACTTAAATATAACTTAAATAACTTAAAAATAACTTAAATAACTAAATTATAATAATACTATATATATATAGATGGAAAATAATAATGCTAGTATTGTATTATATAATGGGTTAGGTGATAAATTATTAGATTTAATAGGATTTTATATATTATGTAAATATCTTAATTATAAACCAAATGTAACATTTCTCATCGATAAGCACCCCTGGGGTGTTAGTAATTATGATATGAGATTATTTAAATTTAGTGAAATAACAATTACTAATGAGAAACATAATTTTTATGTAATTTCTCATAATGCATCATCTTCCATGTGTCCATATAAACTTTATGTATTTATTAAATCTTTTTTAAATGAAATAACATTTGAACAAATTAGTAATGATTTTGTTGAATATTCAAAAAAAATAATACAACCTTCTGAAATTATATTACAAAAAATACCGAATAATATAGAAAAAGCATATGGGATACATCTCAGAAAAACTGATAAAGTTAGTGAGTATTGTGATATTAGACATGAAAATTTAACAAATGAATTTATAATAATTATAGATAAATTACTAGAGGATGTTAAAAATATAATTATGGATGAAGAAGAACCTATATTTTTTATTGCTAGTGAAGATAATAATTGGAAACTTGAAATAATAAATCGTATAAATAATATTTCAAATAATAATAATAAGCAAATAAAAATACTAACTGTTGATTATGATAACAAAGATAATTATGATAATTATATTAGTGTTTTAGATATGTTTTGTTTATCAAAATGTAAAGAAATTTTACAAGGTGTAAAATATAGTACTTTTAGTATAGTAGCAAGTTTATTGGGTAATAATAAACTAAGAAATTATTCAAAATATACAAATAGTTATGACGTATGTTTAATACACACTTGGAATTCAGCTGTAGAAGTAAATAACATTAAAAATTTTGATATAGAATTCCATAAACAAATTGCAAATACTTGTAGGAATCTAGAAACTAATATAAATAAAATATTTACTTAGCAAATTTGCGCGTGACCAAGCCATCAAATTAATTGAAAAATAGTTATATGTTTTAATATATTATATTATTGCTAGCTTCAATATTTATTCATAGAATTTTCTGTGTAGAAACTACCCTCACAAAAATGTTTTTCTCTTTTAAATAAATATTTTCATAGAATATTAATAAATTTATAATAAAATTGAAATTTATTAATATAAGAATAAAACCAAAAACAATATAAAATGACTAGTTATATAAATAAAACACGTAATGAATTAATTGCTATTTGTAAAGAGAAAAAAATTAAAGGTTATAGTCATCTTAAAAAAGACGAGCTAATTAAATTATTAAATACAAATACAAATACAAATACAAATACAAATACAAATACAAATACAAATACAAATACAAATGAATCATGTTCATTTAAAATGATTGATTTATTTACTGGAACAGGAGCATTTAGTTATGCTTTTGAAAAAACAGGTATTGTCGAATGTGTATTTTCAAATGATATGGTTGAATGGTCAAAACAGGCATATGATTTAAACTTTAAACATAAACTAACACTTGGCAATTTAAATGATATAAAAGTAGAAACACTACCAAAACATACTATTTTAACAGGTGGTTTTCCTTGTCAACCATTTAGTATTGCTGGAAAACAAGAAGGTTTTCAGGATGAAAGAGCAAATGTATTTTGGAAAATTTTAGATATTATAGATTATCATAAACCATCATATATTGTTCTTGAAAATGTTAAAAATTTAGTATCACATGATGATGGAAAAACATTTGAAACTATAAAAAAAAATTTAATAGACCGCGAATATTATATTAAGTTTAAAGTACTTAATACGGCAAAAATTACAGGCATTCCACAACATCGCGAGCGTATATATATAGTTTGTATAAAATCTAAAGAAGTATATGATAAATTTTCATTAGACTTTCCTGATGTTCCAAAGAGACAAATAATATCTTTATTAGAATCAGATGTTCCTGATAAATATTATTATACAGCAAAATCATCAACTTGGGAATTAGTTAAAAATAGTGTTGTAAAAAAAAACACAGTATATCAATATAGACGTGTATATGTTCGTGAAAATAAAAGTAACGAATGTCCCACATTAACAGCAAATATGGGTTGCGGAGGACATAATGTTCCATTAATTCTAGACAATAAAGGTATAAGAAAATTAACACCACGCGAATGCTTTAATTTTCAAGGGTTTCCATCATCTTATAAATTACCCAATATTTCAGATGCAAATTTATACAAATTGGCCGGAAATGCTGTATCTGTACCAGTTGTTGAACTCATTGCTCAGCGTCTAATGTCATTGGCGGTTTAAATATATCTTCAAAAGTGCCATCATAAACTTTAATACATTTATCTGGTATTTGTGAATAAATATTTTCCCAAGATATGTGTGGTCTCCGTTTTTGTTTGCATTGTTCTTCATTTGTTTGTTTTTTATTCATTTTTATATTGCGCCATTCGGGCGAATCACTTGATACATTTACCTTCCATAACACAAACTTATTATTTAACCAATCACGCATATCTAAGAAATAAATTATGCCAAATTTTTTTAAAGGTCCAAACGAAGAAGGACCATCTGATGTAAATGCTTTCACTTCAATTGGATAACTTATTGAATATTTGTCCGAGTATAAATCACCATGAAGTTTAATAGCTTTTGCCCATTTACAAGAGGGATCGTTGTCATAGTTAATAATGATAAATTTTACAATATTTTCTGTAATATCTTCTGGTGGATTTTGGTTACGAATTGCTAAACCAGTTTGCTTTGTAATTTCATAAGTCTCCATCTGGGTATTGAGATACATAGTATACCGAGTTTTTAATACAGATTGTGTATATTTATCATCAAGTTTATTCATCTATAGTTTATGATTTATAATATAAGTTATAATGTTTATAAAAATTGTATTCAATTTTATTAAGTGTTAACTAAACTTTTATATAATATATAGTGCTAATATATAACTTTATGAATTTATGTAAATATAGAGATAGCTTTGGGAAAGTCGGAACGGGTGTTCATTCATTTAGATTTTTAAATATTGCAATAGTTGATACTTTATTAACATTAGCAGCTGCTTATGTTATAAATAGTTATTTACAAAGTAATTTATTAATAGTATTTTTTATATTAATGTTGTTTTCAATAGCAATTCATAGAGCTTTTTGTGTAGAAACTACCCTTACCAAAATGTTTTTTTCTTTTAAATAAATATTAAATACACTTAATATTATTTAATTATATATATATTATAATTAACTAATGATAAATAGCACTTTGCAACAATTAAAAATAAAACCAGTTCCAAAAGGACAAGAAAAGTTTAATATAATATTAACAATACCACAACAAGGTGTTGCTCCAAAAATTATAGATAAAACAAGTGAAAAACTAATAAATAGAGACCAATTTTTTTCAGACATTCAAGACTATTTAGAAGTAGTTCAAAAAGGTTATAAAAAACTTCCAAAAACATCAAATATGAAAGAAGGCACAAGTGAAGATGTAGCACAAGATGTGGCACAAGATAAAATACCCAACATAGTAAACACATTTAGTCAAATTGTAAAAACAGGTGCCAAAATTGTTATTACTAATCCGAGTGAACAAACTACTAAAAAATCCAAGATTAAATTGCCAAATAAAGAGAGATTAACACCAAAACCAGGACAAGAAGAAAGTGTTACAAAAATTAAAGACACGCTAAAAGGCGAAACTATTGATGAAACATTAGTAATTCCAAAAGATCTTCGTATTGGTAAAACTCTCTATTTAAATCGAATTCCCAAACTCGAACCAAGCATATTAATAAAAGCACCCGACTATTATTTAGATAATAGAGAGATGTTTATTAGTTTTATTAATTCATTATTTGAACCATTTAAACAAGAACTATTAAAAGAAGAAGCCGCATTAAAAAGCGGAAAATCGTCAGTTAGTTGTGAATCATCTAGTTCCAATGAATTTTCTCTCTTAACTCATCAAAAAATTGTGCGAGATTATATAAATATATATACACCCTATAGAGGTTTATTATTATATCATGGTCTTGGTTCGGGTAAAACATGCTCTTCTATTGCAATTGCAGAAGGGATTAAAAATGAGAAAAGAATATTAATTATGACACCTGCGTCGCTAAGAAGTAATTATATTGAAGAGTTAAAAAAATGCGGAGATTATTTATATAAAAAAAACCAATATTGGGAATTTATTAATACCAAAACGCACCCACAATATGTTGAATATTTAAGTACAATTTTAAAACTACCAAAAGAATATATTATTACTAATGGCGGTGTATGGTTTATAAATATTAAAAAACAACCAAATTATGATACGCTCAATTTTGAAGACCAATTAAAAATTAATAGTCAATTAGATAAAATGATTTCATACAAATATCAGTTTATGAATTACAATGGATTACGAAGTTCACACTTAACTGGACTAACAGATGGTGGGTCAATTAATCCTTTTTCTAATAAAGTAATTATTATTGATGAAGCACACAATTTCATAAGTCGTATTGTGAATAAACTCAACCGTAAAACTTCATTGTCAATGAAATTATACAACTATTTGATGGATGCTGAAAACTGTAAAATTATATTATTATCGGGGACACCAATTATTAATTATCCAAATGAAATTGCTATATTATTTAATATATTGCGTGGCACACTCCGAACCTATAATTGTAAATTAATTATTGATAAAAAACCAGTAACTAAAGAACTATTAGAAGGGTTGTTTGTTAAAGCCAATATATTGAGTTATATTGATGCAATTGAATACAATGCACTTAATTATGAACTTACTATTACTCCAAACCCATTTGGATATATTAAATCAGGGTCTAATAAAAATAAACTAATATATAATAGCGAACTTATAAATAGTGCACAAGTTATAGAAAAAATAAAAGAAACATTAATTGCGCATAATATTAAAATTGCTAATAATAAAATAGATGTAGGGGGTTATAAAGCGTTGCCTGATAATTTTGATGATTTTAAATCTCTCTTTATTAATCCAAATAATACAATAAATAATCCATCTATGTTTAAAATGCGTATTATTGGATTAACTTCGTATTTTAGAAGTGCACAAGAGCAATTAATGCCCACTTACGACCACTCT
>Ga0214919_10012311_pt1 | contig 10532 bp, 10 predicted proteins | sample LL1503_MetaG_FD_177994 | JGI IMG/M metagenome (GOLD analysis project Ga0214919, IMG submission 177994) | Freshwater microbial communities from Lake Lanier, Atlanta, Georgia, United States - LL-1503 | ecosystem: Environmental > Aquatic > Freshwater > Lake | place: USA: Georgia | collected... | reverse complement strand
TTTTGCGCATGCAGCTGCCCTTTAGCAAAGACGAGGTGATGGAGGCGCAAAAAGCCGTGGTGCGCGAAAACAAACTGGCCTCCTGCTACCTGCGCCCGCTAACCTGGATAGGCGACAAAAAACTCGGCGTCAGCCCCAAGGGCAACACCATCCACTTGATGGTCGCGGCTTGGGCCTGGGGCGCCTACCTGGGCGAAGAAGGCCTCCAGCGCGGCATCCGCGTCAAGATTTCCAGCTACGCCCGCCACCATGTCAACATCACCATGACGCAAGCCAAAGCGGTGAGCAATTACACCAACTCGATCCTGGCCAACATGGAAGCCACCGACGAAGGCTACGACGAGGCCATGCTGCTCGACAGCTCGGGCTTCGTGTCTGAGGGTGCGGGCGAGAACCTGTTTATGGTCAAAGACGGCGTGGTCTACACCCCCGACATGTCAGCTGGCGCGCTCACCGGCATCACCCGCAACACGGTGTTCCACATCTGCAAGGACCTGGGGCTGGAGGTGGTTCAAAAGCGCATCACCCGCGACGAGGTCTACATCTGCGACGAGGCTTTCTTCACCGGCACTGCGGCCGAAGTGACGCCAATCCGCGAGCTCGACCGCATAGAGCTTGGCGCCGGCAGCCGTGGCCCGATCACCGAGAAAATCCAGAGCGCCTTCTTTGACATCGTCAACGGCCGCAACCCGAAATACGCGCACTGGCTCAGCAAGGTCTGAGCCGTTGCCACAAAAACGCCATGAGCCAACCCCCAATTGAACTGCTGGCCAAAGACCTGAACGCCCAGGGGGGCGTGTATTGCCCCAGCCCGCTGGCCGACATGAAAATCTGGAACAGCCACCCCAAGGTGTACCTGGACGTGGCCCACAGCGGCCAGGCCAAGTGCCCCTACTGCGGGACCGTCTACAAGCTCAAGGACGGCGAGCATTTCAGCGCCCACCACTGAATCACTGGTCATCGCGCCCCAATGGATCGGGGACGCGGTGATGACCGAGCCGCTGCTGCGCCGGCTGCACGCGCGCGGCGAGCGCTTGACGGTTGGCGCACTACCCTGGGTGGCGCCGGTGTACCGGTTGATGCCCCAGGTGGCCAGGGTGATCGATTTCCCCTTTGCCCACGGCGGGCTGCAGTTCAAGGCCCGGCGCAGCTTGGCGCGTGAGCTGAGCGGCCGGTTCGACGCGGCCTACATCTGCCCCAACTCGCTCAAAAGCGCTCTGCTGCCTTTTTTGGCCAGTATTCCCCAACGGATCGGCTACCTGGGCGAGGCGCGCATCGGCCTGCTGACCCACCGCCTGAAAAACCCGCCCAAGAACCGGCGCCCGCCGATGGTGGCGTTTTACTCGGCCCTCAGCGGAGAAGCCGACACCGCCGCTGACCAACCTCGTCTACAGGTGGACGACGCAACCCTGGCGGCCGACCTGGCCGGCCTGGGCCTGCAAGCCGGTGCCTTTAGCGTGTTGGCACCCGGCTCCGAATACGGCCCGGCCAAACGCTGGCCGGCCGGCCACTTTGCAGAGTTGGCTCGGCAATTGGATGGCCCGGTGCTGCTGCTGGGTTCGGCCAAAGAAGCCGAGGTGTGCGAAACCATTGCCTCGGAAGTCAACACGCAGACCCCCGGCAAATGCCAAAGCCTGGCGGGAAAAACGGCTCTGGGCCTTGCCCTGTCGATCATTGCAGCCGCAAAATTACTGGTCAGCAACGATTCCGGCCTGATGCATGTGGCCGCTGCGCTGAGCGTGCGGCAACTGGCCTTGTTTGGCTCGAGCAGCCCGCAGCACACGCCACCACTGAACCCGCAGGCCACGGTGCTCTGGCTCAAGAACGACCCGGCCTACCAGCCGCCGCTGGACTGCGCGCCCTGCTTCGAGCGCAGCTGCCCGCTGGGCCATACCCGCTGCCTGAATGATCTGAGTCCGGCCGCGGTGCTGGCAAGCCTGTCCCCATGACCCATCTCAATCTCGGTTGAAAGGCCTGCCAGTCGACGCAGGTTTGGGGCAACCATTGCGGGGAGGGTTTCGATCGGCGCACGGTGCTGGCCTTGGCGCACCCTTGCATCGGGCAAACCACGGCCGGCGTCGCCTGTTGAGTTTGACGCCGGCCGGGCTCTGATGACACTGTGACAGCAGTAGCCCCGACTTTAGCGGGCCAGCCGGGTTTGCACCACAGCCAAAAAGGGGACAAAACCAGGCTATTTCCTGAGCCCGTTGCTTCGCCCAGGCGCTAGGGCGCTGGCGGACGCCCCGGGCTGGGCCCCGACAAATCAGCCCCGGCAGCAAGCAAAACCCCGCGCTCCGACCCAGCGCGTGAAGCCAGCCACACCAGCAGCAACACGGGCAGGCCCAGCAGGGCAGTGGCAATGAAAAAATGGGGGTAACCGAAGGCATCTACATAGCGGCCGGAGTAGCCAGCCAAAAACTTTGGCAACAGCAGCATCATGGAGCTGAACAAGGCGTACTGCGTGGCCGAGTAGCTGATGTTGGTCAGGCTTGAGAGGTAAGCAATGAAGGCCGCCGTGGCGATGCCGCCGGCCAGGTTGTCGGCCGATATCACGAGGATCAGGCCGGTGAGGTCGTGGCCACGCGTGCTCAGCAAGGCAAACAACAAATTACTGGCCGCACTCAAAACCGCGCCCAGCATCAGCACCCGCATCACCCCCAGCCGCATGGCCATGGCACCACCAATGAAGGCGCCGGCCAGGGTCATGATCACACCGTAAACCTTGGTCACAGCGGCCACCTGGTCCTTGGTGTAGCCCATGTCCACGTAGAAAGGGTTGGCCATGATGCCCATCACCACATCGCTGATGCGGTAAACGGAGATCAGCGCCAGGATCAGTGCGGCCTGCCATTGGTAGCGGCGCCAAAAATCGGCAAATGGCTCCACCAGGGCGCTGCGCAGCCACTCGCCCGGGTTACGGGCCACCGGCAGCAGCGCATGGGCCGGCTCGGGTGACCAGAGCACCGTGAGCACCCCGAGCAACATGCTCGCAGCCATTACCAGGTAGGCGGTCTGCCAGGCGGCGAACTGGTAGTTGGCGGTTTGCGCCACTTCGGCGCGCGCGGCAATCCACAACACGCCGGCACCGGCCCAGATCATGGCCAGCCGGTAGCCGCTCTGGTAGGCCGCCGCCAGTGCTGCTTGCCGGTCGGCATCGGCGGATTCGATGCGGTAGGCGTCCAAGGCTATGTCCTGTGTGGCCGACCCGAATGCCACCGCCAGGGCGCCCCAGACCACCGGCTGCAGTGCTACCTGCGGGTTGTTGAAGGACATGGCCACCAAGCCCGCCATGATGGCCAGTTGCGAGGCCAGCAACCAACTGCGCCGCCGCCCCAGCAACCCAGTAAGCAGCGGGATCGGCAGCCGGTCAACCAGCGGCGCCCAGACCCACTTGAAGGCATAGGCCAGCCCGACCCAGCTCAGGTAGCCGATGGTGGTGCGGTCGATGCCGGCCTCGCGCAACCAAAAACTCAGCGTGCCAAGCACCAGCAGCAGGGGCAGGCCAGCTGAAAAACCCAGCAACAGCATGCGCAACGTGGGCGGCTCAAGGTAGACCTTGAAGGTGGCTAGCCAGGGTAGCTTGGGGTGAATGGTCTGGGCGCTGTTCATGGGCATGGCCCGAATAATACGCCTGGCCTTGGTGCTAAAGTGAGGCTCTCGATGGGAGTTTATTTTGGCTAATGCCTTGTCATCGTCGCTCGCTCCAGGCCTGCGCAACCGGTTGGTGTGCCTGCCGTTGTTCCTGCTGCTTGGCCTGCTCGCAGGCGGCTCAATCTGGGCCCGTGAAGGGGTTGATGTTGGCAAAAATTCAGCCCTCAGTCATCTGGTTCCCGCCGACAGTGTGGAACGTTCGTCCCTCGAGCAGTACGCACAGATGCTGGAGCAGGCGGCTGAGAAAAAAGCGCTGGCCAGCAAAGACCACCCGCAATTGCGCCGGCTGCGCGACATTGCCAACAAGATCATCCCCCACGCCTTGTCGTGGAACCCCCGCGCAGCTAACTGGCAATGGGAAGTGAACCTGATCGGCAGCAAGCAGATCAACGCTTTTTGCATGCCTGGGGGCAAGATTGCGTTCTACACCGGCATCCTGGACCAGCTCAAGCTCAACGACGACGAGGTGGCCATGGTGATGGGCCATGAGATCGCCCATGCGCTGCGCGAGCATGCGCGCGAACGCATGGGCAAAAGCACGGCCACCAACATCGGCGCCAGCCTGCTGACCCAACTGCTCGGGCTGGGCCAGATCGGGCAAACCGTCACCAACTACGGCGCACAGCTGCTCACCTTGCAGTTCAGCCGCGACAACGAATCAGAGGCCGACCTGGTTGGCATGGAACTGGCCGCCCGCGCCGGCTACGACCCGCGCGCGGGAGTGACCCTTTGGCAAAAAATGAGTGCGGCCAACAAGGGCGCACCGCCACAGTGGCTGTCCACCCACCCGTCGGGCAGCACCCGCATCGGCGACATCGAGGCCAATCTGCCCAAGGTGCTGCCGCTGTACGAGCGCGTCAAGACCAACTGAGCCCCTGGCCAGCTTAAGTTGGCGCAGCCTTTTATTTGAAATTACAATTCGGTAATACAATTACCAATTTGTAAAATGATCACCCGCCAAGCGACCGCCACACTTTTGGATCTTGCCCAGGGTTATCCGGCGCTTGCCGTCACCGGGCCGCGCCAGGCGGGCAAAACCACGCTGGCTCAAAGCACGTTTCCGGACAAGCCCTATGTGTCTTTGGAAGACCCCGACACCCGCGCCTTTGCCCAAGGCGACCCTCGCGGTTTTCTGGCACGCCTGCCAGACGGCGCCATCCTCGACGAGGTGCAGCGGTGCCCGCCGCTGTTTTCTTACCTGCAGACCCGGGTCGACGCGAATCGGCGCATGGCCGAGTTCGTGCTGACCGGTTCGCAGCAATTTGGTCTGTTGTCAACCATCACGCAAACCCTGGCTGGCCGGGTGGGCTTGGTGCAATTGCTGCCGTTCTCAATGGGGGAGCTTGGCAGTGGCCCCCTGCCCGTGCCAAGCTTGGATGAGCTGCTATGGCGCGGCTTATACCCGCCCATCCACGACCGCCAACTGGCGCCCGAGCGCTGGTTTGCCAACTATGTCATGACCTATGTGGAGCGCGATGTCCGCCAACTGATCGAGGTGAAAAATCTGAGCCTGTTCCAGCGCTTTTTAAAAATGTGCGCCGCGCGCTGTGGGCAACTGCTCAACATGACCAGCCTGGCCAACGATTGCGGTGTCACGCACAAAACCATCGGCGCCTGGCTGTCGGTGCTAGAGGCTGGCTACCTGATTTTCCTGCTCCAGCCGCACCACAAGAACTTTGGCAAGCGGTTGGTTAAAACCCCCAAGCTCTATTTTCACGACACCGGCCTGGCCGCCTATCTGATGGGCATCCAAGACGCCAACCACCTGTCAATACACCCGGCACGCGGCGCGCTTTTTGAAAATCTGGTGATCAGTGAGCTCTTGAAGCAGCGCTTCAACCAGGGTTTGCCGTCAAATTTGTACTTCTGGCGCAACAACACCGGGGACGAAGTGGACCTGCTGATCGAACAGGGCGACTTCCTGATGCCGGTAGAAATCAAGTCCGGGCAAACGTTCAACGCCGATTTTTTGACCAGCCTGACCAAGTGGATGCGTTATGCCGGGGCCACAGCGCTCCCAGCGCAACTGGTCTATGGCGGGGACGACAACATGACCCGGCAGGGCGTTCAGGTGCGCAGCTGGAGAAACCTGAAGGATTTGCAGGGCGCTGCCGCCAGAGCGAACCCGCCTCAGGTTCCGCCCACGTAGGGGTTGGTCTTGCGCTCGCGGCCAAAGCTGCTCTCCGGCCCGTGGCCGGGAATGAACACGGTGGCGTCGCTCATCGGCCAAAGGCGCTGCACGATGCTGTTGATGAGGGTGTCATGATCGCCCTGCGGGAAATCGGTGCGGCCGATCGAGCCGGCAAACAACACATCGCCCACAAAAGCACGGCCGATCTCGGGTGAGTGAAACACCACGTGCCCCGGTGTGTGCCCTGGGCAATGCCGCACGTCCAAGTGGCAATGCCCGACGGTAACGGTGGCGCCGTCCTGCAGCCAGCGCGTGGGCGTGAAGGCGGCCGAAGGCGGAAAGCCAAACATCTTGCGCTGCTCGGCCAGACCGTCGATCCAAAACTGATCCCCCGGGTGCGGCCCGATGATGGGCAGGTCCAGCCGCGCGGCCAGCTCGGCGGTGCCGCCGGCATGGTCGATATGGGCATGGGTTTGCCAGATCTGCGTCAGCGTCAGGCCAAGGCGCCGGGCGGCGTCCAGCAGCAGCGGCAGATCGCCGCCGGGGTCGATCACTGAGGCCTGCAGCGTTTCATCGCACCAGACCAACGAGCAGTTTTGTTGAAATTGGGTGACGGGGATGGTGAGGTAACGCAGCATGAGGAGCGTGATAACAATGTTCAGAACTTGCGGTCATAGTTTAGAACTCAGATTTCTGTACGACCTCAGAAAGACTGCACATTGTCTCAATATGTGCAAATTCAAGATACGCCCAAGCCAGGGTAAGTTATCCACAGCCAGCGATCAAAAAGCCGGTAACAGCCCCTGGTCAAAATTCAATCGGTGGAGGGGGGCGCGGCCAGCCGTGCTGCTGTACCTTGCCCATTCGTCCCATGTTGTGTCAGTCATGGACACTCAAGCGAGCTTTATTTGACTGCCACCAGGCGACACAGCATTTAGCCAGCGCCGCCGTGCTGTCAACACAATGGACGCGAAGCCTTGAATTTAATGCGTCAAGCGCCAAAGGCGTTTCAGTGCAAGCCAGGATAACAGCATGTGCGCCCTGATTCAGGAGCGACTGTACGGCTTCCTCAATGAGCGGCCCAGCACGCAAGGGATCCCCAGCTTTGACAAACTCTATCCCAGGCAAAACCAGCGTGTTCATCACGTTCTCATCTGGCAACAGGACGGTATAACCCGAGCGAACAAGTGCCGGATCAAAAATCTGTGCATCCAGGGTGGCGCGGGTGGCAATGATGCCAATTGTTGACCCAGCATCCGCCAGCAGCGGGAGCTCATTCACGCTGGCCTCCACAATGCTCAAAAACGGGACACTGCATCCCTTGAGTAAATCGGCGTACCAAAAATGTGCGGTGTTGCAGGGCATCGCCAAGGCCTTGGCACCGGCAAAAATCAGGCGGTCACGACCGGCCAGCAACTCAGGCAGTGGTGAGCGCCCCTCACCAACGATAGCCGCCGGTCGCGGCGCAATGCGCGGGTCGGATTGAATTAGCAACGGCACGTGATCGGCATCACCCTTAGCTGGAGTTTCCGCTATGACTTTCCTGAAAAAATCGGCAGTTGCCAATGGGCCCATGCCGCCTAAAACACCGATCATGATGGTAAATATAAAAGCTTTGAATCAGGGCAGGTTTACAGTGGCTTCAAACTGTCAAAAGCATCCATGTAGCCGTAAAGCGCCACCGAGCCGCCAGTGTGCAGGAAGACAATGTTTTCGCCCTTCTTGAAATGGCCCTTGCGGCACAAGTCGATCAGGCCTGCCATACCTTTTCCTGAATAAACCGGGTCAAGCAAAATGCCCTCCAGGCGCGCCATCATGGTCACTGCTTCAATCATGCCGGGTGTGGGGATGCCGTAGCCGGCGCCAACATAGTCACAGTTGGCTTTGACGCTTTCGCGGCTAACGCTGCCGGGTACACCCAACAGATCTGCTGTTTTGACTGCCAGGTTGTAAACGCTGTTTTCTTGGGCTTCCTTGGGGGCGCGTACACCAATGCCCAACACCGGAATCTGACTGCGCGTACCTTCAAAGCCCGCAACCAACCCAGCCTGCGTGCCGGCACTTCCAGTGGCGTGAACCAGGCAACTCACATTCAAACCTTGGTTGTTGAACTGGTCTACCAGTTCCAGCGCGCAGACCACATAACCCAATGCTCCGATGGGGTTAGAACCGCCGCCGGGGATGACGTATGGCCTTTGGCCCTTGGCGCGCAGCTCTTCGGCAAGCTTGGCCATTGCGGCATTCATGTCGGTTCCGCCTGGCACTTCCTGCACGTTGGCACCATACAGGTGATCGAGAAAAACATTACCCGACTGCTTGTAATTTTCAACATTGGAGCCCGTACGGTCTTCCAGCAAAATCTCGCACTTCATACCCATTTTGGCGGCAATAGCGACCGTCTGGCGGGCGTGATTGGACTGCGTAGCGCCCTGCGTGATGATGGTGTCAGCACCGTGCTTGACCGCATCGGCCATTAAAAATTCGAGCTTTCGGGTTTTGTTGCCACCCGTGCCCAGGCCGGTACAGTCGTCACGCTTGATGTACAGGTTTGGGCCGGCCAGTGCCTCTGTCATGCGGGGCATAAATTCAAGTGGGGTTGGGCTGTGGGTGATCCGTACACGGGGAAAATTGGTGAGTTTCATGGGTGCTATCTGTCTTGGTTTGAAATAGATACGGGCCTGCGGTCAGTTGACGGCTACAGCCATAAGGCTGGCGGCAGCAACGATTTTTCCGATCAATACGCAGTCTTCATCGGTGAGTGACAACGGCGTGCGCAGATCCATCAACTTGTCCAGCACTGCCTTGGAATGAGGTATTTCCGGCTTGCTGACAAGGTAATGCCAGTGCTCGTAATTGCTGGTAAACGCAACGGGCGACGGCGTGCCGAACCACTTGATGTAGAGCCCATGCAAACTGCACTCTTTCAGAAAATGCTCAATTTGATGCGGCCTCAAATTCAGACTGAATTGAATCGAGCTTGCTATGAATTCTTCTCTTGCATCACGCACTGGAATCGACACGAGTTCAGCTTTCGTCAGCTCCCGTTCAAGCGTGGCGTAAATGTGGTTCCAGCGCCTGCCACGATCCTTCAACTGCCCAATTTGCGGGCGCAACAAAGCAGCCGCCAGGTTTGACATTCGCATACTGAAATTGGGTGTGACGTACTTCCAGCGTTCAAACACATCAGAGCTGGGCTTCAGTATGTGTTGGTCGTACATCATGTAGCAGCCCGACATCAATATGGCCTGGGCCGCGACGTCTTCGTCATCGGTCACCAGCAAACCACCTTCGCCTGAGTTGATGTGCTTGTAGGTTTGCGCGCTGTAGCAACCCACTTTACCCCAGGTGCCGGTGTGTTTGCCATCCCACTTGGCGCCCATGGTGTGAGCACAATCCTCAACGATGGTGATGCCGAATTGATCGCAAATGGATTTCACTTTTTCCAAGTCGGCAATATGCCCTCGCATGTGTGAGAGCAAAAACACCTTTGCACCACTGCTGGCTGCTTTGCGCTCCAGGTCGGCCATGTCTGTCATGTAGTCGTTACTGGCTTCGATCAAAATCGCTTCGGCGCCGGCATGGGCAATGGCGCCCGGCACGGGTGACAACGTGAAGGTACTGGTGAGCACTTTGTCACCGGCCTTTACACCCAGCGCCTTCAACGCGATCAACATGGCCGCACCGCATGAGCTGACGGCCACGCAGTATTTGCTGCCCACATAGGAGGCGTATTCTTGCTCGAGCAGCGAGGGCTCCGGATAGCCAGTGCCTTGCTCACCATAGCGGTGCAATCTGCCTGAGCGCATCAACGCCACCGCGCGCTCAATCGCGTCTTCAGGAATGGGTTCGGGCGTGCTCAGGTCTTTGCCAAACCACAGCCCAGCTCCGTTGCTAAGGGTGATGGTCGTCATTGCCGATTATTCAGACTTGATATTCGCATCGCGTACCACCTTGCCCCACTTGGCGTGCTCGGCTTTCACAAACTCAGTGAACTGCGCAGGCGAGGAACCAACCGGCTCATCGCCCTGCGCCAGCATTTTTTCGCGCATCGCTTTAAGGGCGGTTTGGGCATCGCGGTTGATCCGGTTGACCACATCAGGGGGCGTGTTGGCGGGGGCAAACAAGCCAAACCAGGTAGTGACGTCGACACCGGCCACGCCGGCTTCCGCCAACGTTGGGGCATCGGGTAGTATGCCGAGCCGCCGGGGCCCGGTGACCGCGAGTGCGCGCAGCTTGCCATCCTGTATCTGTGGAAGCGCCAGCTGGATGTTGGTAATGGTGTATGAAGACTCCCCAGTGATCAGCGCAGTTTTAGCTTCGGCTCCGCCCTTGTAGGGTACATGGACGACGTTGATGCCGGTGGTGGCAGCCAGCAGCGTGCCTGCCAGATGCTCAGCGGTGCCGATGCCTGTGGATGCGTAATTCAATGTGCCAGGCTTGCTCTTGGCCAATGCTATAAGCTGGCTGACGGACGTTGCAGGTAATGTGGCGGAGCTGGCAAAAACCAAAGGCGCGCTGGTGACTTGCATGATGGGGCTAAAGTCTTTGAGCGCGTCATATTGAATCTTGGGGTACAGGGCCGGCCCCAAAGCGTGCGTGGCCAAGGAGCCAAACAAGACGGTGTACCCGTCGGGCTGCGCTTTAGCCACCACGGCCGAGCCAATCGTGCCGGCCGCGCCAGCCCGATTTTCCACAATAACGGGTTGGCCCATCAGCGGTGTCATTTCTTTGGCAAGCACGCGGGCCACGA
>Ga0214919_10012309_pt1 | contig 10535 bp, 8 predicted proteins | sample LL1503_MetaG_FD_177994 | JGI IMG/M metagenome (GOLD analysis project Ga0214919, IMG submission 177994) | Freshwater microbial communities from Lake Lanier, Atlanta, Georgia, United States - LL-1503 | ecosystem: Environmental > Aquatic > Freshwater > Lake | place: USA: Georgia | collected 2015-03-15 | reverse complement strand
CTATATGAACACGCGGGTCTGTACTACAAGGTTGTGAATTACGATTCGGAATACGGATTTTCGTTGCTGGTTCGGGACCGTTAATGGGATTGCGTTCCCGTTCAAAATTGGATACTGCCCGTGGATCGAGCGCGCATGTTGCGTAGTTGGGTGCAATCAGAATTTCAAGCGCATCAGGGTCGGCGTATCGCGGCGCATGAGTGTCCAGATATAGCGACTTGCGCAATATATTGTTTGCAATACATTTTCTAATGCGAAGATTCAGGTAAATCGCTTTGGAGATTCGATTCTATATCGCTCGGGAATGAACGCGAAGATCAAGCTCAACTTTTAGGTGTTCCGCGCGTGTGATTTCATCGCAGTATCACGCAGCACATTCCGGATAAGCGCTTTCAGATGGTGTGTTACTACGGATGTTATTCCAACAAGATGCGCGGCCAGGGCAGGAAGCGTGCAAAGAGGGCGCGGGAGGCGGCAGTGCGCAAGTCCGCGTCAACGGCAGAGTAGGGATGTGATGCCAAAGTGAGCGCGGCGATTGAAATCATGGAGAATCGTGCGCCGAAGCCGCGGCGCATTCCATCGCGATCGTGGCGCGAGCTGATCAAGAAGGTCTGGGAGGTCAATCCGCTGTTGTGTTCTTAGTAACATTCCTTTCATCACGAGATACGCCCCGTTTCATTTATGAATGTGTCAGTTATCAATGATGCGCAAATCGTCGAGCGCATATTACAACATGTTGGCTTGTGGGTGGATGGGGTTTACAATCACGGCGTTCGCATCGCGCCAAGCACAGGGCAGCCGGAGGCAGCATCGGTGGAGGGTGCGGGATCGATCGAATACGGTCAACTCGTCATCGAGCCTTGGCTTGACGATCCGATGCCGTAGTATAATTGTGGGTTCTGATGTCTTACTAGTTCAGACTGCGATCGACCGCGGTATTACAATAAATTTATGGTATAATCATTTCATAGCGGACTTGTTGGGTGCTTACCCGCGACATTGCGAAAGCGAATTCCTATCAATTATTGGGGAACTTTATCATGGTTCGATCGGCTGTCTTCAATGTTCTTCGCAAATTCTCCTCATACGAAACGCGCCAGTGGTTCAAGAGGCAATCGTGGTTTACGCCAGTCTCTCAGATGATGTTTGGCAATGCGGTCTATTGCGACAGCTACTACCGCGACGTTGAGCGGCTCGAAGCCTCCAGCGTTGGCATCGTCGCGGATTGGATCGTCAAGAATCTTGTTCCAGCGCGCCTCATTGACGTCGGCTGCGGGCCGGGGCATCAGATGCTCGCGTTGGCCAATCGAGGCGTTCAAGTTTTCGGAGTCGACATTTCTGATGCCGCACTGTCGATTACGACGAAAGAGAAAAAACTTTCTGCTGAAAAGTTTGATCTAACGCAGACGGCGAAAAAGCTCCCGGGCATACCCTACGACGTGGCGATGAGCTGTGAAGTGGCCGAACATCTCGAGCCACAGTACGCGGCTACATTTGTCGAGCATCTGATCTCTGCTGCACCGACAGTCTATTTAACTGCAGCCGAGCCGGACCCGACCTGCGGCCTTGGTCTGAACCACTTCAATGAGCAGGAACATTCTTACTGGATAAAACTCTTTGAGGATAAAGGATATGTGTATCAGAAAGAGATGTCTGAAACGCTCCAAGCGGAGTTTGCCGGTAAGGTGAATTCGTACCTCGCCCGGGCCATCATCTTCCGCAAAAAGTAACGGCTAAACTAGAATAATTTAACCGCATTCGATAGATCGTCCATGAACGTCTTGGCGAAGTTTATTAATTTGGGTTTGTTTAGAAGGCGAGATTCGAGTTGGGCGTCGTCGGTGACATCGAGGACGCGCTTGAATGCGGGCGCTGGTGAATAACCGATCGATTGCAGGTCGATCCATCAACGAATGACGTTAGCGCAACCTGATCGGTTGGGAAGGGTGGTAAAGCGTCCTGAATCTCGGCAGTGCGCGTCGGTAGAATGTCAGCATTTTAAATCGATCAGAGCATCGCTAAGTTCAGCGCGATCGAAGGCCGGGCGAGGTAGCGCTTCATTCACGCGACGGTCAGCTTCGGCTTTATCAGGAACCGTCCGACGGCGAGAACCGTCTCGATCTTGGATGTTTCATTGTTGCTCAGGCGAAACAACTTTCGAAATTGTTACCTTACCCCGTACTTCAGACCACTTTGTAAGACAGTTTTTGGAACTTGGGCGAGCTATTCTTGATTGTCTAATTAGTAATTCGGTAAAAATAAAGAATGATTATACGCATAAATGACATCTCCATGGTGCACTTGGGCAAAAACTCCTCCCAGACGTAATCAAGATATTCGATCGGGTATCGCATGTGGCGTTGGGAGCCAGTGGTGATCGAGGCGTATAACAAGGCGAATATCTTCTCTCGCCCTAATTACGTAGAACATACAAAAAGATATGGCTCGATTTCGCCCGAGCGCAAGCAAGAACTCGCATGAACATCATAGGTCGAAGTCTGTTTACAAAGGAAATAGATGGCCTGAATGCAAATACTGGCCTCAAAATAAAAATATCGCCCTTAAAAATATGAATTTGTTAAAATTCCTGTACCGCAACGACCTGTTTGATTAAAAACCATAAAAGCAACTAGAATTTGAGCACGCAAAAGTCTGAAGAATCTAATTATTTAAGCAAAATTATAAATTATAAAAATGATTAATAAAAAAAATAAAGTTGCAGTTATTTACCACTTTTATGCGCATTATCGTGAGGCAATTATTGAAAAATTAGCTGCGGACACGGTACATGAGTGGACTTTTTTTGGAGACTATGCTGACTACTCTTCAGATATTAAGGCTGCAAATTTTACTTCTAGCGTTAAGTTTGTACGCAAAAAATGCAGGGCTTTGATCGGAGGATTCATGTGGCAATCTGGACTTCTGAAAGTTGTATTAAGTTCTAATTATAATTCAATTATATTTTTAGGATCTGATAGATTTCTTGCGACCTGGATTGCTGCCATTTTAGCCAGAATCACTGGGAAAAAAGTTTTATTTTGGTCACACGGATGGACAAAAACACCGAGGGGGATTACTGGTCTAATAAGGAGAGTTTTCTATAATTTAGCTAATGACCTTCTTTTATATGGACGTTGGGCGAAATGCGTTGCTATTCAGCAAGGATTTAAACCCGAGCACGTACACGTAATAGGAAATAGTCTAAATGTCTCAGAACAAAAACTAGTCATGCTTTCTATATCAGATTCAAGACCAATGCAAGTTCGTAAAGAACTATTTGGCGATGAAAAAATACCTGTTGTTTCCTGCACAAGCCGGTTAATTATAAACAGAAGACTTGATCTACTTTTCAGAGCAGTGGCCGCCTTGGAACTTAGAGGGCACAAAATTAATATAGCTTTAGTTGGTGATGGCCCAGAACGTAAGACATTAGAAGACTTAGCAAAAAGTCTAAATATAAATGTTGCGTTTATTGGTGCGTGTTATGATGAGAAAAAGATTGGTGAAATTTTATTAGCGTCCTGTGTAGTAGTTGCGCCAGGCATGATCGGTCTATCTGCAATGCATGCGCTAGCATTTGGGGTTCCAGTAATTACTCACGGTAACGCGGAAAGGCAAATGCCGGAATTTGAAGCAGTGATCCCTGGCGTTACGGGCGATTTATTTGAAGACGGAAATCTAAATAGTCTAATAGAAACGCTTTTGCCTTGGATTAAAAGTCCAGATATAGATTCGAAGATACAACTATCGTGTAAAACCATAATTGATAGATTTTGGAGTCCTGAATTTCAATTTCAAAATATCGTAAGAGCAGTTGATGGTCACGAAGCTGACGATTTATACTGGATTCGCCAGAATAAATAAAATCATGATTAAATATATTTTAAGAAAATACGGAATTTACTTTGCGGTCCGAAGATTTGTAATGAAAATTCGCTGCGTTTTACATGGATTACCCGGAGTACATCCTCTTGCTTATATTCATGGAAGTTCTCTAAAGGATATGCGGCAAGATTTAATACTGGGCGAATATGTATTTATTGGTGCAAATTGTACGATTGCCGCGAGTGTAAGAATTGGAAAATACACAATGTTCGCACAGGGATCGGCGGTTGTTGGTGCAGACCATTTATATAATTTGCCTGGGATTCCTATGCTGTTTTCCGGCCGTCCAACAATACCGCTTACGGTGGTTGGTGAAGATGTTTGGGTTGGATTCAGTGCCATAATTATGCAGGGGGTTCAAATCGGACGAGGGGCAATAATTGGAGCTAATGCGGTAGTCACAAAAGATGTTCCTGCATATGAGATATGGGCAGGAATTCCAGCCAAAAAAGTAGGCATACGATTTCAAAACCCTTCTGATCGCCAAATTCATGACACCATGCTAGATGGTCCAATTGTTAAAGAAAATTATAGTAAGCCCGCATGATTTATTTAATAAGGTAGTTTAACGTGGAAGATTATGGTTATGGTGCTTGGTCAACTGTGTTTATATTTTTTGAATTCCATACTTTAATAGTTTCAGCTGCCATTCTAACAACGGCGTCCGCGAGCATTGTTTGCAATCTAATTTCACCTTCTGGACTAGTGATAAATTCTATTGATATATTCAAATCTTCTAGCCAATGCTTAAGAATTGCACGAGAATCTTTATTATTTTTATCATCAGGTTTTAAATTTAAATTTTTAGCTGCATTTAGTACGCTTTTAATTTGGTAAGATCCTGCTGTCCAAATAGTAATACCATCGGCACCACCCTTAAAGGCTGGAACAAGTGCGTCCTCAGTCATTACAATTGTAGGAATAACGCTACCTGTTTTGGCCCCACCCCCTTCCATATAAATCGGACTTGCAAATGGAATAATGGGAATTTTTTTACTTTTTGATTTATTATAATCAGAGCACATTTTGACATGCTCTTCACACCACTTTCGGGTTGCAATTCTCTGTGCTGGTAACGGATATATGCCGCCTTTTCCATCCCCGATATTAGTGTAGATGCATGGACTAAGCCATTCGCATTCATCCATGATGGGCCCATATGAGAGAAGTCTTTGTTGGATTTCTTTATTTTTTAATGATTCAGGGGCGGTATTCCAATTGAATCCCTCAATGTAATATAATAAATTTGGAACTCCATAATATGTCCATTTAACTTTTGGAAACATTTTTTTGATTTCCCTTAATGTAGAAACCATTGTTAAAACAGCTTTTTGGCATTCCGGCGAACTGGGTCCTTTAAAAATCCAGCCGTCAAATGGATCTTCAAAATCTAATACCCCCCAGCCCTCTGGTTCTGCTCCATAGTTTTTGATTATAAATTGTGCTATTTTATTGTAATTAATTACACCTGTTTTTTTTGCGTCGGGATCACAATTATCTTGATATATTAAAATGTACCGTGGCTGTGCACCAAGTTTTGATAGTAACTCGAGACCAGTTACGGTAATAGCATCATCGTATAAAATAAGCGGCTTTTCATTCACGGTTTTATTTAATTTGGGTTCAATTATCGCTTCCGTTCTTGCAATATTAAGTAATAAAAAAATTGGAATTATGATTACAAGTTTTTTAAGATGCATTTTAATCACAACAAACTCCTAAGTAAGAATTTAGAACTTTTAACTTTTGTTTTTGCAAATTGACCGGTACCCGACTACAGAGCGACCCCTTATGAGGTTTCGGGGATCGTAATCGATGCCGTCTTTCTTGCGTGCGAAATTCGTTTTCCAAATCGCTCACCAAAAATTGACTCAACATGATAGGCTCTATTTATGTGTGGAATTTTTGGAATAATCCGACCGTGCGGCCTTTCTATAGCCGATCGATGGCTGATGAGGCGAATGTCGGATTCCATAGGTCACCGCGGTCCAGACGGAGAGGGATTTGCGATCGAACGCGCCGCGGCAATCGGTATGCGGAGACTCGCGATCATCGATACTGAAGGTGGATGGCAGCCTTTTTGGAATGAAGACCGTTCTGTAGCGGTCGTAGCGAACGGCGAAATCTATAACTTCGTGGAACTTCGGCGGCAACTCGAGTCTAAGGGTCACCGATTCACTTCCGAAAGTGATTGCGAAACAATTGTCCATCTGTACGAAGAGTATGGCGATGAGTGCGTCCAGAGCCTGCGTGGGATGTTCGCTTTCGCAATCCTCGATCTGCGATCGGGGACCCTGACTCTCGGCCGAGATCGCATGGGCGAAAAGCCAATGCTAATCGCCGAGCAGGGTGATTCGCTTGTGTTTTGCAGTGAACTAAACGGACTCCTCGGGGCTGGTGCTGTGCCTTTTGAATTAGACGGAAACGCAATTAATATGTATATGCATTGGGGCTTCATTCCCGAGCCACTGAGCCCGATCGTTGGCATCCGAAAATTGCCAGCTGGCTCGCTGCTTTGCGTAGATCTAAATACTGGAAAACGCTCAGAACGAGTGTACTGGCGTATGGAAGATGCTCCACCGATTGAAGGCGATCCAATCGAGCTTATACGCGAGGAACTTCGAACTATCGGCACTATAACCATGCGTTCTGATGTACCAATTGGTGTTGGGCTGTCCTCAGGGATCGACTCTTCCGCTATTGCCGTTATGGCAAAGACCCACGCCTCTCAACCGGTGTCAGCCTTTTCTGTGGGTTATGAAGGTCGATCGTGGCAAGACGAAACTGGACCTGCCGAGGAGTTTGCGCGTTTCTTAGGGTTGCCATTCCACAAAGTCCTCCTGAGCGTCGATCGCGTGGTTCGCGAATTTCCAGAAGTTTGCTTAAGGCGCGACGAACCAATTGTTGATATCGCCGGTTCGAACATCTTTGCTCTAATGCGCCTCGCGAGGGATCACGATGTTCCGGTGCTACTGTCAGGGCAAGGTGGAGACGAGCTTTTTTGGGGGTATCAGTGGGCAAGAGATGCAGTTGATGCAAGTGAGCGTAAGTCGAGGCGGCTTCGGGGGAGTTCCGGGTTCCTTGATTATATTCGCCCAACACTTCCGCCACTAAGTCTTTTCGGGTTGGCGAATTGGCTTGAATCATTAGCAGGATTCAGGTCGGGTATCGCTGCGTGGCGTGATGATGTTCGTACTCCTCCACACCAATTGGTGTTTTGGAATCAACGTTGGGAATACAAATCAGCAGCGAAGAAAGCAAGAGCAGTGTTTGGCGAGCGGCTTCTCGATGCAACTCTCTCACCAGCTGCCCCCTTCACAGGAAAAGATTATTGGGCAAACCTCCAAAACTCTGTTGCTGAGAGATTATGTAGCACATATTTAAGAAGTAACGGTCTTTTACAAACAGATCGCCTGGGAATGGCATGCAGCGTTGAAGGTCGGGTTCCATTTGTTGACTACAAACTGGTCGAGTTGGTCTTTGGGCTCAGACGATATATATCCGACCGTCATCTCGGACATAAGGAATGGCTAAAGTCTGCCTTTCGGGGCACGGTTCCAGAAGAAATCTTTCGGCGCCGGAAGCGTGGATTCACTCCGCCGTGGCGCTCCTGGGCTCCAGCGCTAATGCGCGCCTACGGGTCCGATCTTGAGGGCGGCGAACTCGTCTCGGCTGGTGTGCTTTCTTCACGAGCTGTCCCTGAACTTAGATCCACCTTCGATGCGCTTGGGCGTCCAACATCTCTAGCCTTTGAGAGCCTCGTTCTCGAACAATGGGCGAGAGGGGTGCGTTCGCTTTCAATGGCGGCCCAATCGAAACGGCAGGGTGAGCCAAATCTGTCTGGCTCACGGCGGCTCTGCTGATCGTTGGGCGTCAACTCACTGCGGCGCGTGCACGGTTTCACATATCCATCGATAACTTTATTAATATTTGCGGCTTCAAGGCTGTGAAACCGCGACATTTCTATTCACGGTTGAGCTACAAACATACTGACTTGTTACAATATTAATATGAATTTTGTATTTGAATTTCTAGGAACTATTATGGTTATTTTACTTCTGGGGCTTGCTATTGCTAAACCAATGATAGCTTTATCTTTAGTTATAACTCAATTCGTTCTTGAACAAATCTTACAGTCTTATTATTCTTTTTTTGTTACGCAAAACTCTGCGTTTAACATATTAGTAGCTGTTATAGCGGTAATTTCGCTCGCTCAGTTACTCACTAAAGCGGGAAATCAAATTAAATTTTGGAATTCTGCAACATTCGCAACAGTTTTTTATTTTTGCTTTGCTGCAGCATCTTCGTTTTGGAGTCAAAGTACTGAAACTGATAATCTAACGCTTGCGACACTTGTTTATATTTTTATATATATTTTGATTGGTCCTATTTTAATAAATAGTATAACGGATTTAAGAAATTTATTTTTTTATCTTCTTGTAATTGGTACAATTTTAGCATTTCTTGTTTTATTAAATCCTAATTCTGAGTTTATACGTGGCAGATACATATTGAAGTTTGCAGCGGTAGGGAGCGCTTCGGATTCAAATCCACTAGCAATGGCGGACTTGGGCGGATTACTAGTAGTAATATCAGGACTATTGCAACCTCCTTCGAGGAATATTTTGTGGATAATAATAAGAATATTAGCTGTTGGTACTGGTTCGATTTTATTATTAGATTCCGGCTCCCGAGGCCAAGTTCTATTATCTTATTTTGTAGTTTTAATTTTTTTTCCAATTTCAAATGTAATTGTAAATTACAAACAATTTATTTTCAGAGTCATTGGATTAATCAGTTTAATTGGAATTGTTGTGTTTTCATCTATCTATTTTGCAAGCAGCGGTACCGAGAAACGATGGCAGTTAGATGAACTACAAATGGCATCTGGTGGGCGTTTAGATAGTATTATTCTACTTTTATCTGAATGGATTAAGACCCCTTCCCGTTGGGTTGGGGGGCTTGGTAATAATGCTTTTAGTCAATTAGATACCGCATCACATCAACCATATGTTCATAACATTATCGCTGAGTCACTAGGTGAATTTGGTATTATTGGATTTTTAGTGTTAATTTCATTACTATTTTTTACAATTGTTTCAGGTTTTAAACTGTTTATTAAATTTAAAGATTTTCTATTATATCGTAGTGTTATTGGAACACTTTTGGGGGTGACTTTTTTTATGTTTTTGGTATCTAATAAACAGGGAAATGTTTGGGTTTCAATTCAATTATTTATGTTCTTAATTATTATCGTTCGAACTTATAAGATTACTGAAACTGAAGATATTTCTGAATTCACTTCATTTGATTCGATATCTAATGAATTTGATTAACTTAACATTAACCGACTGCGTAGCCACCCATTGTGGAGCTTCGGTAAAAATAATTAATGTTGATTTTTGCTAAAGTTAACATGTTATAAATGCTGCAGTTATTCGAACAAAATTCAAGTCGAATGCGCCGCGAAAGTTTTGGCACCGTTGCAATGCGCGGATCAGTGTTGAACTCGGCGCAGTGGTTGATCAACAAGGCGTTCACCGCCGGAGCAATGTTTGTCATTGCCTATTTTTTAACGCCTGCGGAATATGGTGTGGGTGTTGGGTCTTTAGCCATATTTCAATTTCTTTGTATTTTTCTACCACTCACGGTTGGCGATGTATTGATCTCGCACCCAAAACGATTTGAGTTGCTTGCACCTAGCGCTGCGGGTCTTGCACTGATTATTGGATGCTGTACTGCGGTCGTAACACTATTAAGCATTCCTGTTGTAATTCATTTTTACAGTGACTACCCAACCGGTTGGCTCATTGGTCTTTTGGCCGTTCAAGCAATTCGCCCAATCATTGAAGCTAAATTTGTGGTTCCTCTTTCCGCAATGCGCCTGAGCCTGGCATATCCAAAGATGGCCTTTATAGATGGTGTTGTTCAAATGGGTGCAACCCTGCTCTCGGTGGTCATGGCTGTTTTTGGTGGTCGTTCTGCGTCACTCGTTGTTCCTCAAATTGTAAATGTTGCAGCAAAGGCAACTTGGTATTCACGCCTAGCTACCGTTCCACATTCTGCGCGCTTTCACCCCAAACTTGCGTTGTATTTGTTTAAATCATTTGCAAAAGCCGCCAGTGCCCAATACATACACAACGTCATTGTGATGTTAGAAATTTTGATGCTGGGCTTTGTATCGGGCAAATACGAGGTCGGCTTGTTTGGCTTGGCATTTAGCATTGCTGGACAAGCCAACACAGTGATCGCGTACCAACTAGGCGCAGTGCTGCAGCCAATTTTTGGACGCTTGCAAGATGATCCAGAGCGACAAGTTGCCGGATTTTTGAAAGCACAGCGCGTGCTCAGCGCGGTGTGTGTGCCGATTTGTTTCACGCAAGCCATCTTGGCGGAATCACTGTTTAGGCTTGTACTAGACGCCAAATGGCAACCCGCTATTCCGGTCTTTCAAGTGGTGAGTTTGATGCAGGCTTTCTATTTTGCCACCGGTCCTTCCATGTCATGCCTGCGCGCGCAACGGCGCTTTGGAACATTCTTCGCGTGGCAGGGAATTCAGCTTTTAATTTCGCTTCCTATTTACTGGATGGGCGCTGATTTGAGAGGCGCGCTTGGCATTGCTCTTGCCAGTGGAGCATGCTGGGCAATCA
>Ga0214919_10012308_pt1 | contig 10535 bp, 8 predicted proteins | sample LL1503_MetaG_FD_177994 | JGI IMG/M metagenome (GOLD analysis project Ga0214919, IMG submission 177994) | Freshwater microbial communities from Lake Lanier, Atlanta, Georgia, United States - LL-1503 | ecosystem: Environmental > Aquatic > Freshwater > Lake | place: USA: Georgia | collected 2015-03-15 | reverse complement strand
TAAATTACTAATTAATTGTTCGTTATAATTTTGTAATTGCGATGGTATAAATATATAATTTAGTTTTTTATGATTAGAGTTAATAAGCTTATAATTAATAAATTTTTCAAAGGTAATATTTTGATTATATAATTGTTTATTTGTTGATTTTATTATAGCATTTTCATTTTGATTATCATTTGTTAAAACTTGATTATCACTTGTTAAAACTTGATTATCACTTGTTAAAACTTGATTATCACTTGTTAAAACTTGATTATCGCTTGTTAAAACTTGATTATCGCTTGTTAAAACTTGATTATCGCTTGTTAAAACTTGATTATCGCTTGTTAATTTTTCATTTACTGTACATTCATTAATGCATTTTGTATTTGAAATCATTGAATAATAAATTTAAATTAAAAATACTATTTTAATCAATTTTTATATAATAAATAAGCTATTTTATTTATTTTTTGTTGAGTAAGTTTTATATTTTTTACACCATAATGTTTTTTTGCAAAACGAAAATAGTTACTTTATTTATTAAAAAAATTGAAAAATGTACACACTAAAATATTAATGTATTAAATATGTCTCGCAATACCACTTATAACGATATTATTACTCGAGTGAAACAAGATGGACTTTACTTAGTCTTGGTTTCACCAAAACACAGAACATATGAATTGTGTATGAGTGCATTAAAAAATAATCCAATGGCGTTGCAATTCGTTCCAAAAAAAATCCAAACAAAAGAAATGGTCCTATTCGCAGTTAGTCAATTAGTTCCTCAACCAAGCATTTGCGCGTCTTTCGAACTTGTTCTAGACAAATACGATAGTATTATGATTGATGATGATAATCTAGTATTACAATATGTAAAACATAGTCTCAAAACATACGAGGTGTGTGATGCTGCTATTAAGACAGACATATATAACTTTCAATTTGTTCCAGAGGAAAAAAAAACGCTTGATATGTGTTTGTATGTATCTCAAGAGAATACATTAGAGGAATTTTTACAATACGTCCCCCTTAAATATAGAACGAAGGAAGTTTGTATGAATGCTATTACAAATGACATCTCGTCGTTCAATTTTGTACCACCTTGTCTAAAAACGAGAGAATTTTATTTGGAGCTTATTATCAATCTGGATTCGCGTTTATTCTCTGTTGTTCCACCTGAATTAAAAACGAGGGAATTTTATTTGTCAGCGGTTCAAGGTAATGGACTTGCGTTAGAGTTTGTACCTGAAGAATTTAAGACAGAAGAGTTGTGTTTAAGTGCTCTCGATGAGAATGGACGTGCTTTAAAACACGTATCAATTCACTTTATTACAATGGAACTTTGTTCAAAAATTGTTCAACGTTGTTGGTGTGCATTAGAGTTTGTACCTGAAGAATTTAAGACAAAAGACTTGTGTTTAATTGCTCTAATTCAAGATATATTCGCTTTCAAGTACGTACCAAAACAATTTATCACAGCAGAACATTGCTTACAAGCAGTAAAAGATAATGGATCTCTATTAGAATTTGTACCTCGTCAATTTATAACAGATGAACTGTGTAAGATTGCTGTTACGAGCTATAGAGGCAATGGAGAAGTTTTAGAATTTGTTCCCAGTGAATTTATTACTTATCAACTGTATTTTTCACTGATTAAAACAAGAGGAGAACATCTCGAGTATGTACCTATTGAATTTCGTTCAAAAAGATTATGCAGGATTGCTGTTCGACAATGTCCATATATGTTGAAATTTGTTCCTCTAAGCTTGCAAGATGAAAAAATGGTTGCTCTCGCCATGGAAAATCAAAGTGAATACGTACGGCGTAAATTAAGAAAGTATATTAAGAAGAAGGTTGCATTCAAACACGTCGACACAAATGATGAGTGTAGTATTTGCATGTCTGTGGAGGGGACACAATGCACATTATCAAAGTGCTCTCATAATTTCCACATTACGTGTATTTCTCAATGGTGTGATATGAATAAGACCACATGTCCTTTCTGTCGTACAACAATTGACTTTGTCGAAAGAGAAAATTAATTTATTTTATTTATTATATATAATTAAAATAATAAGGTGCGTCACCATCGCATAGTTCTGTATTTTGTTAATATTGATATTTATCAAATTCTAGTTATTTTTTTTGTGAATATAATAATAACAAATTAATATTTTTAATTTTAGTTTTAGTTTTAGTTATTTTTTGTTGAGTAGGTTTTATATTTTTTTTTAAAACAATATGTTGTTTTAAATAACTATTTTTATAATATGTTTTTATTTTTAATTGTGTACTCATTAATACTGTAATATTAATAGTTTTTGTAACATATGGATTGGGTGTGTTTATATTTATAATTGTACTACCCAATCCAGTAGCAGTAATATAACCAAGTTTATCTATAGTGACTATTTTTTGATTATTTGAAGAAAATGTAAATAAATTTGAATCTAAATTAGAAGATATTAATAATTGACTTTTTGTTTTATAAAATATAGTTAAATTAGAATTAGAAGTAATTAAATTTGTATTATATACATTATTTAATATATCGCCTTTAATTGAACCAAATCCTGTACAGTTATCATAATTAATTTTAGCTTTAAAATGTCCATTTGAGCCAGTTTTAATATCATTAAAACAAATTGTACCAGCAGAATAGATAATTGGATTAATAAATTTATTTGCATTAATAGCTGCTAAAAATCCCGCAAATATAGGCGAAGCAATACTAGTTCCTCCAATGATATATGTATAACCATTTAATAAATAACGAATTCCAGTATTTGGATCAGATACTAGAGCTATATCTGGTGTAGAACGTTTAGTAACATTTAATAAATTTTGATAACTTGGTTTTTTGAAATAATTACTAATAGCACCTCCTCCACTTGACCATGCAGTTTCAATTGTATTTTTATTATATATATAATTTGGACAATATAATTTTGTACCACCTACTGCAGTAACATTTGGACTTGATGAAGGAAAATCACAATATGAACCATTTCCTCCAACGCCATCATTCGATCCATTATCACCAGTTGCTACAGTAATATTAATGCCTTTATTAATTGCAACACTAAACAAATTATTTATTGAATTTAATAATGAATTTCCATAGTAAATTTCTGGAGCACCCCAAGAAATTGAAATGACACTAGGGGTATAATTTACATTATTTATTAATATGGTATCATTTAATATGTAATTTATTAATCTAGGAAATTCATTTAAATCATTAGGTGCTATGTATAAGATAATTGTTAATTTAGATGTAGGACAACAAGCACCAATTGTTTCTATATCAATTGTATTCTCCATTGTTTCTCCAGAATCTGTATCTTTTGGTTTATTTTTAGCACCATCAATTGTCTTTATCATAACTTTAGGTATATTAGAAGGACTAATTCCTAAAGATAACCAATATTTTTCTGCATCACTATTTGTTAAATTACCTGAAGAATCTAATGTACCATATAAACCACCACCAAAAGAAACGACTGCTACTACAACATTATTATTTGTGGGTGGTGGTATTTTGTAAATATTTGCTACTTCATTTGCCCAAAACCAAGAACGTGACGACCTCGGAAGATTAGGATCACTTAAATGATCAATTAAATTTCTTTTAAATTTAGGCTCCATTAAACTAAATTATAAATAAATTTTTATTAGGTGTATAAAATTAATATTTAATCATATTAGATGATGCATATCTATTTATAGTAGAATCACTAACTGGTATTTTAAGTCGATTTTGATTATTGGTGGGTGAATTTTGATTATTTGTATAAGGTTTTATTTTATTGTCAGTTTCTACACCTGAATTAAATTCACTTGCGGTTTGTTTACCTTTTATTTTTTCAACTGTATTAACAAATAAATTATATTGATTTGCGTGTGTTGCTGCTGGATGAGGATGATGAGAAGTATATTTTCCACTAAGTTCTAAATATTGCCAACCTTCACTAGTTAATTTTTCAATTGTTGAATTAATACCTGCATATTTTTTATCAAATCTAAAAATATTAGAAATATTATGTAAAATAGTTACTGATAAACTAACAAGCCATGTAAACCAAAAAAGTGATTCAGATGGTGTACTATTATTTGGTGTTTGAATAGATAATAGAGCAGGAACAGCTACACCTCCTAAAGATATAAATAATCTTGTAAAATGATATATTAAATTTATATATTTTACACGTTTTCTATATTTTCTTAAAATAGATAAATATCTTACTTCTATTATTCTAATTTGTTGATCAGATAAACTAGATAAAGACCGTAATATTTTAATAAATTCTTCATCAGTTTTTTGAAATAATACAACTGGTTCTGCATCTTGAATTGTAATTGATACAGTATTTGGATTAAAAATTACTGGAAGTTCATATTGTTCAGTAGATAATGTATCTACTGATTTATTATCGTCCTGTATTTTTGTGGGACTATTTTCTAAATTATTATTTGTATCCATTATAAATAAATAGAAATAATTAAATTGATTTCGAGATTATTGATGAACAAAATATTATTTTAATAATAAAATTAATTATAAAAATTTTCACATACAGTTTTCTAAGTAAGAATTATTTATTTTATTAGAAAAATTTTTTCATGACTTCTCTCTCTCCCGTAAATTTGGGGTATCCTCATGAGGATGATTTATGTAGATATAATAAAAAATCATTTAAGAATATATAATCTATTTATAATATATACAATAAAAATGAGTATAGTGTATAAATGTAAAAAATGTCCTAAAGAATATAGTAGTTATAAAAGTCTATGGAGACACGATGATATGAAACATAAAACGGGATGTCAACAAAAAGTAAGTATTTGTCAAGAGACCGTCAACGAAATGTCAACAGAAGATAATTTAAAAGAAGTTATAATAAAATGTTCAAAATGTGGAAAAGATTTTAAATCAAGACAAGGTAAATGGTCTCATGAAAAAAAATGTGTAAATAAAATAGATGATATTGATATAATTAAAAAGGAAAACATAGAGATTAAAAAAGAAATGTTAGAATATAAAAAAGAAATGGAATTCCTAAAGAATCAATTACAGAAAGCCTTAAAAATTCATCCAAAAACCCTTCAAAAAATAAATAATCAATTAAATAATAGTGGCACAATAAACAATGTAACTATAATTCAATTAGGAAGTGAAAATTTAATAAATGCATTAAATGATAAAGAAAAACGATTTATATTAGATAGGCAAGCAATGAGTCTAAACCATTTGGTAGATTTAGTTCATGTTTCAAAGAAATATAAGAAGTTTCATAACGTTTATATAACAAATCTTCAAAGTACTTTTGCTTATAAGTTTGATGTAAAACAAAATAAATTTATTGCAGTTAATAAGAATGAATTGTTAACAGATATTGTAGATTCACGAATGTACGATATTCAAAAATTTTATGATGAAATTTATCCTGAATTAGAACCAAAAAAAGCAGCACAAATTAAAAAATTTATTGATAGAATGGGTAATGAAGAAGATGAATTAAAAGATATTAAAAAGGAAGAGATTAAATTAATTTTATATAATAATAAAGAAAAGATACTAGTAAAACAAGATATTGATCTATAGGTTAAAAATCAGAAATATTTGTTAATTTTTCATATATAATACCATATTTTTCCATATTTTTAATTAAAATTTGAACATCGCTTTTATGTTTAATTTCAATACCAATTAAAACAGGACCTGTTTCTTTATTAATTAATTTAGTATATTTAAAAAAGATAATATCGTCATTAGGTCCCAATACTGACATTACAAATTCTTTTAATGCTCCTGCTTTTTGTGCAAATTCAATTTTGAAATAATGTTTGCGTCCCTCGTAAATAAGTGAACGTTCCATAATTTCAGGCATTCTGAAAACATCAGAATTACCACCAGAAATTACTGATACACAAGTTTTATTTTTAATATCATCTTCCATAATATCAAGAGCACATAATGATAAAACACCAGCGGGTTCAATAATTATACCTTTATCATTATACATTTCTAAAATTTTGGAACAAACATGACCTTCATCAATCAAAATGATATCATCTACATTTTTCTTACAAATAGGATAATTTAAATCACCTACTTTTTTAACTGAAGCTCCATCAACAAATGTATTAATTTTATCTAATTTAATAACTTTATTTTGTTTAAATGCTTCATACATTGAAGGAGCTCCAAGAGGTTCTACACCTATTATTTTAGTTTTTGGAGAAATTTCTTTAATATATGATGAAACACCTGCTGCTAAACCACCACCACCAATAGGCAAGAATAAATAATCGAGTGGTTTACCTTTTAAATCTAAAATTATTTCTAATCCAACCGTAGCTTGACCTTCAATAACTTTTTCATCATCAAATGGATGAACAAATTCTTTATTTTGTTCTAAACAAGATTTTTTAGAAATATCAAATGATTCATCAAAATTATTACCTTCTAGATAAATATTAACATATTCACCACCAAATTTTTTAACTTTATCAATCTTTTGTTTAGTTGTAATTTTAGGCATGAAAATATCACCATTAATTTTAAGTTTATTACAACTAAAAGCAACACCTTGTGCATGATTGCCTGCACTACAACTTACAATGCCATTTTTATTTTCTAGAGAATTCATTTTATTAAAAGCACCTCTTAATTTATATGAACGAACAGGAGTTAAATCTTCTCTTTTCAAATAAATGTTAGCATTATATTTATTTGATAAATCTAAATCATGGTTTAATGGTGTTGTATTCATAATTGATTTTAATAACACTGATGTATTTACAATATTTGTAATTTTAGGAGAATATTTGAGCATATTTATATAATAATAGTTTATTAAATAATTATCTCAATTTTTTATAGGTTATAATTTTTTTTGGTTTTTTATTCATAAACATAAATATTACTATAAATATTACTATTACTATAACTATTAATAAAATTATTCCTATAAAATAATATAAATATGAAGTAACTGATTTTCTTACATTATCTATATTTTTAGTTATATCAGATGTATCAAAATTATTTGGTACATTATCATTTTTAGAATTAGATTGTTTTTGTTCTTTTGTTACTGATGTTTGTACATTTGATGTATTATTTTGTTTATTTGATTCTGAATTTGCAATTATTAGTGATGCATTTCTGTTAGATTCATCTATTACTCCTAAAGAAGAAGTATTATTAATATTTCCAGTTGAATTCATTTTTAAATTAGTAATTTCAGAACCAGGTGTTTCAGATATTGAAGATTCCATAGATATACCACTTTTTAAAGAGGGGTCACTTTTAATTGCATCAATTTTAAATTCAGATTCAGAAATTTCTATATTTTTGATTGGTAATATAGGCTTGGATTCTGAATCTTCAGAAGTTGATTTTTTTTTTGATAGGAGTTCTTTAATAGCATTAGGTCTTTCAGGAATTTCGTCATCATTGTCCTTTTTTTTTAATAGTGATTTTGAATCATCAAACATTTTAATTTTTTTTATTGGTAAGATTGAACTAAAATTTTCGTGCAACGGTATGTTATAAAGTGGCGCAAAATTTATTTTTAACATTAGTATTATTTATAATTAGATTAAAATTAAAAATTGATTATATAAATATTAAATTATTTAATTTATTGATTAATTTTTATCCTAATAATCATAAATATTCAAACTATTTAATAGGTTTCGATTTAGATTCAACATTAATTCAAACCAAATCTGGAAAAACTTTTCCAATTGATAAATATGATTGGGAATTATTATATGAATCAATAATTGAAAAATTTAAAAGTTTAAATAAAGAGACTATAATAATTTTTTCTAATCAAATGGGTATATCTAAGGGACATTTAGATGAAGAAGACATACTTTTCAAGATTAAAAATATTCAAAAGAAATTAAATAAAAATTTTATTTTTATAGCCAGTAAAGAAGATGATATTTTTAGAAAACCAAGAATTGGTATGTATGAATATATTGAAAAGAAATTAAGTATAGAATTTGATAAAAAGAAATCATTTTATGTCGGTGATATGGCAGGAAGAGTAAAAGATAAAACTGATACTGATAGAAAATTTGCACTAAATTTAGGTATCAAGTTTTATACTCCAGAAGAATATTTTTTAAACAAAGATGAAAAAGAATATAAATTATCTGGTTATAAATTAGATAATAAACATAAAGGTAGTAAAATAAATTTAGATGTTAAAAAAGAATTAGTTATGATAGCTGGATTACCTGGTTCTGGAAAATCTTATTTAGCTAAAAAATTTGTTGATTATAAATTTTTTAGTAGAGATGAAAATGGAGCAAAATACTTAAAGTCAGCTGAAAAAAGTATCAAAAATAATGAACCAGTTGTTATTGAAGGGTTATTTTCTAATAATGAATCAAGAAATAAAGTTCTTGAATTAGTTAAAAATACTAATTATACTACTAGATTAATTCAGATGGATACAGATGTAGAATTATCTTATCATTTAAATTTATATAGAAGCTTATTTGAAGGAAAAGATAAAATACCTATGATAGTATATCATAAATATAAAAAAAATTATGAAGAACCTATTGTAAATGATTGGACTTCCGAAAATTAATAAGGAACATAATAAATTTTATTTATCGTAAATATAAAATTATTTTAAAAAAAATATATATAATTTCTTAAATTATTTTATATTACTATTATATACATCCGTTATGGATTCTAAATGTAAATCTATTAAAAAAAGACAAGATGAATCAGATTCTGAGTCTGAGTCCGAATCAGCATATAAGAAAGAATGTGTAAAATATAAAAAGAAAAAACAATATAGTTCTAAATGCGAAAAAGAAAATAAATACGAAAAACAATATAGTTCTAAATGTGAAAAAGAAAATAAGTGTAAATGTGAAAAAGAAAATAAGTGTAAATGTGAAGAAGATGTTTTTGTTAAATTTGAAATCAAAACTCTTTTAAAAAGTGGTGTTAATATCATAAAATTAAAATTTGAAAAAGTTTAAATATTTTAAAAAAAAATATACCATATTTTAAAATATTTTATAATATAATTTATATAAAGGTTCTCTATGAGTTCTAAGTTTAAATCTAGTAAATATTCATCGTTAAAACATAAAGAATTTGATTCAGATTCTGATTCTACAAATAAATCTTCTGATTCTGATTATAAAAAAGTATCAAAACAGTCTCACAAATTTTATAAAGAAAAAACAAAATGCGAAAAACAAAAAAATAGTTGTGAAAAAGATTCTTGTGAAAAACAAAAAAATAGTTGTGAAAAAGATTCCTGTGAAAAAGATTATATTAGATGTGATAAAGGAGATAAAGGAGATAAAGGCGATAAAGGCGATTGCGGAGAAAAAGGCGACAAAGGTGATAGAGGAAGCAAAGGTGATAGTGGTACAAAAGGTGACCAAGGAAATAAAGGTGACCGTGGTGAAAAAGGAGATAGAGGCGAACAAGGTGATAAAGGTGATAAAGGCGATAAAGGTGATTGTGGATTAAAAGGGGATCAAGGTGATAAGGGTGATTGTGGTGATAAAGGAGATAGTGGTGAAAAGGGAGAATCTGGTGAAAAGGGAGATAAAGGAGATACTGGTTGCAAAGGTGAAAAAGGGGAAAAAGGAGATAAAGGTGATAAAGGTGATAAAGGTTATAAAGGTGACGCTGGTATGAAAGGTGATAGAGGTGAAAAAGGTGAACGTGGTGAAAAAGGAGATAAGGGAGACCAAGGTATTAAAGGAGATAAAGGAGATAATGGCCAAACTGGATGTAAAGGTTTAGTAGGTGATTGCGGTCCTAAAGGAGATAAAGGCGATAAGGGTGAAAAAGGATGCAAAGGAGAAAAAGGAGAATGTGGTCCTGCAGGTGAAAAAGGTTCTTCTGGAATGAAAGGCGACTGTGGTAGCAAAGGTGAAAAAGGAGAAAAAGGTGATAAAGGAGATAAAGGAGATAAAGGAGATAAAGGTGATAAAGGTGATAAAGGAAATATTGGTCAAGCAGGGTCTAAGGGAGATAAAGGAGACAAAGGAGACATAGGTTCAACAGGGTCAACAGGTTCAACAGGGTCAACAGGTCCTAAAGGCGATACTGGAGCAGCTGGAGATAAAGGTGATATTGGTGCTACTGGTGCTTTTGCTGGTCCACCTAATGTATTAGGTTCTTCAAATACACCAACAGAAGATATTATAAACCCATACATTGGTCAACAATGGTATAATAATACAACAGGAGATAGTTATATTTATCAATTAGTTAATGGAGTTCTAGAGTGGGTTTTAGTTCCTTGTTGTGGGGCATTAGGTACAACTGGTACTCAAGGTGCTACTGGTGCTCAAGGTGTCACTGGTGCTCAAGGTGCTCAAGGTGCCACTGGTGCTCAAGGTGCTCAAGGTGCTCAAGGTGCTCAAGGTGCCACTGGTGCTCAAGGTGCTCAAGGTGCTCAAGGTGCTCAAGGTGCTCAAGGTGCTCAAGGTGCCACTGGTGCCACTGGTGCCACTGGTGCTCAAGGTGCTCAAGCTGCTCA
>Ga0214919_10012307_pt1 | contig 10535 bp, 9 predicted proteins | sample LL1503_MetaG_FD_177994 | JGI IMG/M metagenome (GOLD analysis project Ga0214919, IMG submission 177994) | Freshwater microbial communities from Lake Lanier, Atlanta, Georgia, United States - LL-1503 | ecosystem: Environmental > Aquatic > Freshwater > Lake | place: USA: Georgia | collected 2015-03-15 | reverse complement strand
AGTCCGATGCGGCCGGTGCAATCGAGAACACGCCGCGCGAGGCTTTGAGACCAATGTTGCCATTGACCCCGGCAGGGATGCGAATCGAGCCGCCGCCGTCTGTGGCGTGCGACAGGGGCAGCACGCCCGATGCCACAACTGCGGCGGTCCCCGCAGACGAACCATTGGTTGTGTAGGCCAAGTCCCAGGGGTTGCGCGTGACATACAGCGCTGGGTTTTCTGCCGAACTGCACACGCCAAACTCAGGCGTGGTGGTGCGGCCGATCACGTTCAAACCCGCTTGGCGGATGCGGCTGGTCAAGTGGCTGTCGGCTGATGACCGGTGGCCTTTCATCAACAGCGAACCCATTTCTTGCAGGCGCCCTTGGAGCGTGGGGCCGAGGTCCTTCATCAAATAAGGGACGCCGGCAAACAGCCCTGCGGGGTTCATGCCATCCCGCAAGGGATCGGCCACGACATCGTCAAACAACTCCACCACGGCGCTCAAGGCGGGGTTAACCATTGCCACACCCGCCGCCGCTTGCTGGGCCAGCTCTTCGGCGGTGATGTCGCCCTTGCGGACCCGCTGTGCCAAGCCCACGGCATCGTGCGTGGCCCATTCATCCCAACCCATGACGCATGACATAGCGAACCACCCTTGTGTAAATGTGTGCTCAGTGCCTGGTCAGTTTAAAGCAAGGCCCCCCTTGCATCAGCGCAGCGGTATTGCAAATGTGCACTGGTAATGGAAGTAATCGGTGGCAAGGCGTGCGTTGGGGCCACAGTCACCCATTTGTGAGATGAAATTATTTTTGCTGTCGAGCTTGAGGATGCCGCTGGTGTCGGCAGTGTTACCCCGAACCACCTCAGTCAGCAGCGTGCTGACACCCGTGACGGCATGGGTCTTGACGATGGCACTGCCTGTGTAGTCGCCATTGACGCGCAAGAAATAGTAATGGCCGTCTTTGTAGATGGCGTCGAGCGCCAAACCATAGACCAGCCCGGTGTTGCTGACCCTGGGGACCGTGCTGCTGTAGTCGGCCACATATTGGAAAGCGCCGTTGGTGTACTGAAGGACTTTGGTGCCGTAGTCACTCGGCGAGGCGCCCCCAGGCTGGGCGCCCACCGGATTGCCCGAGACGACGACTTGAATCTTGCCGTTGACGGGTATGGCGCGAATCCCATAAATGGCTTTTTGAAACATATCGGTCGGAAAGCGAGTTGTGTCCAGCCTGAAGCTGCCATCGCCCTTTCCCCACAAGACAATCGGTGTGAAGAACCGTCCGGGGTCTACCAAGAGGATGTCGACGTTGCCATCCCCATCGATGTCGGCCAAGGCGACTTGGTGGGCATAAATCGAAGGCACGCCCAAAGTCACTACTTTGTAGCTGCCATCAGGCTGGCTCATGGCCGCATATTGGATGGATTTGTCGTCAAAAAGGCCATTGATGGTGAAGTCAGGTCCGGTGCAACTGATCACGGCGTCGGGCTTACCGTCCTTGTTGAGATCGGCAATTTCAATGAATCCGGGGCTCACACAGATGTAGCGCTCGGCTGGGGTTTTGATCAGTTGGGGGGTCACATCGGTCCAGGTGCCTGCGGCGTTCTTGCGCAGAAAATACAACTTTGAGGGTGCATCGGGCCAGTGGCCGGGGTTGCTGCCGGGGAAGACATTTTTATAAAACGTGGTCGCGGTGATGGCACTGAATGCGCCTTCTTGCATAAAGTCGGCAAATGCCAAGGCGCGTTCTCCGATGTCTTGTTCACCCGCTTCTTTGATGACACCCGGAATATCCGACAGATGCGGCAACTTCGGGTCATCCAGCAGAATGTCGTTCTTGTTCTCGTAGGAGGTGGCCAGCACTTTGATCGGAACGACCTTTGTTGGCACGGGGAGCGTCGCTGCAGGAGCCTGTGGCGTGGGAGCACTGCCACCACCGCAAGCGACCATGGCCGCGAGGCTTGCAAGGCATAGAAGTCGAATCAGTTTCATGTCAAAGCCTTGTTATTTGGACTGGAAGCTTTCTTCCAAAAATTGTCGGGTCCTGGCGTAGGCGTCAAGCGTTGCAGCCTCACTGTAAGTGTAAGTAACCGTGCCCAGTCTTCCTGGCTTGCTAAAGCCGTTCAAGCTTTTGCAATCCCAGCAGTGCGTCTCGTTTGGATACGTGTGAATTTGCAGGGGTTTGCCAGCTATTTTGATTGGCGCAGCCAAGGCCTCGCAGTCTGAGGCTGGGGTTTCAAGGTCAGCTCCGCCCAGTAAAAACAAATGTGGTTTTTCAATGTCTTTTTGCACGACATCTATTTGAAAGCGATTTGGGCCCAGACTCGTGATTCGGCAGGGTGGATAAAAAGATACATAGGCGTCGAAACCACGCTAGTATTTGAACTCTTCGCGAAAGCTTTGGCTGTTATTGAATAACGCAATGAGCGCACCTTGTGAATAACCCACCAAAGCCACTTTGTCGGGCGCGACAAAGGACAGTTTTCGAAGGTGTTCCGCGGCTTGATAGAAGTCTTTCACGGTACGCCCAAGCGTCACACCATTTTGCGGACCTTGACAAACTTGTTGAGCGCCCCGTGGGCCCATGAAATCGATCAAAAACACAACGTAGCCAGCTTGATGAAATCGTTTGGCCCCTTCAAGCATTGACCAGTTGGCCGCCTGGGGATTGGCTTTAGAAAAAACCAGACCTCCACATTGATGCCCCATCAACAGGGCGGGAAATGGCCCAACGCCCTCCGGTTTGAGTAACATCATCTTCGGATAATTGGCTTCCGTAATGGGTGTCGGTTCACTGGGAAACACCAAATCAGGCGCTGAATTGGCGTCTCCAGCCAAGTTGCGTGGTGTAGGCTGCGCATGTGCGGAGATGATGAAAAAATGCGCAACGATCAACAACGCGAGAGCCAGGGGTTTGATCACTGCGTATTGAATGAATGCGAGCATGGTGCTATTTGCCTGCTAACTTGCTCAGAAAAAATCCGACCACATCGTCATTGTTTTTTGCAGAAACTTCAGGGTTGTTGACATTGTGGTTGGTGCACCCCTTATTTTTGCAGGCACCTCTTACAAAGAAACTTGACGATTGCTGGTTCCAGCCGTGTGTTGCATCCGGATAGACAAGCCATTCAAAAGATGATCGAAACTCTGGCGCAATCGCAGCCACAAATTCTGGGCAGGCGTTGGGGTCTCGGTCATCGTAATCGTCCTTGCCTGCCGCAAAAATTTTAACTGGCGCACCGGTCCACATCTTTGCAAAATCAGGCGGATAGGGCAGCTTTCTCATCGGTGTTGTTTCACCTTTTGTCCATTGTGTGAACATCCAACAGCTCCCCGGATAGATGGGCGCATGAGCTGCAAATTTCAAACCCGCACCGTAGGTTTGTGCTACCCATTGAGTGGCTGCGAAAAGAGAGGCAAAAGCGCCATAAGAGTAACCCGCAATGCCTACTTTATTGCCGTCAACTTTGTCTTTTTGATTTAAATATTTGAGTGCGTTGAAATAAACCGCATTGGTGTTTTCAAATCGAGGTGCTGACATGGGATTGGGAAACAGTTGAATTTGCAGAGTGACAAATCCGTTTTCATTCAACGCTTTTGCAAGCGGCTGGGTTGTGCCGTCGCGATCGCCCCCAGTAGAGTGCATGATGACAACAGCGGGTGATTTGAGACCCAATGACAACTTGGGCTTGGTGTAGAAAGCATCCACCATGCGGGATGACCCATCTACCAAGGCCTCAAATCGAATCTTCTCTTACGCAAAGCATAAATGAGTGGCTCCCGTAGTTAAGACTGCCAACAGATAAGTTGTAACTTTCATAGCACCACACTCCTTGCGCGAACGCGTTTTCCAACTGATAACAACTCGCTCCAGAAATATACATCTTTCGCAATGCCGATGTGGGTGCTTCGATGACTCGACATCAATTGCCGAGAACGCGTTTTTTATCGTATTGAAACTCTTCCTCAGTCAAGGCACCCTTTTCCCGGAAATCCTGTAATTTGAGAAGCTCTGTGTGTGAAGCTTGAGACTGTGCTTGTGTCGCTCCACCAATGTCCACAGTGAAGTGCCAGACTGGCATTAGCGTAGGTGTTGTTTAAAACGACAATCGCAGACAAGAAAAAACCGTAGCAACATGGCTGCTGCTACGGTGAATCTTTGGTGGCCTGGAGTGGAATCGAACCACTGACACGCGGATTTTCAATCCGCTGCTCTACCAACTGAGCTACCGGGCCAAACCAACATTTATTGTAGCAGGTTTTGTGTGTTTTTCTGGGACAACTGGCATCCCAAATGGCTCCTAGAATGACATTCATCAACCTCCTCAGTCACCGCCAAACCTTCAGGATTTGCATGCGCAAGATGTTCGCACTGTTTCATTTGATTTTGTTCATGGCCCTGTGTTCGCAATCCATGGCGCAGCCCATGGATTCGAACCCTCAGCCCATGGCCCGCGTGATCGTTAAGTTCAAAGATGACGGCAACCTGCTCAGGCACGCGGCTGGTTCCGAGCGCGCCTCTTCCATGTCCCTGCGTCTGGGTTTCAGTGTTGCGCATGTGCATGAAATCGCACACGGCCACCAAGTGATCAAGGCGGCCAACATGTCGTCAGCACAATTGGCGGCCAGGTTGTCGCAATGGCGTGAGGTGGAGTTTGCGGAGCCCGATGAACGCCTCAAGATCTCTGCCCTGCCAAACGACCCGATGTTCTCGTCGCAATGGTATTTGCTGAACAAAGAGGCGGCTGGTGCCAATTTCGTTTCAGCCTGGGACACCAGCACGGGTGAGTTGGGCACGGTGGTGGCCGTCATTGACACGGGCATCACGGACCACCCCGATCTGAAAAACAAGCTGGTGCCAGGCTATAACTTCATCTCCGATCCGACCTTGGCCATGAACGGGATGGGTCGCAGCAACAACCCGAGTGACCTTGGCGACTATATTGACAGCAGCGTTCGAAATGACCCCGCATTTGTGAGTCTTTGTGGCGCAGCCGAATTGGCGGTGGACAGCGCCAGCAGTTGGCATGGCACCCAAGTGGCCAGTTTGATTGCAGCGCAAACCCACAATGCCACCGGCATGGCGGGCGCAGGTTGGGGGCTGCGTGTGTTGCCTTTGCGTGCACTCGGTAAATGTGGGGGGTTCGGCTCGGACATTCAAGCGGCCATGTTGTGGGCAGCTGGTTTTGCGGTGCCGGGTGTGCCCAACAACCCCTATCCGGCAAGTGTATTGAACCTGAGCTTAGGCGGCCCGGGCGCTTGCTCTCAGTCTTATGCCAGCATCATGGCGCAGGTCAAGACCAGGGCGGTGGTGGTGGCTGCTGCAGGCAACGAGTCTGGCCCGGTGGACAGGCCCGCCAACTGCGACGGTGTGCTTGCCGTTTCCGGATTGCGGCATCAGGGCGAAAAAGTGGGCTACAGCAGTTTGGGCAAGGAAGTGGGCATCAGTGCCCCTGCGGGAAATTGCGTGAATGCGAGCGGGCCTTGTTTGTACCCGATGATTTCGGCCACCAATTCGGGGGTCAAAGGACCGGTCGCGCCCGCCTACACGGACGGCTTCAACTACAGCGTGGGTACCAGTTTTTCAGCCCCCTTGGTTGCGGCTGCGGCAGGTTTGATGCGGGATGTCAATCCGTCAATGTCGCCCGCTGAAACGATAGCCAAAATCAAAGTTGCGGCCAAGCCATTTCCTCTGGTGACGGGCAGCCCGGTATGCTCCAATGCCAATGCAGGCGCACCTTGCACATGCACAACGGCCCTTTGCGGCACCGGCATGCTGGATGCAGGCGCTGCCGTTCGTTTGGCGAAAACCAACAGCCATGCGATTCCCGAGTCGGGTTGGTGGTGGAATGCCGCTGAAAGCGGTCGCGGTTATTCACTTGAAATTCAAGGTAATCGGTTGTTCATGGCGGCCTATATGTACACCGCCGATGGGCGTGCGGTCTGGTACGTCTCGGCCGGCACGATGAATCAGGATGGCAGCTTCCAAGGTGATGTCGTTGAGTATGCTGGTGGGCAAACCTTGTCCGGCGCCTTCAAGCCAGCGCAGGTCAAAGGCGCCGTCACATCCATGCAGCTCAGCTGCAGCACACCGGCCTCGTGCACTTTGAATTGGGCTGGGCGCAGCGTTGCCATCACAAGATTTGCCTATGACAATGCGGCCAAATCAGCCAGCGCGCCGCAATCGGGTTGGTGGTGGAACGCCGATGAAAGTGGCCGGGGCTTTTTCTTGGAGGTGCAAGGCAACACTGTGTTTGCCGCAGGCTATATGTATGACCTTCTAGGCAACGCGGTGTGGTACGTCGCCTCTGGCGCGCTGGCCAATCAAAGGCTCAACGCGTCATGGAGTGAATATGCGAATGGCCAGACGTTGACCAGCGAATACCAGGTGGCGCAACTGAAAAACCCGGCGGTAGGGAGTTTGCGGCTGGTCTTCAGCGACAGTCAAACGGCGGTGCTGACCTTGCCCGACGGACGCAACGTGAGCCTGACGCGGTTTGTATTTTAAGAACAATCAGCTGTTGCGCTTGCTGCGCGTGAGGTCTACGCCCAATTGCTTGAGCTTGCGGTAAAGATGGGTTCTCTCCAAGCCTGTCTTTTCTGCCACGCGGGTCATGGAGCCGCTTTCATGCGTCAGGTGGAATTCAAAATAGGCTTTTTCGAATGCGTCACGTGCGTCCCGCAGCGGGCGGTCGAGATCGAACATTTGCGAGACTTGCGGACCGCTGTGCGCATCAGACACGGCAGCCGCTGACACTGCCACAGGCGCAGCTTCAACAGGGGCACGTGCAGCCGCTTGGTGCGCAGCCACAGCCTGCCGCACTTGCTCTCGCGCCAATCCCTGCTCGACCGCTTTGAGCAACTTTTGGAGGGTTATGGGTTTTTCTAGAAAGGCCTGTGCGCCAATGCGCATGGCGTCCACAGCGGTATCAATGGTGGCATGCCCACTCATCATGATGACGGGCATGTTGAGCAAGCCTGCAGCAGACCACTCTTTGAGCAGAGTCACGCCGTCGGTGTCGGGCATCCAGATGTCCAACAAAACAAGATCAGGTCGGATACGGCCACGGATTTCACGCGCTTGCGAAGCATTTTCTGCGAGCTCAACGGTATGACCTTCATCGTTCAGGATTTCAGAGAGCAAGTCCCTGATGCCTAACTCGTCATCGACGACCAAAATATTTGCCATGTTGCCTGTAACGCCTTGGGAATAAATGTTTATCTCAACCGAAAGATCTTATGCGCCCTTGTGGATGCTGAATGATAACGATACTTGGGCCCCTTTGACGCGACCCTCCTCAATCAAATTGCTCATGTCAAGCCGTGCACCGTGCTCATCGGCTATTTTTTTGACGACCGCCAGGCCTAAGCCAGTGCCTTTGGCTTTGGTCGTGACATAGGGCTCGATGGCGCGCTGAAGAATATTGGGGGCAAAGCCGGGGCCAGTGTCAGTCAAGGTGAGCCGAACCCGTTTGCGGGCGGGACTCCATTGCGTTGCCAGAGTGACGTGCGGATTGCGCGCAAGCTCGGTCGTTTTATCGGTCTGCACATCGCATGCATCCTGTGCATTTTGCAGCAGGTTGTGGACCACCTGGCGCAATTGCTGGGCGTCGCCTTGTATCAACGGGCAATCGCTGTCCAGTGCCAACTCGATCGGTACCCGGGTATGTCCCTCGGCAGGCTCCTGGCTGTACAAACCCATCACCTCATGAACCAAGGCATTGAGGTCCAGCGGTTGGAGCTCGGCAGAAGGCAAGCGGGCGTAGTCGCGAAACTCATTGACCAATCGCTTCATGGCATCAACTTGGTCAACGATGGTTTTGACGGATTTAACCAAGATGGCCTGGTCGGGCGCATTGAGCTTGCCATCCAACTTGCGCTCAAGTCGCTCGGCAGACAGCTGGATGGGGGTGAGCGGATTTTTGATTTCATGGGCCAAACGTCGGGCGACTTCGCCCCAGGCTTGCGCGCGCTGCGCAGACACTATTTCTGAAATATCATCAAACACGAGCAAGCGCATCCCGTCGGGCAAGATTGCACCCCGTGCAATCAGCGTCACTGCGGTAGCGTACAGCCCTTGCCCTGCGGCGTGAACTTCGAATGATTTTTGCCAGTGGTCTAGCTCGTGCGTGTCTTTGTCCGCGCCCAGCAACTCGAATTGTTCGTGTACGCCCGCGGCAAATGTTTGCATGGCGGGCAAGGTCTGCAAAAGGGTGTTTTCGTGGGCGGCCAAGGGAACCCGCAGTATGCGTGTGGCCCCCGGGTTAGACGACTGGATGCGCCCGCGTGCATCCAGCACGATCACACCAGCGGTCAGGTTGTCCAAAATGGTTTGCAAATTGCCCCGTGCAGCATCCAGTTGAATGAGGCTTCGCTCTACGGCAGAACGCGCGTCTGATAACTGTTGCGTCATGTCGGCAAAGGAGCGCGTCAGCCCGCCCAGCTCATCTTTGCCCTGCAATGCCATTTTGGGGGTCAAATCGCCCGCCGCCACTTGGCGCATGCCATGCGCGAGCAGCAACAGTGGTTGTGCCAATTGGTTGCCCAGCAACACGGCAAGCAGCACAGCACCCAAGACAGCCAAAAATAAACTCAGCGTCAAGGTGCCGATGTACATGCGACGCAAGCCATCACGTGCAAGCGCACGTTCTTGGTATTCCCGATTGGCTTCTTGCACATCCAAAGCGTTGGCGACCAAAGTAGGCGGAAGCTCCTGGGTAATTTGCAGCACCCACGGGTCGTCTCTCAGACTCAGACTGGCTTGAGGGACAAGACTGAGCGCCTTGATGCGTCCTGACGCGGTGCCCGTGGAGTTGTCCTCCAAGCCCTCGACCACCTCCAGACTGAGTTTGCTGCGCACTTGTCTGATTTGATCGTTGGTCGGTCTGTCGGGTCGCAGTTGAAAGCGGGACTGTCCTGCACTGGCGATCAAACGGCCTTTGGTCGACCACAACACGGCGTCATTCGCACCCATTTGCTCACGGATACGCTCCAGCATCAAGCCCGCACTGGGCTCGGGAACATCCAACAATTGCAGCGAGGCCGAACGTGTTTGTTTGGCCAAGTCGGCACTGAGTGTGTCGATGGTGGCACGCCCTAAATTCAAACCAGCCGCCAAGGCGCCCTCCACCTTCACATCGAACCAACTTTCGATAGAACGCGAGACGAACTGGTAAGACACTACGTAAATCAGGACCCCTGGCACGACGCCCACCAGGGCAAAAATAGCGGCCAACTTGACCAACAGTCTGGAGCCAAACTGACCTCGTCTCAACCGCAGCATGAGCCGGACCAGCCCGATGACAATGCCAATCAGCAACAAAGCCGCAACGACCCAGTTCACGATGTACAAGCGATCGTAATTCTGGTCGTAGAGCGCTCGGTTATTGGTCGCTTGCGTCAACAGCAGCAAGAGCAGCACGCCGATCAAAACCATGACCACGGCGCCAGCGGCCATCAGCCAACGCACACCCCGCGATGTCGACAATTCCGGCTGATCAGGCGTTGCTTGGGGACTGCTCATTTCAGCGGCCCAACTCACTGGCCAATCGAAGGGTGCGGCTCAATGCCAAGTTCCAATCAGTTTGACCGCCCGCCGTGATTTGGAACGGTCGGGGCAATTGAGAGTTGTCCATCCTGAACTGAAAGTTCAAGCTATAGCGGGCATCTGGTTCGATATCGGCCGCATCGGCAACTTTCCAGTTCAAGTTGCGTCGGATGGCCGACAAAGCTTCCGTTAAGCTTTCAAACTGTTGCGACAAATTACCCGCATTGCCGCTGCCCCCGATGGCTTCGTTTGAAATCGTCAAGCGCCAACGTCTCGTCAAAGGCTGATAAGCCAATCGGTAATAACGCGCCGCCGCAGACACACGACGGTCGGTCCAGTACCATCTGTCTCGCATGATCACAGCTTCTGAAACAAAATGCACTGCAACACCTTTGAGCAAGGCTTCTTCTACAGAGGGCCCGAGCTCCAAGCGCACGTTGCTCGAAAGCACAATCGAAGTGTCCATTCGCTCCACACGCAGTTCGATCAGCTCCAAGACCGGTGTTTGCGCCCAGGCATTTGAAAACGCGAGCAGGCACAGGACACACAGCCTTAACCAGCCGTAGATCTGTTGCGTCATTTGTTCAAAGACGCTTTTGCAGCAGTGCGTAATAAAACCCATCATGTTCACCCGCTTCATTGTCCTGGACTGCTGGGTTGATTTGCCGTTTTTGGGGTATCAAATGGCCTGGAGAGGTCAAGAAGACCGCATCAGTGTTGTGTTGAAGAAACGTTTGGATTTGCCCTTGCCCTTCGGCCAAGAAAATGGAGCAAGTGCAATACACCAGTTGTCCGCCCGGTTTGAGCAAGGACCACAAGGTTTGAAGGAGTTGCGTTTGAATTTGGGCCAACTGGCCGATGTCACTTTCTCGTCTCAACCACCGTACATCGGGGTGACGGCGACCAATCCCGGAAGCTGTGCAGGGTGCGTCCAGCAAGATGGCGTCAAACAGGGATTGGTCCCACCATGTTTCAGGCTGGCTGGCATCGGCAGTAACAACCTGGGCT
>Ga0214919_10012306_pt1 | contig 10536 bp, 10 predicted proteins | sample LL1503_MetaG_FD_177994 | JGI IMG/M metagenome (GOLD analysis project Ga0214919, IMG submission 177994) | Freshwater microbial communities from Lake Lanier, Atlanta, Georgia, United States - LL-1503 | ecosystem: Environmental > Aquatic > Freshwater > Lake | place: USA: Georgia | collected... | reverse complement strand
AATATTATAGGATATTTTGATAAATTATCACCCAAACAAAAAGAATTAATGAGAATACAAGGAAAAAAAATCAATGTAACAGCAAGAGAGACGCGTTTTAATATGGATTACCCAGAAAAATTTAAAGAATTACTTCCATTAATTAAAGAAATAGATATATACTATAAAAAATATATTCCAGAAAATTATTCAAAGCAAATTAAAAAGGCAAAACAAACATTTTTTAGAATACCAACAACATCATTTACAACTCTCACAACAAATGTAAATTTACAAACAACAGTTCATTTGGATAGAGGCGATGATAATGATGGTTTTGGAAACCTTGCTGTAATTGAAAATGGCAAATATACTGGAGGAGAAACGTGCTTTCCACAATACGGTATTGGTGTAGATGTAAGAACAAATGATATTTTATATATGGATGTCCACGAAGCACACGGAAATTTACCAATAATATTAGAAGAACCAGATGCTAAACGGCTATCAATTGTGTGCTATTTGAGAAAAAGTGTATGGCAACAAACAAAGGGTAAATCCAAAAAATTCTTAATTAGTCATAACAAAACAATAAAAAATTTAAGGGTTAAACACTAATTTATATAAGGTAACCTCTTTAATTTCACTTCATATGTCCCATTTTTTCTCTGAAATACAGTTACAATATCAGGATATGTTTTAAATAAATATGTTGCTGCGCTTTTATTTCTCTCATATCTGTCAGTTCCAAGACCTCCAGGCGCATTAAACTTTGTTTTTGTAGTTATATTATTAAACCTCATAACACCTCCATCCATATTATAATATAAAATAGTTTGTTCATAATCTTCCTTTGTTTCAGCATTTATAGAAGGTCTAAGCTTACGAGTATGACGTGTAATAAATCCATAAGTTACGCCGATTATAAACCTTAAATCGGTTGTTATTTCGTTATACATAAAAAATGGATTTTGAACTGGATAAATGCCCCAAATAAATAGTTTGTTTTTTTTTAATAATTTATAAGCATTAACAAAAAAATCGTCTACATTTTTTAGTTTTACTAACTTTTCACCTTTTAACATTTGGAATTCCTCTACATCATCATCCATAGAAATAATGTATTGTCCTTCATCAAAATAATTAGCAATAAAGTTTCTTTGATTAGCTATTCCCTTTTTACCAATTATTATTTCTTTATACATATTTTTTGGTATTACTTCTTCATATAGCTTGTATTGTTCTTTATTGGCTACAAATAAATATATTCTATTTTTACTTACACCACCTTCTATTAGTGTTTTCAATGTTTTATGTTCTAAAACATCTTGTCTGTTATATGTTGGTATAGCAACAACATAATTTACCATTTATATTATATACTATTTTATAATATAAAAAAAAGAATTTCTTCTTTTTATAAACACATTTTTTTTGATTTTTTGATTTTTTGATTTTTTGATTTTTTGATTTTTTGATTTTTTGATTTTTTGATTTTTTGATTTTATAATAACAATTTTTATAACAATAACAATATATAATATATATTTATACAAAATAGCAAGGTATATGGTGTTACCTAGAGATTTAATAAGACATTTTAATAATACAATTTAATAAGAAAGTTCTAAGACGATTTACCAAGACACAGAAGCTACCTTTACACATCCTATTTTAGCCAACTTCATCGGCACCTGACCACGGGCTTTCACCATACTCAACTTAACATCGTGTTTTCTTAAGATATACTCATATATGTCACCGCCAACGACTAAAGATTTTAGAATCTCCTCAGTAACAATAATTCCTTTATACTCCTTATCTTTATTGTCCCAGCAAGAGGCGATTTTTCTAGTGCTATTAGACATTAATAAAGATAATCGAACGATTTCACTTAACTCGAATTTCATTTGGTTAAGGTCTGTAGCAGTATCTTTACTAAGCATTATCGAAAATGCGCCGTTTCCACTTATCTCAGTATCATCCTCTAATCTGTGGGCAAACACTTCACGTCCGGTAGTGTGAGTAATTAAATCGTTCTCATCCTCTGCTTTTTTAACGTGAGCAGTAATATAGAACTCCTCCATATTCAATCCAGGAATATTTCTAGGAGTCCATATGTTAATCTCCAATCCTTTACTATCGATACCGGAACCAGACCCCAATAAAAGTGTCTGGTTCTGGGTATAAGCTTCGACTAACTTATTTGCCTTATCAACTCCTCTAGTCTTCTTAGCAACATCTAAATAGAATACCTTTAACTTTGAAATGTCTGTATTATACGCGGATATTACCTTCTCTCTAACTTCTTCGTAAATTTCCGGCAAGTTACCGTTAGAGATTCTAACATTGTTGTTAAAGGCATGGTATAAATCATCCAGGATTTTAGACCTATCGTTCGTAGTCGATATGCTGCGGTCTCTGATAATCTTCATAGGGACGATTGGCTCATTCAATGTTACCTTTACTTCAGATAGATTGTTACCTTTCTTGGGAATAACACCAATAATACCGGTCATCACAAAGTTATCAATCATATCAATATATCTATCTATTTCTCCGCTACTAATAATCTTCTTGTGTAGATACACTACTATACTGTCAGAACCCTCTGAGTACCCACAAGCTCTTCCTAAAAGTCCCTGTAACACAGTATCTGTTCGTGAATCTTTGGCAGTCTCTAATACAAAGGATACATGATTCTTTTGTAAATTCTTACCCATACGGCATTTTCCTCGTAATAAAATCACGGTATCTACATTAGGTGCGTTGGCCATTCCGTTCCAGACTCTTTCTCCGTTAATCTTCTCTTGGCCGGTCGAGAGCGAATCGTATACAACATAATGCCAGCCATTAGCGGCAACAAGCGCTTTAACAGTTTCTTCGTTCTTCTGCGAAATTCTCACAATGGCATACTTAGGAGAACCTAAGACGCGAAGTCTAAGTGCTTCATTCAACCCAGTAGAAATGTTCTCAAATCGTCTTAAACGGCCTGAATCGCGGATTTGCTTAACGCTTACGTAGCTAACAGCCGGTCTCATATACACGACCTTCTTTCCTTGTAAGTGGTGGTGGTGGTCACTCAGTTCAGAAAACGGCGTAGCAGAAACACTAACTACATAGTTACCCTTTTTATTCAGGTTATTAAAATCACCATTGGCGGAAATGCCAATGTTTCTGAGAAACTTATCTGGGCACTGGTTCACAGTTTGCGCGTGGTGCGACTCTTCCCATATCCACAGCATATTGCTGGACGGTCCGTTGTATTTCTTCAACTCAGTGCCCCAAACAATCTGGAACTTGAGCTTCAATGCATCAAAGTGGTCTTCAATGGTGTCTGTATCGAATTCCAATCTTTCCTTCAAGAAACGGGAATATTTGCGCCAAAATTTAGACCCTTGGTCTTTTACTTGCTTCTCGAGTTGCTGCTTCAAGTCCGTCTCGGAGTTGCCTGAAAATATAGCAATCCCATCTACTCTTTTTCTTCTGTACATTTCACAGGCTACTAACAAGTAGGCTTCCGTTTTACCGGATTGCATTTGTGCCAACAAAGTAACCCATCTGATTCCTCCCTCTTCCATCGACATCTCTTGTCCTGTCATTGTCTCAATAATATCCTTCATGACGGCGATTTGTTCTTGCGAAAATCTTCTATCGGCCGACATCTTACTTTCTTATAATTGTGCGCGTTTTAAAATGTTTAACTTAATATCTTATAGATAACTGAATTTTTAAATTATACATTTGAGTAAAAAATAAAAAAGTTTTTCAATTTTTTTATTTTTTATAAATTTTTGTTGCGCACATTTTTTATTTTTATTTTTTATATTTTTATTTTTATTTTTTATCGCACACATTTTTCTTTTTCATAATTTCATTCTTTAGTTCAGCCTATATATATTCAAACAAATCTTTTCCAAGTTGATTGTCGCAATTATCAGAAAAAGGAGACATAAAACCTAAATACGCATCTATAGCTATAATCGCACTCATAACACGCATTCGTTTTTCTAATATATCAGCCAATTCGTAGTCACGTCTTTCTCTTGCTCGCATACAAGGTGTTTGTCCATTTGAGTTAGTTAATGTAGTAATAGCACCACGTTCTAACAAATAGTTTACAATTTCATATCTCATTATTCCCATAAATATAGGAGTATCTCCTTCATTATTCGCCTTGTTTATATCCGCACCGTTTTCAATAAGAAGTTCTACCATTTTTAAATTGTTAAACATTATTGGTATAAATAGTGCTGATTCTCCTTTATAATTCTCCGCGTTTACATCTGCGCCTCTATCAATGAGAAGTTTTACCATTTTAAGGTCACCTCTAATTACTGGCATTAATAGAGGAGTTTTTCTTTCTTTCTCTCTAGTATTGACATTGACACATGAATCTAAGATACTATTGAGAGCTATTAAATTATCTGTTGAAACAGTATTAAAAAGTTTTTCTTCATTCAAATCCATTTTATTAGTATATATTATAATTCTTTATAAAAGAAAAAAATTCAATTTTAAAATATAAAAATGCTTATAAAATCAAATTATAATATTCTTTTCTTTTTATTTTTATTTTAATTCTTAAAAAATTTGAAATTCTTTTATTTAAAAAATAAATAATAAAATAAATTATAAATGAACGCTAACGTAATTGGACCATTAAATAATCAAAGACAATTCAACGAAGAATGGGATGAAATCAGCAACGGTACACAATTTTACTATTTTAAAAAAGGCACTTATAATTTTGTTACTAGCCCACCTGCTCCAAGACCTGGATGGGAATGGTATGAAATTGGTGCGGATAATTATGTAGTACAAACCGGAGAACCTAATTTTGATTTTATGAAGGACGATGGCGTTATATATAAATTTATGAATGAATTATGCATCAACGCAATAAAAGAAAAGTTTGACATTCATATATACGTCAATTTTGACAATGTTAAAAGTTTTAAGGAAGTTTTTGACATTCTAATTAATTACCCAGTAGAATTATTTATTTTGCTACAATATGTCGTAGACAAGCTAAATATTAAAATAGAATCTGGAGAAATAAACAAAAATGAATTTATGGACGAGATTGACGAGATTTTAGGAAATTTTAGATTCATAGTTGAGGAATCTAGATTCCAGATAATTAAAGACATTCTTTTAATGATACGTGAAGAAGTGAATCACATAGGACCTGTTACATATCAAATACCATTTGATGAAAAATGGGATGAGTTTGAGTGCGAAGGTTTATATTACTACTTTAGAAAAGGGTTTTATAAACAAGTTGAAGAGCTTTATCACTTAAGCGACGGACACCAATTGTGCGAACTTGGCGAAAATAAGTTCATTGTTTCTCTAATTAACGTGTAAAGGTGTAAAAATAAATTAGTTATTTAGTATATTCTTCTAGATTTTCTTTTAGCATTTTTTTTAGTATTTCTTCTAGATTTTCTTCTAGTATTTTTTCTAGTATTTCTTCTAGATTTTCTTTTTCCGCCATCTATTTCAAATTCATCATCTGTTTCATCTGGACTATCATATTTATTAACAGGAACACTATTTGATACATCATCATCAAACCTTTTTATTGTTATTTTCCTACCTGCCGGGTTAGTATATTTAAATACAAACATATTATTATTATCTCGTCCTATATATTTATGTAAAGGACTACCTTGTAAAGGTGGCATTTTATAATAATTACCAATTATTACCGGATTGTCTTGACTGTCCATTTATATAAATATAAAATATTTAAATAAAAATTAAAATAAAAAATTGAATAACTTTCTATTTTTTTCATAAAATGTAAAAGTTTATGAAAAATGATTAATATTAAAACGTATTCCCATCTATACCGAAATATGAAGCCAGTTGCGTTTCATTGCTTTACTAAAAAGCAGGACATCGAACTATTCTTGCCTGATTTTTTGAGAGGATTTATTGCGTTCGGTTATACCGTAGATGAAGACCTATTTTGGGCAAAAAAACAATGTAAAAACGGTCCTATTTACATTAATATTAGCGTAATTAATTTAGGTTATTGTTATAGCAACGTCCAAATTAAGACTCTTTATGGTAATCAAAAGGACGTTGAAAAAGAAGTAAAACAACTATATGATAAAATTATGGAATATTCAGAAGTTTTGGATGAAATGGATGTGTAAGAATTTGTTTCCATTTTATTAAGAATTATTTAATAATTTGTTATTTAATTATTTGTAAAATTAATACTGTTTTTATTTTTTTCATAGTTTAAATAATATAAGTCTAACTCATATGATGAATTTATAAAATCTTCAGGTTTTATACCACGAATAATCTGTTGAATGCTCGGCATAACTTTAAATTTATGACTAATATAACTTCGAATAGGAAGCTCACCATACTTTTCATATAATAACCCCTTTACATAAATATCACAATCACTATCTCGGTCTAAATAATTTAATTGATTAATTACCATGAAGCGGAGGAATTCTGATAAATCTGAACCCTCTTGAGAACACTTATCTAATATTCTAGTAAAATCAGTAATTGTATCTTTTTCAGAAAATAATATCGTGTTTTCTGAGCGAATATTTTTCATTATTGTTTCAATAAATAATTCTATGGTTTCTTTATTAAAATGGGTGATTTTTTCCAAAATTTCTAAATTATGTATAATATCACTAATTGACACAACACCATCTAAAACTTCTTCTTGTATTAACTTTATTACCTTATCTGTTAAATAAGATGGATAAGTAGTAGTATTATAATAATCTTTATCATTATATAAATAAGGAATTCTAATTTCATTATTAAATTTATCATAATTATCAATTAGTTCATCAATTCTTCCATTCCATGAATAAACCTTTTCCTTTACAATGTTTATTATTTCTGATACGAAACTTGACATAATTATATCATATTCTGTCTTATCAATTAACTTAACATTTTCATAAATTTTATTATATTGTTCAACTAGCTTAGCTAATGATTTCATATTGAACCATTTTTGTCCAAATGTGAAATCGTATAGTTTAGGCAACTTTTTCAACTCATACATTAAGTTATCTATACGTAATTTACTTCCTTTATCATTATCTTTTAGAAATTTATGGAGTATGCTTTCAAGACGACTAAACCCAGATAATTTAATCATAGTATTTACAAAACTAACATCCTTTAAAATATCATTTACACGCGCTTCTTGAGTCGCAGGTTTTAACGTGCTGAATTTCTTACCGTTTTCATTTACGCCAATTTTTAATATTTGTTCCGCAGATAACTTAAAATTTTTACCGTGTTTTTTTACCATTCTGTACAAATAGGCGTCCTTTGCGCACAAAGGAATAATGCCTATTATATTATCTTTAAGACCCTTATTAGTAAACTCTTTTTGAACCGTATTTTCAACTTGCTCGAACATTTCTTTTAACTCTCCTGTTATTTCTAATTTATCTGAGTCTTCTTCTGTTTGCATATCATCCGCTTTATTTACAATCACTAAGGTATAAATGTGGCGCTGGTTCCTTTTAAATTGGTCTTTCGTATTATTAATTATGAAATTTAACATATCCATTTCATCAGAAGTATTTAGTCCAGAATGTATGTCAACCATAAACACTACTAAATTAAATTTGTGAAAGTTTGTTTCTAAATAGTTGTAATAAATATCCTTTGTTCTGGCATCATTTAAACCCGGAATGTCATAAACATTTACATAAGAATTCTCCAAAATATTTATATCTAATTTACCAACATTAAATGCTAGTTCCTTGTAGTCATCTTTATCTATTTTTTGTCCCGATTCTGTTTTTTCTATAATTTCTCTATTTTTTTCAGATATTATTTTTAATATTTCTTCTGTTGAAATATCTTGTATGTGTTCATTTTCAACATAAACTGTTGGCCACATAGTTGTTCTTTTAATTTTACATTGTGTTAATTCCTCGCAAAACACACCATTTAATACTGTTGATTTACCTGTCGAAACACCGCCAACAAAACATAAATTAATATTATCTGTTGGGATTCTAATTTCACCATTATTTATGTCGTTACAGTCCTCATATTCATATTCTTCTTCAGAATATTCTTCATCTTCGTCACATTCGTCAATTTTAAGTGTCATATTAGCAAATAAATCTTCTGACACTAACAATTCTTCTTTTGGGTTTTCTAGTTCGTCAATTTGTTTTGCCACATCTTTACGAATCTTAGAAATTTGCTCGGATGACTCTAATTTATCTAGTTTATCACATAAATATTTCTGTGATAAATGTGCTGCAAATCTTTCTCTTTCACCACTATTATTATTTTTTGTATTTAATGTTTTCCAAATTTGTAATTCATCGTTAAATTGAACTTGGGTTAAAACCGCGTCTGAATAACTACTTCTTTTTGTTTTTTTAATAGGAGTAAAATTTGTATCGTGAAATTGAGGTTTAGTGTAATCAAAAACATCTTGTAATTTATCATCTATATTACTCGAATTATTGTTTACCTTCTTACTCTTTTTATATAGCAGCATTGTATTTGGCAGTATTTGCATTTTCTTATATTATTTTTTACATTGAAATAAAAAATAAATTTAAATTCAATTTTTTTTATAAATTTTATAACTTATAAAAGGTTTATATTTTAAGAAAGAGCTAAAAACACATTATTTACTTGGCAATATGTTTGTAGCTCAACTACATTAACTCCTGTGCATCCTTGGAACTTAATAGTTTTAATATTATGTTTTCTAATTTTCAATATACTAACAACATCTTTTAACCCAGTAGCGCTAGTAACTGTTAAAATCTCTAAATTAGGGAAATTTTGTATTCCTTCTAGTGAATTAAATGTACCATTGCTGGCACAATTCAAAATTAATTCTTTTATAGTTAAGTTATTAAAATCTTTTATATTTGATTTACTAGTAAAATTACTAATAGTTAATTTTTCCAACTGATAAAATGCGCTGACATTCTTCCAAATTGTTTGACCATGGTCTGTCATAGTAATTTCCTTTGTTGAAATATTATTCAAATGTGTTTGTGCGTTACTTTGTAAATCACACCAATTGCCTTGAGGAGTATAAATATTAGACATAAATATCTGACAACAATCGATTATTTGCTGCATTTTATTAACACTTGATTCTAAATCCGCACACTTCTTAGTCAAACTATCAATTGCTTGTGCCTGTTTTTGCTCCAACTTGTTAAAATTCAGCGTCAATTGGCCGTCATTGGACATCAACTTTTCGCGCAATAAAACCTCAAAATTCATCTTCAAAAACCCTCCAATGAGAGCAGTAAATGTCAATTTTATAACACCACTATTTACACTAATTGTAACTGAATAATTATTTTCTTCTTTAAAACAATTAATCATAATTTTATATGCGCCTTCAAGATCAATAGATACGCGCAGTTCTTTAATATCGACATTCCCTTCATAGGATAAGAAGTTAATGGTGTCAATTATTTTTAAATAAATAGTTCGCTCATTCAACGAAGAAACGATAGAATAATTCTTGTAAGTGAAAGTTTCGGACATTTTCTGGTAATAAATTATATACTTTGTAAATTGTTTATTTTTAAAATCAATTTTATTTTTTACGATTTTTGTTAAGATTTATTCAATTACATTTACAGAACGGTTTGTTTTATGTTCGATAAATATTCGAATTGCCAAATCAACTGAACAAAACAAAATATTATTTAGTAATAAAATGGTAGAATTAGTATCACTTTTCATTTTGGTTAATGTATAAATTAAAAAACAAAATAATATTGTTTGAAAAGTATAACTATAAAATAAACAATCTTCTATTTTGTTAATATTATTTTTTGAATAAATCAAAATAAAATAATTAAAAAATAATTTACAAAAATAAAATAATAATAATACTTGTAATTCTCTCCATCCATTGTATTCAGCGCAAATTCTTGCTATGATTATATTGTTAATATTCATTATTGAATTTGTTAAAATATGAAACAACAAAATTTGTGAAAATTTTTTTATTTGTAAATTTTGTGTTTCTTCTATTTGTGTATTTATCACTCTATATGAGACAACGTGTTGGTCTATAAATTCTATTTGTTGTTGTAAAGGAATTTCGTAATTGGTTTTACAATGAGGGCAAAAATTTTTATTTTCACCAGAACGTAATAATTGTACTATACAAACTATATGGTATACTGAATTCGAACACCCACAAGGCAATTTAACTATTTTATTTGATTCTAAATCAAAACTTTCTAAGCATATTAAACATTCTTTATCTTGTAGAAAACTTGCTTCTGGTTTTTGAAAATTTTGTAAAATTGTTATTAAATGATTATTATTCATATTAAAATATTGAAATATTAATATATTAATATTTTAGGATACAATAATCATTTAATATTTTGTAATTTCTATTAAATAAATGTTAATATTTAGTTTTTTTATCATAATACAATTCAACAACTTCTAATAATTCTATATTTTCATCATTTTCAATTCTCTTAATCTGTTTATTTATTTCCTCTTCTAAAACAATAAGACGATTAAAAAGCATCGGATTACTTG
>Ga0214919_10012305_pt1 | contig 10536 bp, 9 predicted proteins | sample LL1503_MetaG_FD_177994 | JGI IMG/M metagenome (GOLD analysis project Ga0214919, IMG submission 177994) | Freshwater microbial communities from Lake Lanier, Atlanta, Georgia, United States - LL-1503 | ecosystem: Environmental > Aquatic > Freshwater > Lake | place: USA: Georgia | collected 2015-03-15 | reverse complement strand
CGCGAAGTTCAGGTTGTTCTGCGCAGCGATAAGGTCAGCGGTGACGAACCCCGCTGACCGCACGATCATCGTGAAACGATCGAAGTGCGTCTTGTTTATGAAGGCCAGTACACCCTTCTTGAGGCGGCCGAAGGAGGCCTCGGCGATGACATCCTCGTATTGCTTGGTCTCGAAGTTACGGCCGGAGAGTAGCGCGACCAGATCTTGCAGCTTGCCCCGGCGGAACTCGCTCGCGAACGCGACCCGCAGCATATCGGTGTAGCTCGGGTCATAGATGTCGTCGTTGACATCCTTGAGCCACTTCATGGCGGGAAAGAACTCCGAGCTCGCAAACACCTTGTCGCCTTTCGCGATGCGCTCGACATGGTCGGGCGACTTGGCGCAATGACAGAAGTAGTCGATCGCTTTGCGCAGCAGATTGCCGCCGTAGGTGTCGTTGGCGGCGATCTTCGACATCGCGAAGTCCGCTTGGTCGAGCCGCGCACCTGCGGAGTTCACGCGGATAAAAATCTCGGTCACCGTTTCGATGTCGAGGTCTTCGGCAAGTTCGATGATGCCGACATGGTTGTTAGTGATTTTACGGAGCTTCTCAAGCGTTGCGAACACAACATCTTCGTCTACACCAGGGTTTGCCTTGGTGTAGGCGCGGGTGACCTGAAGCATCTTAGCATCGGGGGAGAAGAGGGCCGATACATCCTCGATCCAAGCGACATCCCTGCGGATGGCGGGATTAGCAACCTCGAACTTCTCCTCGATGGGGTGAAACGCGATGCGGATGCGGACGGTTTCGTAGTCCTCTGTAAGGACCTCGCGGCCGAGTAGGGCGGCCATCAGGGCAGTGACACGCTGCTGGCCATCAATGAGGATGCGCTTGCCCGCCGAGGGACTACCGTCCTTCAAGCGGACAGTAGGGTTGCGCCACGCGATGAGGTAGCCGACTGGATAGCCCTGATAGAGCGAGTCGAGCAGGTTACGGACCTTTGTCGCCTCCCAAACAAAGGGTCGCTGGATTTCAGGAATTGCGATTTCACCTGACTTCACCCAAGTGAGCAGCGTTTCGATTGGGTGCGGCGAGACGGAGTAGCGTTGGGTAGACATGGCTAGTTGTTTCCTGTGGTCAACTCTAGAAACTGCGTGTTGACTTGTTCTGCGTCAACAAGGTGTTGATGATCGGATCTTGTCGTGAATTGTGTCGGTATAGAACTGATCCAGTTGTCCGTGCCGAGGTTCGCTATCAACCACACGGCGTCGCACAGCGCGTTGCTCGGTGATGCGTGCCATGTCGAGCATCTTCTTTGTTTCGAGAACCTTCGCCTTCGTCGGCTCTAGCACCGCGTCCATGCGTTGGATGACGCAGATCGGCAGGATGACATCTGGATACTTCCCGCGCTTGAAGAGGTTGCGCAACACATCGTCCGCAACACCCCAAATAAAAGAAACGATTTCATTGTGAATTGCTTGATCCATAAATCAAAATCCTTCCGCAGCCGGAAATGTTCTTACGTGTCAATCGAAGGCGCAACTGTACCTTGGTTTACAACCTGCGAAAGTGTATAAGAAAAATTAAAACTCAATTGACTTATCACTTATGAAAGTAACAATAAATGTTAGTCTCTGGATAAATTGCGTAAAGTACCAATTCTTTTAATTCACAATTCGATAACACTGCCGCGTCAAAGTAAGAGGGAATGAGATTTTGAATATAGTCCTTCAATTGATATGGTTCGTTATATTTTTTGTGTATCAAATACTGGTTAGATGACAATGCCAGTGCCAATGTATATACTAAATCTTTGCCCCTGACATAAGACCAGGGGTTTCGATTAAGATCTGGTATTCGTTCTCCAATCGCATTTTCAAGCCTTTTTCGATCAGAGACATTAAAAATACAATTATTATCTGGTATATTCGCTAATTCGTTCGGGGTTAGTTGTTTAAGTGGATTTTGTTTAGACCAGGCTGCTTGAACAATACAATCATCACCTAACCCACAAGTAAATGATCGCTGATTGCCCAATCTATATTCTTTGGGCATGGATTTATATGCGACGCGAAGTACACCAATTGGTCCGACTATATTTTTGACTAGATTATCAAATGGATATTCCTTAGAAAATCCCCAGGAATCGAGCACATTATGAACCTGCATATCTACCCGCATTTCCTTTACACGAATAATCTGTTCAACAATGTTTATGCTTTGATGGAATAATACAGCTGATTCAAGATCGTTTTGTTTTTTAAACATAACGACGCGGCGCGGCAAAGGTTTTTTTTCTGGAATAAAATCACTATAATCTTTATCTACTAATCCTATAATTCCGTGGTATTTATCTTGATCTTCTTCAGCTTTTCGAATTGTGGTAATAACCTGATCACGCCCCTCCGCTTCTTTAATTTGACATGCACAATGTTGCTGCATCGCTTGAAGATCCCCCCGACCCTCTACTAGAAGCCACGAAAGATTTAACTTTTTTTCCCGACGCATTAAGACGGTTACCAAAAAATTGTCTGCAAACGTATCTGGATCAGGGCGTTCATCAACCTTTTTGCAAGCTCTCATTTCACGTTCTTTCTCATGCTTCGCATTAAGTTTCGATGTTGAGCAATAATCTGCGGTGAATGAGTTGCGACAATAAACTGAAGTGGAATTAATTTCGCCACGTCTTTAAGAGTTTCTATAAATTGATCTTGCCAATCAATATTTAGCGATATTTCTGGTTCGTCAATTAAACACATCCCACCCTCAGCTGTTTGAAAAATTAAACTATGAAATAATACAATTAGATGTTGCTCACCAGACGACAGTTTTTTTAATTCTATCTGCTTGTCATTAGTTTTTAAATACACTTCTAGCCCTTGGGCTTCAGATATTCGTGTATCTTTTTCGGCAAGATGGGAATTTAATATTTTCTGAAATAATTCTATTTTTAACAAAAGTTTTGTCGAATACTCCAGTTTTTGTGCCAAATCTGTTAAAAACAAAGAACAAATACCAATTAATTCTCGTGATACTTTATCTCCCGTAAATATGGAATTGAATTTGGTTAAATCCGGTAAGTTTCTTGCCGAAATCAATCCGCACGCAGTCAATCTTTTATGAAACTCTTTAATAGATTCGGACACTTTCGGGATGTCATTCCTTAGTAATACCTCGAAATCGGGGGGTGGGTTCTTGGAAGAATCTACTAAATTTTTCTTCGAAAAATCTAAGATTCTCTCAAAAATTGTTAAATCTAATTGTTCTGCAAATTGAGCCGCTCGCCTACGCGCTTGAATGATTGATTGTTGAATTTGCTCAGCTACATTCTCGATTCCAGTTAGAGAGCGTTCAGAAATATGATCCGATGCAAACGGCCGTGCTTGGTTGGTATTTGTCTCTGTAATCGGCTGAAGACGATTAATTCCGACTAATATAATTTCGCGAACAATTTCGCGATTTAAAGAATCGCCCTTTTTTTGGGGTTTTTTAGCTGCCGCATTTTCGCGTTCGTTTTTCCAATCATCAATCAAACGAGTTGTTAAAGTTAATGACAGTTGCTTTTTTGATCTTAATTCTATGAGTTTTTCCTCAACAAATGCAATCCCTCGCCTCTTTATATAAAATAAAAATGATTGATCTAAATAGGGGCTTGTGACCTCGGAGATTGGAAACCAACCTTCTGTTGCCGTCTTGTCTGCAAGCTCTTCAATCCACCTACCGTCATCTTCTAATTGAATTTGCAATCTGGTTTTATCGGCGAACGAAAGAAACATTTGGCTAAATGACTCGAATCCAATTGGTACTAAATCAGGGTGTAATGCTTTTGATATTAGTCGCAAGAGTGTTGATTTTCCGCAGCCATTATCGCCATACAATATTGTGAGATTTCCGGGAGCTAATTCGAAGTCAATATCTCGATCATTAAACAGATTCTTTATCTGTACTCGTTCCAGTTGTGCAGGTGACTTATCTAGCTCGGTGGTTTTTAAAGATTTTTTCATATACAACCCTTTAATTTATTTTGCTTGGAATTTAGAATTAACAAATTTCTTTAAGTAAATTAATTATATAGTTTTTTATACACTCGGTCAAATAAGCGCCCGCAACAAATTTAAATTAAGTTTTTCAAGAAATGTTCTGAATTATTTAAAATTCAGAGTGTAACACCTTTAACTGTTCACATGTACATGTATCGCCGCGTCAGTAATCTCATCTCTCTTACGATCGTAAGAAGAGAACAATCGAAACGAAACGCGGTCGCCAATCTTGGGTTGTTTACGTCCATGCACCCTTGCGTATACATCACTGCGCCCCTCAACCCCCAAAAACATTGCTTTGCCATTAGGTAAAAAACGCTTCACGATGCCTGTCAGGGGTGGGTCAAATTCATCTAGGACCTTCCAAAGTTCTTGAATAATATTGCGCGCCAAAATATTGGGATCTTTGACATCTGATTCATTTGAAACGTGTAGCGCGCTCAGACGACTCCGCAGCGCATCTTTAATTGGCCACCCGTTCTCCACCCATACAAGTTCAACAAACGGCGCCACGACATCTCCTAGCTTGGGTCTTCCTTGTTGCAAAATCCACTCAGAAAGCGTTAGTAAGAATTTAGCAACAAGCGAGTCAATTTTTGTTTCAACAAATGCAATGCAAGCGTCCCGTATCGCTGCTTGATGTTTTCCTAAATCCCACTTTGTTTGGGCCAACTCCATCAATACCCACCACTCAAATCGCTTTGCAACCAAACTACTAAGTAACGCGCACGCTTCTTCAGACTTGCCAGTTTGGCGTAGAGCCTGCGCTTTTCTATAAATAATAAAGTATTGAGTTTTATGATGAAGTGAATGAGCTAGGCCTTGGTCACAAATTTGTATAAGCCGTTCCCACTGTTGTGATGCGTGCAAAGCCTTAGCCATCTGCTCATACCAGCGCTCGCGTTGCGAAGCGAGTTCATCGCCATTCTCTGTTTGAAAGCGATCAGTTTCAAGCAACTCCGGGTTCAGGCATTCAAGCAGGTCTACAACTTCATGCATTCCCCTGCCTTGGCCCTGAAGCAAGGCCTTGGACGCCTTGGTAGCCGCGGTAATGTATGGCGCCTTGCTTTCATGTAATTCGCCCCCGCACGCGCGCAGGGTTGCTCGGATTCGCAACGCCGCTTCTAGCAATTCCCCTGCTTCGGTTGTGTTCTTCACACTGATATCCCAAATGCACCATGCCGCTAAGCCAAACAACCTTTGGCGGCAGCGGTTATCCCAATCATTGCTTTTGTCAGCAGGTGGCAGTTCCTGAGCAGCTGTTCTTAAAATATCAAGTGCTTCCTTCGATCGATTTGATTTACGGAGCGCACTTGCAAAATAAAAGGCAACCCAAGGGTTCTTTTTCTCATTGGCTTTTTGCCAAGCCGGGAGATGTTCAAGTATTTCATCCCATTTTTTTTGCTTGTTTAAATCTTTTAATGTAGTTCGAAGGTCCACGGGTCAAACCAGCCTTTGCATCTGAACTTGCAGCCGGCGTGCAAGTTCTCCATTAATGCCAATGACTTCTTTTGATGTGAATACCCCTTCTTTATTATAAAAACATTTAAGACGAGCTACGCCCGCCTCTAAGTGAAGTGGGTCAATGGAAACAATGGTCAATACAAATGGTTGTGTGATCCAGCGAATTTCAAAATTGTCTTCTTTGACTAACTGAATAAGTCTGGCAATTGTTTTTTGAACGCCATCAGGACAAGCAGTCAAACTTAGAGGGATTTGTTTAAGCCACCAACGTGCCTGAAGTTCAGCTTCTGTGAAGCACTTGAATGTCTTGTGCTGGCCAGTCCAAACTAAGTTTGAAATCGAACCATCACTTTTGTAACTGATATCCGCACCAGCAAGTCCGTTTGGTGTCTTCCAAGTTGCGCGTATTAAATACTGCATTCTTTGAAAATTGGGGCGGTCTAACGCTGAGGCAACCGCAGCTTCAACAATAAGTGATTCAATGAAGTCTTCGGGGGTGACCGCTGTTAGTTCCTGTACCGAAAAATCAATATTTGTCACCGCATCTTTTTTCACAGCTTGTACCTTGATCATTGATTGGCTATTTGGCTTTGTTAACGCAGTGGCAGCATCCCATTCAGGGGGGTTTATAAAATGTAATATTTTTTTAGCTCTTGTTGCGGCGGTATAAAGCCAGCGCAAACCAGTTGATTTATTAGGATTACCTTGGGAAATATCATATTGAACAAAGACTTCATCCCATTCACCGCCCTGGCCTTTATGGCATGTCGTGGCATATCCATACTTGGCTACCAAGCAGTTCCAATGCGGATCTTGAATGATTGCGTTTGTGAAGGCCTCCGTACCGGGCTTTAGATTTGGGTTGGTCATCTTGAAATAAACCCAACGCGCCTGTTCTTCTTCGTTTGTAAGTTGCCTCTCGGTCGAAAGTAAGACATTTTCTAAAAGCAGACCGTTCCAAATCTTTTCACCGCCAGCGCCTGTGTAGCGAATACCAACATCACGATAAATAAGATCAACACCTTTAATGGTGTGATTCTGAATGGAGCCAACTCGTTCAATAAAGGCAAAGTCACCATTCATCATTTCTGATTGAATGTGATTTCGAATTACCATAATGCGATCACCCACTTGCGGCTGCTCTGGGTAATGAAGCACATCGCTCCGAACCCACTTGTTCCAATCACGCACGGTGGAATTCTTATAGCAAATAACGTGGGGCTTTCGACCATCATTCCAGGATGAGCGCAAGTGTTCTTCAAACACTGTTTGATCTTTATAAATTGCAAGATCATTTCCTGATTTCCAGTGAAGACTGTGGGAAGGGCCCCCTTCTATCATTTTACGAATGTTGGTTGTAGTAGTTACAAGCTCAGAATCGGAAGCTTGTCGAACGATTTCTTGAAGAGTGCTTTCAAAAATCTTTAGCTCGTGTATTTTTGTTAAGTAATTCGAATCAAGTGCGGGCGAAGAATCTTCCCCAACTGGGCAAAGCTGGCAATGATCACCAATAAGAACTAATTTGCGAGTTGGTGATGGATGTGCCCAAAAAACAAAATTAATCAAATCACTTAACAAGCAACCGGAACCGAATCGCAGATTTGTGTCGATCATCTCTTTGTCACCGACCATTGACGCTTCGTCAACAAAGAAAATGGTATTTACAGGATCGTCACTGGATTTCAAACGGAATTGAAATATGGGTTGCTCAGATTTATCTTTAATTTCTTGGATTTTATCAAAGCTATAGATAGCTCTGTGAATTGTTGATGTTTCTAGGCTTGTTCGTTCACCAAGAACGCGTGCGGCACGGCCGGTTGGCGCAGTAAGCCGCGTATAAAAATTCAACTCGCCCGCTTGTCGTACAAACTCACTTACTAACGTTGACTTACCCGTTCCAGCCGCACCCCTTAATACAAACACAGATCTTAACTCATTGCCATACAAAAAGTTTTTGAATGACGACAACGCTTGCTGTTGGGAGCTGGTCCATGATGGAATCGGTGTTAAATCAGAATTAATATCAGTTGTCGGATTCATTACACATATTGCCGCTAAAGACAAATTCGCATTTGTTGATTGAAAGTCATTACTTAACCCCTGTGAGTAATTTTTGTGTATCGAATACAGATTCTAGTTCAAGTAGAACTTTCCACAACATGTTGCTTACGTGTGCGCGATCATTAAATTTAATATTACGAAATCGATTGCCGGGGTTCCGATGTCCAAAGCCAGGAATAGCGTGTCCATTTAGATAAGTAATAAGCGCGTTTAGTCTTGGAAAATTACTTTTTTGCTCTGTTCCTTGATCTGTACTGACTAGGCTCTGAGCTTGCCCCAATTCCGTAGACAGATTGATTATACCGCGAGTTGGCAGGATTACCATCGCAGTTCAAACGGAATCGGGGGAGGCTCAGTACGATTATGCAATTGATTGACCGCCGAAACTTAAATCATCAGAATCAGGAATAATAAAGTCATGGCTAAATCACGAAAAAATCATCTCTACGTATCAATGCCTCTTAATGATGTACAAGTAAAGACGGCAGATGTCGTCTTCGTGCTTTGCAGGGGCCCTCGCAAGGAAAAATTTGGTGAGTTGCGGATTTCTCAAGGTGCGGTTGTGTGGCGCGGCAAAAACGATAAATATGGCCGCAAAATCGGCTGGGACCGATTTGACAAACTCCTTGAAAGGGATGGAAAGCGAAGCGAGAAACGTAAGCCTGGGGCAAAAAAGTCTGTCCCAAAAAGTAAGCGAAAATAGACTTAGATTTTTTTATTTCGTAAATTAGTTCTGCCACACACCATAGCCGCGCTTGCGCATTCGCACGGCGTGTCGCGCCTCAGCTGCTTTTGCGTCGTCGCTATTTTTAAATGGCTTCTTGTACTTGGGTACTAAATCTAGGCGTGGGCATATGCCAAACTTCTCCACATACTTGCTAGCTTTGTATCCCCTCTTGTGTTGGGCAAATCGTTCTTCTGGATCAATTCCGGTTGATCCAACATAAATACACAGCTTCCCCTTTTTCATGTCGGGGTTCTTTTCCAGAAACTTCTTTTTCTTTAAGACGGTGCGCTTCAGTTCAATGACATAGACGCATGGTTTGGATGTTGCCATGGAATTAATTATGCCGAATATTTTTTAAAATGCAAAATGCTAAACAATTCACATTAAATGAACTCAGCTTAATTCTTTCAGGCCGGCACTTTCCAAGTAAGGCGCATCCACTCCAGATCCTCGTTCCATTTTTTAATGGCCTCGCCCATGCTTTGGGAGCGGCGCGAAGAGGCAAGCTTGGTGAAAGTTTCTATGACATTCATAATGCAACGCACGCGTTTACGTGTTCTTGGCTTTCCCCACCAAGCAACATGGTCAACACCAAATTTTTCTAGTTCGCAACACGCCACAATCTCAAGTCGATGATGTCTTTTGCTTGGGGGCACACCACCCTGCGCCACGTTGTAACCAAACGCCCCCAAAACTCCAACTGGATTCCAAGACTCCCAATTCGGCTGTCGAATTCCACTAACAGCTTCGCGAATGATTGCGATTTGATTCAAGCCTTCCTGTGCTGCCGTAATTGGAATTGCACCAACAATCACATCATCATCCGGCCGTTTATTCCCACCAGAAAAAAGTGTTTCACCGTCATTCAGGGCGGCGTACCACCAATAAGTCTCAAATTCGAGCGCTCTAGACTTTGGCTCAGCGCCCGACAAAGTTAAATCTAAGAGCGCTTGAAAAAATGTGCGGAATCTATTTATTTTTCTAGAAAAAGTTGGGTGGCGAATGGCATCGCTCATTTTCTTAAATGGATCCCAATGCAACCTGTTTTGGGTATCGCCAATTATTTTGCTGACCAACACATCGTAATTTGGCCGCCAATTTCCTTGGCGGTCAAATGGCCCCTGCGACTGGTTTGGCGCAAACGTTACATACCCCTTTGGAATAAGCGACATGATTATGGCGTGATTGCGTTCAATAGCCGCCTTGTCGTATGGACCACTATTACTTGGGATTAATTTTGACATTGATTTGCTCGACGTTGGCCGCTCACAGATTTAAAAACCCCGCAAAGTCCTTACGAATGCGTTGATTCATTTCATCATTCGGGTCTAGCTCCAAGGCAAAGTCAATCGCCTTCAACGCCTCCGCTCGCTCTCCACATTGAATAAGACACATTGCCAGATTGCCCCATGCGCCGGCATCGACTGGACCAACCTCGCTGGCCTTGCGGGCAAACGGCAGTGCTTCGCGGGACCTTGATTGCTCGCCTAAACAGCGGACAATTTCTAGTAGCGTGGCAAGGTTGCCTGGTTGCAAATCATTAGCCTTGCGAAATGCCCGCTCGGACTGAGATGTTTTATCTTTCATAATCCGCAAAATCAGGCCGTAAGTGAAATGGGCTTTGGCCATATGTTGGCCGGCACTGGCGACAATTCTTTGTACCTGCAATAATTTTTTTTGCATCTGCCCAGCCACCGATGACGCGGCATCCTCATTGCCCATTGCGGTTGCGTACTCCATGTTTGTTTCTAAACCCAGGGCTTCTTGGCAGATTTTCTGAAGCTGCGTTTCTAGCGCGCCCTCGCTGTCACCTTGAATCACTGGTCGGCCCACAAAAACTTCTTTGTTGGTGTTCAGGTCTAGATACACGTCCACATTGTTGTCGTGGCGCAGAAATTTCAGGCGGTCGCCAACGGAGCCTGTGGGGAAAAAGCCAGGAGTGAAACTCATCGAGCCATCAAATTTCCAATTGGGAGGCAGTGAGATCCCATCAATCGCTTGACCGGTAAGCCAGCATGCGTCCACTTTTATTTTTGAATCAGACAGTTCAATCTTTCCAACCGTCAGCCACGGCGCGGGAACTGTGGGACCGCACATCTGATCCACAATGGCAATATCAACGGCTTCACGGTTGCGAATGAAGATCAAGCCTTCGTGCTCAAGCATGGTCACGAATGCGTGGACACCATCGGGTGACATGAAACCCACGCGGACAATGTGCTTGTCTAGGCAACCGGTTCGATTAGGGATTGCTTGCAGAAATG
>Ga0214919_10012303_pt1 | contig 10537 bp, 10 predicted proteins | sample LL1503_MetaG_FD_177994 | JGI IMG/M metagenome (GOLD analysis project Ga0214919, IMG submission 177994) | Freshwater microbial communities from Lake Lanier, Atlanta, Georgia, United States - LL-1503 | ecosystem: Environmental > Aquatic > Freshwater > Lake | place: USA: Georgia | collected... | reverse complement strand
CATGAGGGCGTAAATCTGATATCTTTCAGCTTGGCTGAGGTGTTTGTATTTCATAAGCAACTTAGACTGCCAGGTCAAGAAGCCTTGAATGCTATACATCCTCAGCCACCCAACCAACAGTTAATCAAAGTTGCACTTCGTGCTTGAATTCACCAAAATATAAAATTAGATTATTGAAACAAATGACGACTCTGACTCTATTCGGGTACTATAAGTCTTTAGTTTTTTTGGCGTTCACTAAACGAACACACCTAGAATTAGTATATTGCGTGGCCTTACATCGCCAACCTATCGGGTACGGGTCGTCAGTTTAATTAATGAGGATTTATAAATGCCAAATCAAGAAAGGCTCACGCTGCTACTTTTAGAAAAGATTCAGTCTTCAGTCAGCACTATAAAAATGCAATGGACAAATCCTGTTTGCACAAACACACGACATTTTATTATTGACGAGTTGCTTGATCAAGCTATATGTCAATCCATTTATAATGCATTTCCTAAAGATGGAAACGGTTTCTTTAATCGCGAGTCGTTTCGTGAGAAAAAAAAAGAATCTGCTGATTTGGGTGCTTTCAATAAAATACTTTCTGACATTACATACGCTTTTCAAGATAAACGTGTAGTGGACTTGGTAGCAGGCATTTTAGGATTTGACAATCTTGAGCCTGACCCGAAGTTATATGCTGGTGGTTTATCTATGATGTTCCGTGGCGATTTCCTTAATCCACACATCGACAATAGCCACGATGGTGCTAGGCAAAGATACCGTCGGTTAAACCTCCTGTACTATGTTTCTCCAAACTGGAAGATTGAAAACGGCGGGAACTTTGAACTCTGGGATAAAGAAAGACTAAATCCAAAAACTATTACGGCACTTACAAATCGTTTGGTAGTAATGGAAACCAATAAAACAAGTTGGCACTCAGTCAGTTGCGTTATGGTGGAAAGGCCGAGATGCTGCGTTTCCAATTATTATTTTGCAAAAATATCACCTGATAATAGTGATTATTTCCACGTGACATCGTTCACTGGTAGACCGGAAGAAAAAATAAAAAGAGCATTTGGTATTGTTGACAATGCATTAAGAAGCTTTGTATCAAAAACTCTAAAAATTGGACGGGGTAAACACCTTATCAACAAGGATAAAAATTAAAACAATTTGAAAGTGTAGTTCATACCGCAGGTTAAATTTACACTTTAAATATCAAAAATATTTAAAATGCTCAAAAATGGCTATTTTCAGCATCTTTCTACCTGAATGAATGGATTGCAATGATAGTTTGGATAGGGGTCGGTCTTGAGGGTATAAATTATGTATCTATCTGACCAGCGACAAGGTGTAGCTTGAAAGTAAGCGTCTGCGTGGCAACATTTAATGGTGCTGCTTATATCACTCGGCAAATTCTTTCGATTCTCGAAGAGCTGGGTCCTGACGATGAGCTCATCGTCGTAGATGACGCGTCTACGGACAACACGATTAGCATGTTGCATTCGATTTCCGATTACAGGATACAGATTCATATTAACAGCCACAATCAGGGGGAAGTACTCTCGTTCAGCCGTGGCATCAGGCTGGCCCGCAATGAATTTATCTTTCTAGCGGACCAAGACGACATCTGGATTCTGGGACGTGTTGCTAAGATGATAGATAAACTCCGGTCGTCCGGGGCTTCGCTTGTGACATCAAATTTTGTATGGATAAACGAATTCGAAAAACCTATAGAAGTCGACTTCGACGGTGTGAATGGGCGCACTTCCGCGAGGCATCTACACAACGTGCTGGAAATTTTCTTGGGAAAAACAACCTACTTTGGCTGTGCCATGGCCTTCCGACGGGATTTTGTTAGTTTGTTTGCGCCGATTCCAGCTTGGGTAAAATCACACGACGTTTGGATAGCTCTCGCAGCTAACCTTATCTGCTCTAACGTGCACATGGACGAGCCTACCTTGCTCAAACGGCGCCATAAAAGCAATGCTACGAACACCGTGTCATCGCGCAGCCTGCCGAAGAAGCTCTGGGCACGAGTCGTATTCTTGCGAAGCCTAGCCGTGCTCCAGGCGAGACGCATGCAGTTAGCCTCCGAGCAGAAAACTGGGTAGCGATGAACGCGATGATATTAGGAGTTCAACCAACAACAGTTACTCCAACCTTTACCGGTACCTACTCACGACGAGAATGTAGACCTAATTATGACAAGCTGTGCCAGTATCAGGATTTACTTACTTCTTGGTTGTGAGAAGATATGGGTGAAGGAAATGGAGCATCAATAATTAGTGTGGTGCAAGCGGCCAAGTTTGGATTGATTGTCTTATCCGTTTCCATTTCGCACCTGCATAACGGAAAAAATCTGGAAACCACCATAATCCAGTCATGTAGTAACTTAGAGCTGCATTTTATGTTTTCGACGGGGAATTAAAGTACAAGTGGAACGATAGATTGGTTGAAAACGATACCCACGGTTCAACGGTTGGGGCATTGCGACTGTTTTGCGCACGCTCTGCCGAGAACTCACAGGCTTGTTTGGGTCGATAGCCCCGAGAACCAGTATTACGAATCAACTCCCGGCTTATGGTGGACTTGTGCCGATCCAGCAACTTGGCTATTTTGTTTGGTCGAGTCCGGCTTTCATGAGGGCGTAAATCTGATATCTTTCAGCTTGGCTGAGGTGTTTGTATTTCAGAAGCAACTTAGACTGCCAGGTCAAGAAGCCTTAAATGCTATACATCCTCAGCCACCCAACCATCAGTTAATCAAAGTTGCACTTCGTGCTTGAATTCGCCTATTGATTTATAATAGTAGTATCGCTAACAGATTTCACCAAAGGAAGTTTTGCAAAAAGAAAAAACATTAAGCCATTGTGCGAAGTTAAATGGTAGACGTTCTAGGTTCGCGGAAAACTGTCCTGCTGTGCAAGATTTATGCGATTCTTGCTTATGGCCTTATAAAAATAAATCATGTTATCTGGTCAATTGAAGTAATCGTATATCTGATATCACTACGACTTCAGTGGTGATGGGGTTTTTTTAATTTGCTACTAAATGAAATAGATATTTTAAAAATAAAATGATTCAAAAATCAACTTATAAAATCTGTTCCAACTGTGTCATGGACAGTAGCGACAAAACGCTAACTTTCGATGAATCAGGTTTGTGCGATTACTGTAGGAATTTTGAGGAAAATATTAAACCGAATTGGCATCCGAATGAGCGGGGTATTAGCGAAATAATGCCGCTCATTGATCAAATTAAGCGTGAAGGGGCTGGTCGAGATCACGACTGTTTGATCGGCATAAGCGGCGGACTTGACAGCTCTTATGTTACCTATGTCGCCAAGGAAAAATTTGGTCTTCGGCCGTTGATGTTCCACTGCGATGCGGGTTGGAACTCTGATCTCGGTGTCAGTAACATTCAGAAAATCATTGATAGACTTTCTCTCAACCTTGTTACTGAAGTGATCAAATGGCAAGAAATGAAAGATCTTCAAAGGGCCTTTTTCCTCGCACAGGTCCCCTTCGTTGATACGCCTCAGGATCTGGGTCTATTTTCGGCGATTTACAATTTTGCTGCGAAGAATGGTTTTAAATATGTAATCACTGGGGGTAACAACGCTACAGAATGTATTCGTGAACCGGTTGAATGGACCTACTTCTCTACCGACATGCGTCATGTAAGAGATATTCACAGTCGCTTCGGCACGCTCAAACTTGATACATTCCCCAACTGTGACATTTTAAAGTACAAACTTTACTACCGTTTTTTTAAAGGTATTCGCGTAATTAAGCTACTTGATTCGGTGCCTTTCATAAAGAAGGCAGCCATCCGCGAGCTAAATGAGAAATTTGATTGGCAACCTTATCAGCAAAAGCACTACGAATCGCGATTTACGCGCTTCTATGAGTCATATTGGACGCCCAAAAAATTTGGATACGATAAGCGCAGAGCCTACTTCTCAAGTGAAATTTTGTCTGGGCAGTTAACACGCGAAGATGCGTTAGACCGTTTATCCCGCTCTGAGCTTGACGAGTCAACCATGGAGCAAGAATTTGAGTACGTTGCAACTAAACTTGACTGGACCGTCGAAGAATTCCGAGCCATTTTTAATGGTGAGAACAAGTCCTACAGCGACTACAAGAACAACATGTTCTTAATCACTGTAGGGAGCCGTATAGCTAACCTTCTTGGCATCGACCGCAGAATTTTCAGATGATCGTAATCATCGACTATGGCCTAGGAAATATTCAGGCATTTCTCAATGTATACAGGCGTTTGAATATATCCGTATCGATAGCCCGCAATGCAGACGAGTTAACTGGCGCTACGCGAATAATTCTGCCGGGTGTGGGGGCGTTTGACAATGCGATGAAACTGTTGCAAAAGTCAGGGATGCGAGAAGTGCTCGACGATTTGGTGCTGAACCGAGGCGTGCCTGTAATTGGCGTTTGTGTTGGGATGCAGATTATGGCGGAACACAGCGAGGAGGGCCTATTGCCCGGCCTCGGATGGATTAAGGCATCTGTGCGAAAGCTACGCGGTTTAAAGGCTACTCCAGCGTTACAGCTTCCGCACATGGGATGGAACGACATCGTGCCACTAGCTTCATCGGGCCTATTTAGCGGACTCGAGCATGATGCGCGCTTCTATTTTCTGCACTCCTACTATTTTGATTGTGAAAGTTCAGCGACTGCGCTCGCCGAAACAGATTACGGCATTCGCTTCGTAAGCGCTGTCCAATCACGAAATATTTATGGTGTGCAGTTTCACCCTGAAAAAAGTCATCAATACGGTATCCGACTTTTGCAAAACTTCACCGAGGTATAGACATGTTGCTGCCAAGAATCATTCCGTGCCTATTGATCCGCGATAAGGGTCTTGTCAAAACTGTTCAGTTTGACGGGTTCAAATATATAGGAGACCCAATCAATACCGTACGAATTTTCAACGAAAAGGAAGTGGACGAACTCATTGTTCTCGATATTGACGCTAGCGCCCGAGGCGCCGAGCCAGACTACAGAATGATCAAGAACCTTGCAGCGGAGTCTCGGATGCCACTTTGCTATGGCGGTGGTGTTCGAACCGTCGAGCAAGCCAAGAAAGTTATCAGTCTTGGCGTCGAAAAAGTTGCCATCAGTTCTGCAGCCATTGATGATCTATCGCTTATATCCCGGGTGGCCGAAGAGGTCGGAACACAGAGCGTGGTTGCGGTACTAGACGTTAAAGCTAGCCACATGGGTGGATACGTTGTTTGGACGCATAACGGAACGAAGAGCACCAATCGATCCCCAAAAGATCTCGCCATTGAATTAGAAAAAGCTGGAGTTGGTGAAGTAATTCTCAACTCGATCGACAACGACGGGCTTATGAAGGGCTACGACATCAAGATGGTCGAGGCAGTTCACGAATACATCAGTGTGCCACTGACGGTCCTTGGCGGCGCTGGTTCGGTCAAGGATATTAGTAAATTAATTCGGCGATTCGGTGTGATCGGTGCTGCTGCCGGTAGCCTATTCTTTTTTAAGGGCACTTACCGCGCTGTGCTGATCAACTATCCGTCAGTTAGGGAGCGCGATCAAATAATCAAAGACAACCTCCACGAACGTTTATCGTTAGCGTGAATGCTTAGCCTCTATTCGAAAAGACTTGACCAGAAGAGATGCGTTATAAATCAGCGCCTTTTCTCAAGCTCCAGATTGGGCGAAAAAGTATGCTCAGCGACCGCTCAGAGCAAGAAAAATCTTGCGGTATTTGGCTTGAGATTATCTATATTTTATTCTAGCGTTGTTGGCGAAAAATGTATCCGCATATCGATCGGGGAGGGGTAACGTTGTTGAAAATAAATGCACCCAATATTATTAGACCCATTAATCTCAAAAAAATAAGTGTAGTGACGATTGTTTTTATATTCAGTCTTTTAATTGCTCCACTATATATTAACGGGGATCAGACTTATTACCGAGAGGTATACGAAAAACTGCCCTATCTTGATATAAAAGAAGCATTTCTTTTCTATAAGTCTAAGCTTTCTTCGGTTGAACTTACTCACTTCACTATTTCGTGGATTATAAGCCCATATATTCATAAGGATTTATTTGTCAGTATTTCAAATGCAATTTTCGCTTATGGATTAATTTCCTTGTTCGGAAAATGGAAGGCTTCATTTTGGATCTCTCTGTTAATTATATTAACCAACTATTACATATTGGTAATGTATTTTGCAGCTGAACGTCTGAAATTTGGGTTCATATTCGCCACTTTTTCATTGTTATATGCAGAGAATATAAAAAAATATTTAATTTTTTGTTCGCTATCAATAGTTTCCCATATTCAAATGTTAATAATAATTGGATCTATTGTCTTTCAAGAATTTACAAAAGCAATAAAAACTTTTTTTTATACCGGGGAAGTTAAAAATAAAGCAATTTTTTTGCTGCCAATTATGATTGTCCCCTTATACATTATGTGGGATCAAATAGTCATCAAATTTGCTGCCTACTATGGTGGCGGAGGCTTAGAGGCGCTAGGAAAACCATTTGTATTTTTTTTATTATCTATTAATTATGCAAAAAAAAAGAGCGAGGCAATCTTCTTATTCATACCAATTTTTATTGCGATATTTTTAGTGGGCGGGGAGCGAGTAAACATATTTGGATATTTTATTTTTTTATATTATGGCTTAAATTATAGAGGCGGAAGAAATATTGGCGTAGTTACTACATCCATTTACTATGGATATAATGCATTTATTTTCTTACTTAACATAATTGCAAGCGGAGAAGGCTTCATTGCTAATGATTGAATTCAAAAAGATCTTAATTAATTATTAATATATATACTGAAATGATTATAGGTATTGATGCTTCAAATATACGGCGTGGTGGAGGTGTTCACCATTTGGTTGAGCTAATGCGGGTAGCAGATACAGTCACACATGATTTTCATAAAATTATTATATGGGGCGGCAATACAACATTAGGGAAAATAGAGGAGCGTCCATGGTTAGTTAAGGTACGGGTTGACGTGTTGAATGATGGTATTTTTCGACGTGTTCTATGGCAGTACTCCGAACTTTCTAAACTAGCACGTATTGCAGGCTGTGATGTTCTGATGATTCCAGGGGGATCGTTTTATGGTAATTTTCATCCAATCGTAGCTATGAGTCAGAATCTTCTGCCATTTGAATGGACAGAAATACGGCGTTATGGATGGTCAATATCAACTTTAAGACTAATCCTTCTACGTTTAATACAAATGCGTACCTTTTGGACTTCGGATGGTCTGATTTTCCTTACGCATTATGCGCAAGAGACAACAAGAAAGGTGGTAAATTTAAATCGAAAAAAATTGGCATTGATTCCGCACGGCGTTAACAAGAGGTTTATGATTGAGCCGAGGTTACAGCAAGGTATTGAAAAGTTTTCTGCAGACAATCCATTTCGTATTTTGTACGTCTCTACCGTAGATGTATATAAGCATCAATGGCATGTTGTAGAGGCGGTTAGCATACTGCGTGAGCGAGGATTTCCGGTTGCCCTCGATATGGTTGGTCTTGCTTATGCGCCTGCGTTAGTAAAACTAAATAACATGATGGAAAAAATTGATCCATATGGAGAATTTATCAACTACTCTGGAGAATTACCATATGAATCAGTACACAAGATGTATTTTCAGGCAAACTTATTTGTCTTCGGTTCAAGTTGTGAAACATTTGGACAAGTCATAACTGAGGCTATGTCGGCGGGGTTACCCATAGCCTGTTCTAAATTATCAGCTATGCCCGAAATTCTGGGAGATGCTGCCGTTTATTTTGAACCAGAAAGCCCAGACTCAATTGCTTTTGCAATTCAACAATTAATAGAGTCGAAGGATCTGCGAACTAAAATTGCAAAAGATGCATTTGAACGGGTCAAGAAATACTCTTGGGAGAGATGTGCGAACGAAACATTTTCATTCATAAAGGAGACCACTAGATGTTACAAAAATAGATAAACGCTACGTTATGTATATCCCACGTCAATTTATTTAATCCCACACTTCAGAAGTCATTCAAAAATATCAAAACTGAATTAGATTAAAGCCGCAATTAAAAAATTAAGCAAATTAATAACTGGAAAGCTAAAATCCAGCCAAATTAATATTGTTAACAAACTGTTGGCAACATCCTGAGAGCGATTTGACGGTTACTTCCCATTCATTCAGATTTCAATAAAAGAGTGGTCTCCAACAAAAATTTCTGCTACCAAGTGAATTGGCAAGCTGCACTGTTTAAAGTTGACTTAATACATGCCCCTTATTGAAACTCGACCTATTGCAGTAGACCTGGACGGCACACTAGTTCGCACAGACTTGTTAGCTGAATGCGTCAGTCTTTTCTTTATCAAAAATCCTATTCGATTTTTCAAAATCTTAATTTGGCTCTTCCGAGGCAAATCTATACTAAAAATCGAGTTGGCTAATCGTTTTAAATTAGATGCATCAGTCTTGCCATACAACGTTGACTTGATTGAATGGTTGCGCGCAGAAAAACAAAGCGGCCGCCGTTTAGTATTAGCTACGGCCAGTCATCGAGTTTTAGCTGAGCAGGTTGCACAGCATTTAAATTTGTTTGACGAGGTGTTGGCAACGGAGGGGGATACAAACCTGAAATCCACTTCTAAAGCAAAAGCATTGATTGAACGATTTGGCGAAAGTGGTTTCGATTATGTTGGTAATGATTGGCCAGATTTGCATGTATGGGCAAAAGCGCATACAGCTCACGTGGTTGACCCGCCTGCATCTCTGCTAAAACTAGCAAAGGCACAGGGAAATGTGGGACTGGTTTTCTACAGCGGCATGCCATCTAAATTGACATCTACTTTTAAAGCCATGCGCTTACACCAATGGATGAAGAACCTTCTAGTGTTTGTCCCGCTCATAGCCGCGCATCAGTATGTAGACATAGAAAGAAATATCTTCGCACTTCTAGCATTTATAATTTTTTGTCTTACTGCTTCAAGCGTATACATACTAAACGATTTGGTCGATCTACAAGATGACCGTCATCATTTAAGTAAACGTAATCGTCCATTTGCATCGGGTGGACTTAGCCTTATCGCCGGTTGGGGGACGTGGTCAATACTTTTACTGATGGCCAGTATTTTTTCTATATTGTTAATGCCCTTAGCGTTTTCTGTCAATCTTGGTGTCTATTTAATATTAACAGTGGCATATTCGCTGCAACTAAAGCAATTTGCCGTTATAGATGTCCTGTTACTAGCTGTTTTGTACACCTTACGAATTATTGCCGGAGCGGTAGCTATTGATGTGCCATTGTCATTTTGGCTGTTACTTTTTTCAATGTTCATCTTTTTGAGTTTGGCGCTCATTAAGCGTTACAGCGAACTTAAAGTGGCGCGTGGTTCCGGCAAGACAGGTACATTGCCTGGTCGAGGCTATCAGGCTGAGGATTTAGAGTTGGTCTCTAGCCTTGGCGGAAGTTCAGGTTTTATCGCAGTTTTAGTACTGGCCCTTTATTTACAAGATGGACATGCTGGCCATTTTTATGCCAAGCCGCATCTAATTTGGTTGATATGCCCCGTGATGTTGTTTTGGATATCACGCGCATGGCTCATTGCCCACCGAGGCAACATGCATGATGACCCGATTGTGTTTGCCCTCAAAGATAAGGTGAGCTGGATACTAGGATTAATTATGTTGGGTGTATTTGCCTTGGCGCGCGTTTATTCATGAAGACCGCCACTCATATTGCGCTAATCTATGCAATCGTTTCGGCCTCTGCGACTGCGGTAAATATTTTTACGCAAGTTGGGGCGATGAAGATTTATAGTGGTGCTAGTGCTGTTGAACTCTCTATGCTGACTGGAATTGCAGTGGGTTTCCCGATTAAATACTTACTTGAGAAAAAATACGTCTTTGATTTCAAAACCAACAGCCTTAGCCACGACAAACGTCTGTTCATCATTTATGCTTTTATGGGGGTGATCACTACGGCTGTTTTTGTGGGCATTGAGTTTACTTTTCATCATCTCTTTGGCACAGATGCCATGCGTTACCTTGGTGGCGTTATTGGATTAACCTTAGGTTCTTACATCAAGTACCACCTCGACAAAAATTTTGTCTTCAAGCAGGAACAGCTATGAAACCGGTGAGCGCATGGGGGCTACTATCAAATGATCTACACACGGTTCAGGTTTTGACCGACCGCATGTATGTAACCTCTGTGTTAGCTAAACATAGGCCAGGCTTGGCCTATGGAAGTGGATGCAGCTACGGAGATGTGTGCCTTAACCCGAATGGCAACTTGTGGAATACCTCTGGGTTGAATAAACTAATAACGTTCGATGAAGCCACAGGTCGATTGGTGTGCGAGGCAGGGGTGCTGTTGAAAGATATTCAGCGCTTGTTCGTGACTCGCGGCTGGTTGTTACCGGTTACACCTGGCACCCAGCTCATAACAGTAGGGGGTGCGATTGCCAACGATGTTCATGGCAAAAACCATCATGCCGCAGGGTCGTTTGGCGACCATGTATTGGGAGTCTCGTTG
>Ga0214919_10012302_pt1 | contig 10537 bp, 11 predicted proteins | sample LL1503_MetaG_FD_177994 | JGI IMG/M metagenome (GOLD analysis project Ga0214919, IMG submission 177994) | Freshwater microbial communities from Lake Lanier, Atlanta, Georgia, United States - LL-1503 | ecosystem: Environmental > Aquatic > Freshwater > Lake | place: USA: Georgia | collected... | reverse complement strand
TGAGTAATTCGTCCCAGGAAGCACCCATATCCTTAATGTAGGTCATTGATCGGGGGTTTTTCTCTTTCAATGTGCTGACATAATGAACAGTGCTATGGACGTTGCAATCGGAATAGATATTGGCGGTACAAAATTTTCGGTTGGTGTGGTTGATCGCCAAGGCCAATTACTCGATCGCGAGACAATTGCGGTCAATCACTCACTCAGTGCTGGGGATTTGTTTGCAGATCTTGGACATGTCGTTCGTCGTCAGATAAGCCGTGCGTCCGACCATCACAAATGCACTCCCGTGGTGGTGGGGGTCGGTAGTGCGGGGCCAATCACGCACAATGTTGCGTCCGTATCTCCTCTCAACATTAGGGCTTGGGTTGATTTTCAATTACAACACAAGTTGCTAGAGGTCAGTGGATTACCGGTCTTTGGTGACGGAGATGCGAAAGCGCTTGCGCTTGGCGAAGGGTGGCTCGGTGCAGCAAAAGGGTGTAACAATTTTATGGCAATGGTGGTGAGCACTGGTGTTGGTGGTGGAATCGTTTTGAACGGAGAACTGTTGTCTGGTGCTACTGGCAATGCGGGGCATGTGGGGCATATTGTTGTCGAACCAAATGGTCGGCGATGCTCGTGTGGCGGACAAGGTTGTCTTGAAGCCGAGGCATCTGGACTTGCGATTGAAGCAATCACAGGGCGTTCACCAACTGAGCCAACGTATGAAATCATGCAACGCACCGGCCGCTTAGTTGGTCAGGCAGCGGCATCGATCTGTAATTTTTTAGATCTCGAGCTAGTAGTCGTGGGCGGCGGAGTTGCTCTCGGGTTTGGTGCAACATTTTTTGCATCAGCGCAGGAGAAGATGGATGAGTTGTGCCGTCTCGACTTTTCTCGTAAAGCACGTATCATCCCCGTGGCTTTGGGCAGTGAAGGTGGCCTGATTGGTGCTGCCGCCGTCGGTTGGCGCGGACTCAACCGCCAAATAGACGGTAGAGACGTTCCAGCGGGCCCTGCCCCATAAATCGAGTCCAACAAAGTGAGAGCGCCGCGGCGATACAAAGAAATACTCCTGAGAGAACTAGTGCAGTATCAACGCCGGTGGGCTTAACCCAATGAAGGCGGTTGACGATTCCGTTGTAGAAAAGTACGTGTGCAATATAAATCGTGAGCGTCGTTTGTCCGATTCGTTGCAAGATCTCTTTTAGCCAAAAGAGTGATCGCTTTTCACACCAAATTGAGACCAAAAGAAAAACGCAGATAGCCACTCCACAGGTGGTGATGCTGTACAAAATTCCCCGTGAAGAAGGATCAGTTGAGGTCAGCGATCTCAGCGCAACATTCCATTGCGTTGTGGGCTCAATAAAATGGTGAACAAGATGCGACAAAAGGTATGCGCAGCCTGCGGCGGCAAGGGCTGAAGTGGCTACCTTGGCTCGCCACAGGGCGATGCTGCCGAGGTGCCTTCCCAGCAAGATTCCCGCGCAGATAAAGGCAAACCAGGGGAGGAGGGGGTGCGTATATGACACGAATACTCGAATCAAAAAATCGCGTGGTGTCGAGATTGACTGTGGCGCTAGCCATGCCGTGCGATGGCCATCGAATGCTTCGCCCATTCGCCACGCCTGCAGGGCAGCGCCAGCAATTACAGCCAGAAAGGCCGTGACAAGAAGGGTGCGCGTTGAGCGAAAGATAAAAAAAGTTGCAAGTAAAAAGTAGGCACCGTAATAAAAGAGGATTGTTCCGTGCCAAATCCACTCCACGCAGTATCCAATAACAAGCAAGAAAAATCCACGACGGAAGATTGTCAATTGTATTTTCTCGCGTTGTCTGGAAGTTTTTTCGACGAATAGAGAGAGTGACACACCAGCCACTATCACAAAAAGTGCTGCGAAACGAGTTGTTAAAAAACCAGTGTTTGGATTAAAGATGTCTTGCCAAACAGAGGGGTGTAGTGGCCTAATTGCTTCTGACTTGTTGAGGTATGCATGGTAATTCATCGCGACAACACCGCTGAGAGCGAGCGCTCGTGCGATATCAGGAGTTGCAATTCGAGAGGCGTTAGTCATCTAAAGCAGAACTTCTGATGCAGTTTATTTTTCCCACAGCAAGACATCTGCCAGTACCTGTGTGAGTGGGCGCTGAACATCGATCCATTCCCCAACAGATGGCACGGGTCTGCCCTTTGCAATGAAAAGCATCGAGGTGTGCATATGTGGTGCTTCGTGCAGGTTGATTCGTTGGTTTTGAAAGTGAAATGGACTACGACCATCGTCAAGGGGCGTGACTCCGTGTGCAGTTCCGGCTCCGACGAGAACAATTTCACCCATTCCAGAAACTCTTTGTTGACGATAGCCAACTGTTTGTGTTGATTCAACAGCATGCCTGTCTAATACGTCGGCGCTGAGTTTCATCATTGATTTATCACCAAGCCATAACTCGGTTCCGAGTCGAGTCCTGAAGTCCCATTGTGGATGACTTTTTCGAAGCTGTCGCACTGCAGAAGCATTGACATGACTGATGTACATCGGAAGTGCGGGATCGAGATGCTCAAGCCATTTCTCAATATCGTTGACGTGCATTTGCATCTCGCCATCAAGTGGTGGGTGAATAGAGAACCCGACAACCAAGAGGTGTGCATTCTTGGCCTCAGCAAGGAGTGCCGCAAGATTTTCTTGAGTTGTGCCGTATCTCAACATTGAAGACTGAAGTTTTATGACAACATTTCCGGTCCATTGAAAGTGTGAAAGCGCCGTGATGTGCTCAAGACGACCGATGGTGAGAACCGTCGAGGCAGGCATGGTGTTGGGTGGAGCCGACATCGTGGGGGTCAACACGATGGGAGTTATTCCAGCAGGAATATCTCGCACTTCGTACACCGTGCCAAAGGCGACCTCAGATGCGATCTGACTGACGAGAGGTATGAGATTTGAGCGTCGCAAGCCGTATCCGTTGCCTTTGATAACTGGGACAAGACCCGTAAAGTCGCGCGCCACGCTCTGCACATGGTCTTTCCAGCGGGTTTGGTTCACGGTGAGCCGCAGAGTCATACCCAAACGGTAGCCGCCAATCAATTGTTGAGTTGTTTAGTCGGGTATTGGGGCCTATTGTGACTGTGTGGCTCGCCCGTTGTCTGGATTCTTTTCTTTCCCCAACCCCGTGAATGAGGTGTCCGCGCGCGTGGTGGCAGGGGGCGTGGTGTTGATGAGTGTGATTTTTATCGTGACACAAAACGGATGGGTCTTGGTGCCGCTGAGTTATGGCTTCATTGCGCGAGTTCTCACCGGACCACGACTGAGCCCACTCGGACGTATTGCCACTCAACTCATTACGCCAAAACTTTCATTTGCGCAACGCCTCGTACCCGGTCCGCCAAAACGTTTCGCGCAGGGAATTGGAGTTGTCTTTTCGCTCACTGCCAGTGTGCTGTGGCTTCAAGATGCCCATGTCGCAGCAACGGTCGTGATCATCTTGCTCACAGTGGCCGCGTCGCTTGAGTCATTTGTCGGTGTGTGCTTGGGGTGTTTGGTGTTTTCTCAACTGATGCGCTGGAAGATTATCCCTGAGTCGGTTTGTATTGAGTGCAACAACATCAGCCTGCGCGCCGCCGCCACACAGTAATTCTTGGGACGAGTGCTGCAAATGATTTTTGCTGCAGGACCCCGCGCCAGACTCCAGCACAATATGAAAAATTGTCAATGCTGCGAAGCACAACAAACGTGAGTGGATTCATGGCGCGGTGACGGCTCCACTGCGATACGGCCGGAAGAACGACAGAGCCAGCGATGATCCATCTCAGCGATGGAAAGAAGATCGCAAGAATAATAAATAGCCAGAACCATGCTCGCGTTACTGCATCAGCAAATGTGCGCGCTGAATGAACGATGTTCATGATTGCAGTTGTGCATGCGTGGGCTAGATCGTCGCCAATGCGAAAAAGCATGAATGATGAAGATGCAAACTGCGCCAACAAGAAAAGTCCAACAAAGAGCGGGACACACGCCACAACAGAAATCAAGGATCCAATCATGAGAATGTTGGTGGCAAACGGAGCAACGTATGACCTGTGATTTTTAGCAAGAACAGCAGCGCTCAAACCATAGTGAAAGCGCTGGAGGAAAAACTTCCTAAGAGATGGGCGAGGCGTATGCACACCTGTGACTTGAGGTTCGTAACGACACATGATTCCGGCGTCAGAAAGTCTCCACAGCAGATCGACATCTTCGCCGTAACGCATCGTTTCATTGAAGCCACCGACATGACGAACAATGGCGGTTCTTGCCAGAAGGATGGCGGCCGGAACATAGGGCACGCGACTACCAGGCCTGATCAGGGCAGGTAGGGCCCCCATATCAAGGGGTGACCTCACGACTTCGTAATGGCTTAGTTGTGACGCAGATTCTTGAGAGGCAACACGTGGTGCAACGACTCCGATGTCTGGGCCTTTAAAGAGCGATCCAAGGCAGCAGAGTTGATCGCTCGTAATAGACGCATCAAGGTCAACGAATGCCACGTATGTCGTTGATACTTTCTCAAGTGCTGTATTACGCGCTGCTGCTGGACCCCGATTAGTCGAATGACGAATGACGACTGCGCCATCAACGTCAATACGCAGAGGGGATGCATCGTCAGTGATGATGACGGGATGATTCTGAAAAAGGGCCGTGAGTTTTTGCAGTGTCGACATGTCAGTCGAGTCACGCACGAATGCCGGAATAACAATTGTGATGTCCTCTGGCTTCAACGCCTCGGACAGGTGGGGATGCACGGCACCTGCCTGCAGAAGTCTGGTCGTGAGTTGTTCGTGTCCGTTCGCTAGTTCTTCACCACGCTCGAGTGCATCTGCAATCACCATTCCCGCTTGCGAAAGTCGGAAGGCTCGTAGTGGTGAACCCGCAAAGATGACATCCCTCTTTGTGTTGCGGTGCCAAGAAGAGTCGATGTAGAACGAAGTCGTCACTCCGAAGGTTTCCATGTGGAATGACAGTGTTCAAGACTACTAACAAGCGAAGAAACATTTTGTTCAACGAGCACGAGTCCTTGCTCAGCACTTGCCGTGGTGGGATCACCAAGAATGCCCGTTTGAGAAACTGCGCGAACACCTTGTTGTCGCATGATTGGCATGAGTTGATCGAGTGGAGTCGTGTTGCCAATCTCTGCAGAGTGGAGACGAACTAATTCTGGGAAAAGATGCAACATGATGGACGTTTCAAAATGTCCCGCATGCGTATCAGTTATTGCAGCACCCGTGACAGACCAAATGGCGTGAGTAATGTTTTCAAATTCGAGTGCGCGGTGAACCTCGATAAGTGCGTCGGCGTTTCCGCCATGACCATTTACCAGGACAACTCCGCGGCACCAGGTCGCCGATCGGCACACGGCGACAAGAAAGTTCGTCGTTGCGTGTGTCCCTGCGCTGAGTGTGCCGCCAAACCCGTGATGTTCGTCGCTCGCAGAAATCGGCAAGGATGGGGCAAGAACATAATTATCTGATTGGCAATGCACAATGGCGAGTTGGGCGATTGCTGTGGCGATACGAGTGTCAGTGTCGACAGGTAGGTGGTGACCATGCTGTTCGTGCGCGCCTATTGGGAGAACAAGGATCGGAAGTAACGCAGGAACCATTACTTCACAATAGGGTTGTCCGCACGCCGCTCGCGCGCGGCACGGATAAGTTCAATTACAACCGTGGCCGAGAGCGCAAGTCCAAATGCCACAAGAAATGCGAGAGCATGATTGTCTCCGAATGTTTTTCCACCGATGTAGCCCAATAACGATGCATATATCGCCCAAATAGAACCGGCCAAGAGAACCCATTTGGCAAACCATCGATGCGTTTGATTTGTGATTCCACAGGACAACGTCACGATGGTTCGACCTCCTGGAATAAATCGAGCAGTGACCAGGAGCAGTCCACCCCGTTCATGCACCTGAGCGTGGGCCCACTCCAGCCTCTTACGCCCTTTTTCTTTGCGCTCGTAGTACCGAGTAATGCGCGCTGATGCAGAACGACCAATGAGATAACTCAAATTGTCTCCCATAAATGCACCACCGGCAGCAGAAATGATGACGAGGGGCAAGAAAAGTTTTCCGCTGCCAGCACTCACGCCAGCGATGATGACCATTGTCTCGCTCGGCACGATTGGGATGACCGAGTCCATGAGTGCAACTCCAAAAATAATGAGATAAAAAGATGGAGAGGAAGAAAATTCTTCTAACCAGTGAAAAAAAGTATCAAGAATGGCAAACATGGAGATTCGTTAGATCGACGCTCCGCTGACTGGCGGCTCGTTGCCAGAAAGTAATCGTTTGATGTTTGCGGTATGACGAATTTCGATGATGACTCCAAGCCCAATCGTTGTCCAGATCTCCCATGCTGGAGCGCCGGCAAGAGCAAATAAAATAGGGAGCAAGGGCAACAGCAAAATCGAACCAATCGATGCTTTTTTTGTGAGTTTGAGTGATATTACCCACAAGACCGAAAGGAGCAGCATGACAAAGAAGTACATGACAAAAATAATTCCCGCGCCCGTTGCAACGCCCTTGCCCCCTTTGAACTTTCGTTGTACCGGAAACATGTGCCCGATAATTGCGACAGCGCCGCAGAGATAGCCGAGTCGCCGATCTGAGATAAACACTCCGATTGCAGTGGCAATTGATCCCTTGCCAGCATCCATCACAAAAACGAGCGCACCATATTTCCAGCCCATAGCGCGCGCAATATTGCTTGTGCCCGGGTTGCCAGAGCCAATGTGCGTGATGTCAAGGCCTTTGCTCGTCGCCACCATAATTGCACTCGGGAAAGTGCCAAGAAAATATGACAGTACACAAATCGCGATGACTGCGATAGTGGTTGCAAACACTTCAGACCCTCACAGCAGGTTGACGCAGTGTCACAATCGAGGGCTTGCTGTGATCTGGCGAGGGTCGAGGCGTGAGCAAAATCGGCACCGACAATAATGACTCCTCGCCATGTCCCTTGACGCATTCAGGGTCTGGTCCATCGAGTGGTAGGCCTGTAAAAAACTTTGCTGCCATGCATCCACCCTGGCAAGCATCGTATGAATCACATGATGCACATGCCCCCGCACTTTCGGGTTCACGCAGTTCTTGAAAGAGCGCGGATTCGCGCCAGACCTTGGTGAAACCACCATCGTCAAGTGCGCTTCCGGCTTTGAACTCGTCATGGATAACAAAGGGGCATGCATACACATCGCCAACTGGATCAATCAGGCAGACAACACGTCCAGCGCCGCACATGTTGAGTCCGGGTAATGCAGGGCCAAGCGCGTTGAGATGAAAGAACGAATCACCAGTGAGGACATTGTCTCCGTGCGACATGAGCCAGTTGTAGATCTCTCGCTGCTGTTCGTTGGTGGGATGCAAATCGTTCCAGCTATCGGCGCCGCGACCAGCGGGACGTAACCGAGTGATGCGTAGTTGTGCACCGTAAGAATCAGCAAGCATTTTGAATTTGTCAAGTTGTGACACATTGTGCCGAGTCATGACAACAGAAATCTTAAACGGACCAAAATTTGCGGCAGCAAGATTATCCATTGCGCGTCGTGCGATTGCGTATGAACCTTCGCCGCGCACTGAGTCATTTGTGAGAGCATCGGCGCCGTCGAGGCTGATTTGAATATCGAGGTAATCCATTGCTGCAAGACGACGAGCCTTTTCGGCATCAATGAATGCGCCGTTTGTTGAGAACTTGACACCGATTCCGTTCTTGCCGGAGTGTTCAAGAATTTCAAAAAAGTCACGCCGAATCATTGGCTCGCCTCCACCAATGTTGATGTAGAACACCTGAAGATCGCGCAATTCATCAAGCACTGCTTTTGCTTGCGCTGTTGTCAGTTCATTGGGGTCACGTTGACCGCTACTGCTCAAACAATGAATACACGACAAGTTGCAGGCGTATGTAAGTTCCCACGTCAGACAAATGGGGGCATCAAGCCCGCGCTTGAGTTCTTCGACGAGCGGGCTAACGGACACGGATGATGTCCGATTCACAAAGTGAGTCAATTGCCGAGACAAACGCAGGCCACCGCGCTTCAATAACAGTGTTGGCTACGAGTGCTTCGCGCACTGATACGTGCTCGCCCAACGACTTCACTACTGAGACAACGTCAGGATGGCGCAAAAAAACAAGTCTTCTGTTTCCGTAGTGGTACGCAAGTGCGCCAAATGGTTCAGGGCGCAGCGAGACTCGTGGGTCTAACTCGCACGCAGAGTCAATGGTGATAGTCATGTTAGGGAGTACCGATGATCTTTAGTAGACGCCGCACATGCCGTCGATCGAGATTTCCTCAATCAGGAGTTCTTCTTCGAGGGCCACTGCGGTGGACGCTTCTGTCGTGGTTGAACCCTGCGGAGATTGAGGAATAGAACCGTTTGATGGGGCGGGTTGTGTTTGCATACCTTGAGCGTACTCAACATGGCCACTGGGAGAAGGTCTGTGCCTAGAGAGAGCACCAATAGAAGGTGGGGCAGATTTTTGGGTAATGTCAGGGGAAGCGTTCGGGATCACCGACAAGTGTGGGGAGAAGCAATGAAGACCAAAGCAGCAATCCTGTGGGAACTTAATACGCCGTGGAGCGTTGAAGAAATTGAACTCGATCCACCAGGCCCGGGCGAAGTCTTGGTCAAGATTGCGGCGTCTGGCATGTGTCATAGCGATGAGCACCTCGTGACGGGCGATTTGCCGTTTGGTCTCCCCATCATCGGGGGCCATGAGGGTGCAGGCGTTGTGCAAGAAGTTGGAGCCGGCGTGAGTTGGCTCGCAGTTGGTGATCACGTGGTCTTTGGATTTATCCCATCGTGCGGAAAATGTGCAAGTTGTTCTCGCGGGCATCAGAACCTCTGCGACCTCGGTGCTCTCATGGGAACTGGTCGACAAATAACGGATGGCGGATCTCGTCATCATGCTCAAGGCCAAGACCTCGGCACGATGTGTTTGCTCGGAACATTTGCCAACCACACAGTGGTGAACGAAGCATCGTGTATCAAGATCGACAACGATGTTCCACTCGACCGAGCTTGTCTGCTTGGCTGTGGTGTCGTGACGGGTTGGGGTAGTGCGGTGTACGCCGCCGAGACGCGACCTGGAGACACCGTTGCTGTAGTCGGTATCGGAGGTATTGGTGCCAATGCAATTCAGGGAGCAAAACTCGCAGGTGCAAAGCGCATCGTGGCAATTGATCCTGTCGAATTCAAGCGTGAAAAAGCGATGGAACTTGGCGCAACGCATACTGCTGCTTCGATGACAGAAGCATTGCCATTGTTGCAAGACATCACGTGGGGAACCATGGCCAACAAAGTCATTATGACAATGGGCGTGGGTAATGGCGCACTTATGGCAGAAGCGATGGCACTGACTGCAAAGCGCGGGCGCGTCGTTGTGACGAACATTCATCCTGCGTTTGAGATGAGCGCAACAATGAATTTGCTCGATCTCACGCTCATGGAAAAGCAAGTCGTGGGCTCACTGTTTGGGTCCGGAAATCCGCGTGCTGATATTCCTAAGTTGATTGGGCTGTACCGCGCCGGTCAACTCGATCTTGATGGACTGATCACCAAGCGGTATCCACTTGAAGGAGTGAACGAGGGATACCAGGCGATGCGCGACGGAAAGAACATTCGTGGAGTTTTAGTTTTGGATTGACAGTGTCAACGAATTAACGACAAAAATTAATAATCGAGCAAAAGGACGAAAGATATGAAATCAAAAGCAGCAGTATTATGGGGACTCAATCAAGAGTGGAGCGTCGAAGAGATTGATGTTCATGGTCCGAAGGCCAAAGAGGTCTTGGTGCAATGGAAAGCCGCAGGTTTGTGCCACAGCGATGAGCATCTGGTGACAGGTGACCTAGTTCCGCCAAAAGAAGCATGGGCGTTTATGGGAATCGAAGATTTCTTCCCCGTCATCGGAGGGCATGAGGGTGCCGGCGTTGTTGTCGAGGTTGGTCCAGGTGTTACGAGCGTCAAAGTTGGAGACCATGTATCAGCGAGTTTCGTGCCAAGTTGCGGACGTTGTCGGTATTGCAGTACTGGTCGTCAAAACTTGTGCGACGCCGGAGCACAAACATTTATTGGTGGAATGATTACTGACGGAACACACCGTCACTTTGCGCGCGGCGACAAGCCCGTGACGTTGATGGCCAAGTTAGGAACATTTAGCGAATACTCATGTGTCGCAGAAGACTCTGTCATAAAAGTCGAACAAGACATTCCATTTGAGTGCGTTGCACTTGTGTCTTGTGGCGTTGCAACCGGATGGGGCTCAGCAACAAGTCGCGCCGGAACACAAGCCGGAGACACCGTCGTCGTCGTAGGCATCGGTGGTATCGGCATGAATGCTGTTCAAGGCGCACGCATGGCAGGAGCCACTCGAATAATTGCGATCGATCCAGTTGAGTTCAAGCGTGAAAAAGCAATGGAGTTTGGCGCGACACACACGTTTTCTTCGATGGAAGAAGCAATCCCTGCAGTGATGGAAATGACATGGGGTCAAATGGCAGACAGAGTCATTATGACTCCGGGAGTTTTGCGC
>Ga0214919_10012301_pt1 | contig 10537 bp, 10 predicted proteins | sample LL1503_MetaG_FD_177994 | JGI IMG/M metagenome (GOLD analysis project Ga0214919, IMG submission 177994) | Freshwater microbial communities from Lake Lanier, Atlanta, Georgia, United States - LL-1503 | ecosystem: Environmental > Aquatic > Freshwater > Lake | place: USA: Georgia | collected... | reverse complement strand
TTCCAGCTTCAATACGATCAGCAATAATTCTGTGACGCGCGGCGTGAAGTTTATCAACGCCTTGAATTCTGATTTGCGGAGTTCCTGCACCTTGAATTTTAGCACCCATTGCAGTCAAACATTTTGCCAGATCAATAATTTCAGGCTCGCAAGCCGCATTATTAATTACGGTTTCACCTTCAGCAAGAGTTGCCGCCATTAAAGTATTTTCAGTTGCGCCAACTGAAACTTTTTCAAAATTAATTTCCGCACCTTTCAAACGCCCATCAACCGAAGCATCAACATAACCGCCGGTTAATTCAATTTTAGCACCAAGTTTTTCCATGGCTTTCAAATGCAAATCTACTGGGCGAGTTCCAATTGCGCAGCCACCCGGAAGAGAAACTTTAGCTTTGCCTAGACGCGCCAAAAGTGGTCCTAAAATAAAAATCGAAGCGCGCATTTTACGCACAAGTTCGTAGGGAGCGACGGGATTTGAAATATTTTTAGCATCAAAAATTACCGCGCGACCTTGATTGCCAAAATCTTTATCCATGCCGTCAAGCTGCACTTCAATTCCCAAATTAACCAAAAGATTGGCCATTGTTGCAATGTCGGAAACATGAGGAACATTGGTTAAGGTAAGTTTTTCATCAGTGAGAATTGAAGCAACCATCAATGGCAATGCAGCATTTTTGGCGCCAGCGATTTGCACTGAGCCATCAAGTTTTTTTCCACCGCGAACTAGAAGTTTTTTCATTATGTTTTATTAATTATTTTTTCTCGTGCATTTTAACCAATTTATCTAGCAAACGCAGTCCGTAACCAGTTGCGCCTTTCACAGCCAAAGCATCACCCTTTCCTTTCCAAGCCACACCCGCAATATCCAAATGTGCCCATTTAGTTTCACCAACAAAACGCTGCAAAAACTGCGCTGCTGTAGTGCTTCCAGCCCCTCTTCCGCTGCCGACATTTTTCATGTCTGCAATATCGGAGTTAATCATTTCATCATATTCCTCGCCCAAAGGAAGTCTCCAAGCGCGCTCGCCTGTAGATAATCCACAATTTTCAATTTGTTTAGCAAGTTCATCATCATTAGAAAATAATCCGGCATAAACATCTGCCAAAGCTACAATAATTGCGCCGGTTAAAGTTGCTAAATTCACCATGAATTTTGGTTTGAATTTTGAATTGGTGTAATGAAGAGCATCCGCCAAAACTAATCTTCCTTCCGCGTCAGTGTTGATTACTTCAATTGTTTGACCCGACATTGATTTAACAACATCACCTGGTTTTACCGCAGTTCCTGAAGGCATATTTTCAACTAATCCAATAACACCAACAACATTAACTTTGGCTTTTCTTTGTGCTAAATTTCTAAGCAATCCAACTACAACCGCAGAGCCCGCCATGTCGGTTTTCATATCTTCCATATTGGCGGCCGGCTTGATTGAAATGCCACCTGTATCAAAAGTTACACCTTTGCCAACAAAGGCTAAAGGCTTGTCTTTTGCATTGCCACCATTCCATTTTATAACCACCAATTGTGATTCGCGCTCACTGCCTTGACCAACACAAAGAAGAGAACCCATGCCTAATTTTTTCATCGATGCTTCGCCTAGAACTTCAACTTTTAAACCATCTTTTTCCAAGGTTTTGCAAATTGCCGCATAGCTTTCTGGATTTAAAATATTTGATGGCTCTGAAACTAAATCACGAACAAAATAAATATTTTTTGCTAAAATTTCTAATTCCAAAAATTCTTTTTTAGCCTTGGCAATATCAGCAACGGCAAAGGTTAAAGATTCAATTTTTAACTCTTTTTCTTTCTTTTTATTTTCAAAATATTTGTTGAAACGATAATTTTGTAAAGTGGCGCCAAATGCCATTTTAGTTAAATCTTCTGCTGATTTTTTGCTGTCAAAAAACACTGTTCCATCTTTAATTTTTGCGCCATTTAAAAATGCCGCAATTCGCGATCCGATTTTTTGGAAATTTTTTTCATCAAGTTTATCTTCAGCTCCAGCTCCTATGACAACAACGATTTTATCATCTAAAGTAACTATTGAAATCTGATTATTTTTACCCGTAAATTCAAAATTATCTTGAGCAAATTTAACCGGTTTTAAATTTGATTTTTTGGTTTGTTCTTCAGTTAAAACCAAAACAGCAACGGAATTTTTAACAGCAGAAAAATCTGCCAATTTGGCAAAATTAATTTTCATAGAAATGATTTTTAATTGAGAGAAAAGTTCTAACGAAGATGAAGCAATTTAAAAACGAAGCACAATTTTGCAATTACCAATTGTCGAAGACAAAAACTATATGAATAAATTTATTGCGGATGCGCGGCTTTATGATGCGCGTAGCAATTCAAATAAAACCAAATTCAAATGAAGTTTGAATTTAACCAAACATTATGAATGATTACACTTTAATATTCTCATTAATCAGCCTCGGATTTTTTGGCGGTTTTACTCATTGCATTGGAATGTGCGGACCTTTCGTTTTAACTCAGGTCGGCAATCGCCTAAAAAAAACTTCGCTAGAAAATTTTACTGCTTTTCAAAGATTAAAAAATTTAGCGCTGCTGCCTTATCATTTGGGACGCATTACAACTTATTCGATCATCGGATTTTTCTGCTCATTTTTAACCAAAAATATTCAGGATTTTATCGGCTTCAAGATTTTATCGGCTTTGTTTTTATTTGGCGCTTCCATAATTTTCCTAAATTTTTTCTTAAATAATAAACTCATCTCAAGCGTGATTTTCAAGAAAATTCGTTTGCCATTTAAATCAAAAATTCTAGAAAATGCGTCAAATTTTCTTGCCAAAAAAACCTCCATTTTATTTCAGAATCCGCAAGGCTTCAAAGGCTATATTCTTGGTGTGGTTTTAGGTTTCATTCCATGCGGTCTTTTATATGCCGCTTTTTTGATTGCAGCTGCAATCACAAATCCGCTTTTAGCCGCAATTGGAATGTTATTTTTTGGCATCAGCACATTTCCGTCGCTGTTTTTAACAGCTTTAGGCGGTAATGTTTTTACAAAAATTCCAGAATTTAAATTTATTGCTAAAGCTTTGATTTTGCTTAACGCGATCATGCTTTTTTTAATGGCGATAAAACTAATTTTTTAAAAAAACATTTAACAAAATGGCAACAACTCACGCTAGTCACGAACCTATTTCTTACGATTACAACATCTTAAAATTTTTCACCATCGCCGCAACTTTTTGGGGAATCTTTGGTTTTACAGTTGGAGTTTACATCGCTTTTGAACTTGCTTTTCCGGTGCTAAATTTGGGAGTAGAATGGTTGAGCTTTGGTCGTTTACGCCCACTTCACACTTCTGCTGTAATTTTCGCTTTTGGTGGAAATGTTCTTTTCGCCACCAGTTTTTTCGTTGTTCAACGCACTTGTCAGACCAAACTTTGGGGAAATAAAAATTTACATAAATTTATATTCTGGGGCTATCAATTATTCATCTTGATGGCGGCATTCGGATATCTTAACGGCGTAACTCAAGCCAAAGAATATGCTGAACCAGAATGGTATGCTGATTTGTGGCTTCTTATAGTTTGGGTTTGCTATTTTTTAGTTTTCGTCATGACTATAAAAAACCGTCGCGAACCACACATTTATGTAGCAAACTGGTTTTACCTCGCGTTCATTGCCACCGTTGCCATACTTCATATTGTAAATAATTTATCGATTCCTCTACGCATTGATTCAGCTCATAGTTATCCTATTTTTGGTGGCGTTCAAAGTGCCATGATTCAATGGTGGTATGGTCATAACGCAGTTGGATTTTTTCTAACCGCTGGCTTTATTGGAATTATGTATTACTTCGTTCCAAAACGCGCCGAACGCCCCGTTTATTCTTACCGACTTTCCATCCTCCATTTCTGGTCTTTAATCTTTATATATATTTGGGCGGGGCCGCATCATTTGCATTACACGTCACTTCCTGATTGGGTGCAAACTTTAGGCATGACTTTTTCAATTATGCTTTGGATGCCTTCTTGGGGCGGCATGATTAATGGTATTATGACTTTGTCCGGCGCTTGGGACAAACTGCGTACCGATCCAGTTTTGCGCTTCTTAATTACCGCCGTTGCGTTTTACGGAATGAGCACTTTCGAAGGCCCATTAATGGCTATCAAAACTGTAAACTCACTTTCACATTACACCGATTGGACAATAGCTCACGTGCATTCTGGCGCTTTAGGCTGGGTTGCATTAATCAGCTTTGGCGCACTTTATCACATGGTTCCAATTCTGTGGGGCAAGAAAGATCTTTATTCAATAAAGTTGGTGTCAACCCACTTTTGGATCGCATCTATCGGCATTGTTTTATATGTTTCTGCAATGTGGATTTCTGGCATCGCCCAAGGCTTGATGTGGCGCTCTTACGACGAAATGGGTTTCTTACAATATTCCTTCGTCGAAACTCTAAAAACTTTACACCCACTTTATATAACTCGTGCTTTGGGCGGCACTTTCTTCCTTGTTGGCGCTTGTTTGATGGCGTGGAATTTTTATAAAACCATCAAAATGAAACGTTAAAAAATTCCATGACTACAAACCTACTAATCGCAATTAAAAACATTGTCGAAAGTCCTTTGTCAAATATAGTTTATCATAATAATTCTTCCAACAGGGCCAATCTTGCGGGAGATTCATTAGAACTTTATATCAAAGACGTTTTCTGCAACTCACTTCAAACAGAAACCACCGCTGAAAAAAATAAAATTTTTTCACAAAATTTTTCCTACATTGGCAACCAAAATAATCCGCCAGATTTAATCATCAGAAATGGTGATGCTATAGAAATTAAAAAAATCGAAAATCTAAATTCTGCAATCGCGCTCAACAGCTCTTATCCAAAAGCAAAATTACACGCGGATAGTCCGATGATTACAAAAAGCTGCAGAGAATGCGAAGATTGGCGAGAGAAAGATATTCTTTATGTAATTGGAGTTGTTGCAAAAGAAAATATTCTAAAATCGCTGTGGTTTGTTTATGGAGATTGTTATGCCGCCGAAAAAGAAATTTATGAAAAAATAAAAAACACAATATCTGAAGGCTTGGAAGAGTTGCCAAATCTTGAACTTGCACAAACAAATGAATTGGGTCGAGTCAATAAAGTTGATCCTCTTGGGATAACTTGTTTACGCATTCGTGGAATGTGGCATATTGATAATCCAAATCGAGTTTTTGATTATCTAACAAAAAATTCTGAAGATGAGTTTTCCTTAAACGCCGTACTCCTAAGAAGTAAATATGATTCATTTCCAGCTGAAGATAGAAAAGCTTTAGAAAATTTAAAAAATACAAATTTTTCTATTTCAAATATTAACATTAAATCTCCCAACAATCCTGCCAATTTATTAGATGCAGTTCTAATTTCTTTTGGGAGAAAAACATGAAAATAATCTCACTATTTTCAGGAGCTGGTGGCTTAGATAAAGGCTTTAAAAAAGCCGGATTTAACACAATTTGGGCGAACGAATATGACTCAACAATTTGGGATACTTTTGAATATAATTTTCCAAGCACTAAGTTAGAGAAAAAAAGCATCACCAAAGTTCTTTCCAACGAAGTTCCTGCTTGCGATGGAATAATTGGCGGGCCGCCATGTCAAAGCTGGAGCGAAGCTGGAGCTGGTCGCGGTATTGAAGATAAAAGAGGTCAACTTTTTTATGACTATATCAGAATTTTAAACGAAAAAAAGCCCAAGTTTTTTCTTGCTGAAAATGTTTCAGGAATTTTGCATCCAAAACACCAAGATGCTTTTCTAAATATTTTAAAAGAATTTAAAAATGCTGGTTACGAAGTTTCTTCAAAACTTTTAAATGCCAATGATTTTGATGTGCCGCAAGACCGCCTGCGCGTTATCATTGTTGGATATCGTTTGGATTTGAGTAAAAAATTTGAGTTCCCAAATCCACAAAAAAATAAGTTAGTTTTGAAAGATGCAATTAGTGATTTAGGCTTTGCAAAACATGCGCAAGAAGGCAATAAAACAAATGAGGGTGATTTGGAAATTTCAAATCACGAATATATGAATGGTGGATTTTCTACAATTTACATGTCACGAAATCGCGTGCGCTCTTGGGACGAACCTTCTTTCACAATTCAAGCTGGCGGAAGACATGCGCCACTTCATCCACAAGCTCCAAAGATGCAATTTGTTGAGCAAAATAAAAGAATTTTTGTACCCAATAAAGAACATCTTTATCGCCGTTTATCAGTTCGTGAATGCGCCCGAATACAAACTTTTCCCGATGATTTTATTTTTAAGTATAAAAATATTGCTGATGGTTATAAAATGATTGGCAACGCCGTTCCAGTTAATTTAGCTTATCATTTAGCAAATAAAATTTTTAACGATTTGAATCAATCTCTAAACCAATAAAAATAAAATGTTTAATCACGACAAAATTGAGCGTAACTCGATTCTGCTTTTAGTCCTTACAGTTATCGTTATTTCAATCGGCGGTCTTGTTGAGATTGCGCCATTATTTCGTATGGAAACTACCATCGAAAAAGTTGAAGGCATGCGACCATATACGCCGCTTGAACTGCTGGGTTCTAAAATCTATAAACGCGAAGGCTGTTATGGTTGCCACTCGCAACAAGTTCGCGTTTTGCGCGATGAAGTTGAGCGTTATGGACACTACTCTTTAGCGGCTGAAAGCATGTATGATTTCCCTTTCCAATGGGGCTCAAAAAGAACTGGACCTGATTTGGCAAGACTTGGTGGCAAATATTCAGACCAATGGCATGTGCGTCACTTACTCAATCCGCGCGATGTAGTTCCAGAATCAATAATGCCAACTTATCCATTTTTAGTTGAACGCGATGCTCAAATTTCTGGCATTTCTGACGACATGGAAGTTTTGCGCAAACTTGGCGTTCCATACACTGACGAAATGATCCAAAATGCCACGTCAGATGCGGTTATTCAGGCTTCCAATGAAAGAGAAGCAGAAGGTTTGCAAAAGCGTTATGGCGGCAAAGTTAACGTTCATGATTTTGACGGCAATCCAAGCCGCATTTCTGAAATGGATGCTTTAGTTGCTTATTTACAGGTTTTGGGAAGCTTTGTTGATTTTGCAAAATATGAACCAATCAACTTAAAAAAAGATGAGGTAAAAAAATGATAGATTCTTTCGTTCATTATGCGCCAACCGTTGCGACCATTTTTTTCTTTTTAACTTTCTGCTATATAATTTACACGGTTTTCAAAAAAGGCACAAAACAGAAATTCGATAAATATTCAAAAATTCCACTAAAGGATAAAGACTAGAGAACATGACTGAACACAATAAAACTCCAATCAATCCCGCAGCCAAAGAATTAAATAGTGGGAAAAATCCGAAAACCACGGGACATAAGTGGGATGGAATTTCAGAATATGATATTCCAGCTCCACGTTGGTGGCTTATAGTATGGGTGATTTGCATTATCTGGTCTTTTATTTATTGGGTTTTTTATCCAACTTGGCCAATTTTTGGCGGCAACACTAAAGGTTCTCTAAATTGGTCAACAGCCTCAGAATTAGCTGAGTCGCAAAAGGAAATTTCAGCGCAAAGAGGTGTGTTGATTGAAAAAATTTCTAAATCTGATTTTGATCAAATTCAAAAAGATCCTGAATTAATGGAATTTGCCCTGAATGGTGGTCGCGCTGCTTTCAAAGAAAACTGCGCCGGTTGTCACGGCACTGGCGCGCAAGGTGGAAAAGGATTTCCGAATTTAAACGATGACGATTGGCTTTGGGGCGGAAAAATCACTGATATTTATCAAACTCTTCATTATGGCATTCGTTCCTCACATGATAAAACTCGCTTGAGTCAAATGCCTTCTTTTGGTGTGGATAAAATTTTAAATAAAGAAGAAGTGGCAAATGTAGCGGAATATGTGATGTCACTTTCCGATAAATCTTTGAGCAATAAAAAAGGTGAAGAAATTTTCGAAGCTAATTGCGTTGCTTGCCACAAAGCTGGCGGCATTGGAAACCGCGAAGTCGGCGCGCCAAATTTATCTGATGCAATTTGGCTATATGGCGGCAAAAAAGAAGATATAGTTTTCACAGTTACTTACTCTCGTTATGGCGTAATGCCTTATTGGATTGGCAGATTGGATGATACTACAATTAAACAATTGTCATTGTATGTACATTCACTTGGTGGTGGCGAGAAGTAATGCTCTTTTAACAAACTAAATGCTAATCGGCTTCAACCAAACAAAATCAACCCTCCTCAATTCCTACCAAACCCAAAAACTTCATCACGCGATTTTATTGCATGGCAAAAAAGGTATTGGCAAAGCTAGTTTTGCTGCTGAAATTGCTAAAGAAATTCTAGGAAAATCTGCCCTCTATCCCGATTTATTATTAATTGAAAAAGAAGTAGAAAAAAAAGAAATTACTGTCGATAAAATTAGAAAAATCGCTGACTTTTCTAATCAAACTTCTGCAATTTCTGCCGATAAATTTATATTAATCGACTCAGCTTGCGAGCTTAATAAAGCTGCTTCTAACGCCCTTTTAAAAATCCTCGAAGAACCACGTCCAAATAATTTTCTGATTTTAATTTCGCATAATTTAAACCGCGTTTTACCAACAATTCGTTCACGCTGCCAAATTGTAAAAATTCCCGATCTATCTTTGCGTGATTTCAGCGAAATTTTGCACCAAAATAACCTACAATTTCTGCCCAAAGATTTACAATTTTTATCTGAAATTTTCGATAACTCTCCCGCTGAAGCAATTACACTGGGATTAGAGCTAACAAGGTTTTACGAGTTTTTTTTAAGATCACTTTACAATAAAAAAATTTCGGAAGAATTGCTAAAAAAAATCTCGGATAAAAATTTTTCTTTCACAATTTTTGAAAAATCTTTTGAGTTTTTTATCAGCCGTTTATTAAAAAGACTTAACGCCGCGCTAGATAATTTTTATTTTGACGAAGAAAAAGTTTTTCTAAATCTAATTCAAAAATACTCTGCGCAAAAAATTTTCATGATTGCCGATGAAAGCTTGAATTTATTGCGCCAAACAACGCAATTGAGTCTCGATAAAAAGCTGAGTTTTATTAATATTTTTAATCAGGTTTGTTACGAATGACCAAAATCTACAAAAGCATCGGTCTGATGAGTGGAACTTCGATGGATGGCATTGATCTCGCCTTAATTGAAAGCGATGGCAAAGAAATAATCAAAAGCAAAAATTTCGATTATCAACCTTACGATAAAGATTTTAAAATTCGCCTTTCCAACTTGATTTACAACTCTCCAAAGCTTTCTGAAATCAAGATTATCGAAAATGAATTAACCGTTTTACACGCTCAATTAGTTAATCGCTTCATCGCCGAAAATAAAATCAATCGCGAAGAAATTGATTTAATCGCATTTCACGGTCACACAATTTTACATCTTCCCGCACAAGGAATTACTTGGCAAATCGGCAATCCCTATTTATTGGCTCATGAAACTGGAATTAAAGTTGTTGCAGATTTTAGAACTCGCGACGTAGTTTTAGGCGGCCAAGGTGCGCCTTTGGTTCCAATTTATCATTTTCATTTATTTAGTAACCGCTCTCGCCCAGCAGCGGTTTTAAATATTGGCGGCATTTCCAACATCACTTATTTTGCGAGCGACAAAGAAACAGAAATTGAAGCTTTCGACATCTGCTTCGGCAATGCGCCTTTAGATGATTTGGTGAAGAAAAAATTTAATCTCGATTTTGACGAAGATGGTAAAATTGCCAAAAGAGGAACTATCGATTTCATTTTAGCGGATCGCATTTTGCAAAATGATATTTTTCATAAAAAACCGCCAAAATCTTTTGACCGCGATGATTTTTCAAATTTATTATCGCCAATTAATAGCTTAAAATCTGAAGATGCGTTGGCAACTTTTGCTTACATGCATGCCCGAGCAATTCAGATTAATTTAGATTTTTTAACAAAAAGACCGAAAGAACTTTTTGTTTGCGGAGGTGGCCGAAAAAATGTAGCTTTGATGGATGAAATGAAAAAATGGTTAACGGGAGTTTCAATAAAAGCGATGGAAGAAATTGGATTGAATGGCGATGCAATTGAAGCCGAGGCTTTTGCTTTTTTAGGAATTAGAAGTTTGATTGACTTGCCGATAAGCTTTAGAAATACAACTGGGGTTTTTGGAAATAAAGTGATTGATAAGAATTTTCCAACTTCAGCTTGTGGTGGGGTTTTTTATAAGAATTATTGATGAAATCAAATCAACATATCGTAAATACCTTACTTCCAATCGCAATATTTAAATTGTTTTTAGGATCTATATTTCCAACAACAAATCTAAAATTCTGCTTCTTTTTTGACCAAAAAATTTATTCTCTATCCATTACTCCAAAAAAAAATTGAAAAGTAAAATTTACAAATAATTTTAGCTTTTTCACAAATATTTTTTTCTAATAACTCATGAAAACCAAAATCTCCGCCTTCACCCTAATCGAACTCTCCGCCGTTATCGCAATCATCGGCATTCTAATTGCCGGAGTCATCACCGCCAAC
>Ga0214919_10012300_pt1 | contig 10537 bp, 12 predicted proteins | sample LL1503_MetaG_FD_177994 | JGI IMG/M metagenome (GOLD analysis project Ga0214919, IMG submission 177994) | Freshwater microbial communities from Lake Lanier, Atlanta, Georgia, United States - LL-1503 | ecosystem: Environmental > Aquatic > Freshwater > Lake | place: USA: Georgia | collected... | reverse complement strand
CGACGGCGGCCAAGATCTCGGGCTCGGTGTGCGGCTGATCGACCAGGTGGGTGACCGCGACCACGAAATCGCGCAAGGGCGAATTGCTCACGTCGTTCTCCAGTGAAGGCGGGGCCTGGCCCGCCGAAGTGCTGATTTTGGCTGCGGCTGGCGCCTGGTGACCTCAGCCCGCAGCCGCTTGGTCGAAAAACTGCGCGACCCAGCGCATCATCAGCGCAGCATCGACCGGGCGGCTGACCTGATCTAGGGCTCGCTGCAAGGCCTGGGGCGCCATCGTCGGCGCCATCTCGTCGAGCAGGTCGTCCATGAAGGCGCGGCTGAACTCGGGGTGGAACTGGGTCGCAAAGACGCTGCGGCCGATCGCGTAAGCCGCGACCGGACAGACCTCGTCGCCGCTGAACACCGTCGCGCCCGGCGGCAGTTCGACGACCTGGTCTTCGTGCGCGGCGTACAGCGTGACGGTCTGCTGTGCCGGCTGCATCCAGGCCGCGTGTTGCGAAAACTGGGTCGTGACCGCGCCGACACGCATGCCGATGCTCGACCGCCCCACCCGTCCGCCCAGCGCGTTGGCGATCAGCTGGTGGCCAAAGCAGATGCCGAACACCGGACGGGCGGCCGCGTGCAGCGCGCGCACCACGGCCTCGAGTTGCCGGATCCAGGCGCTGTCGTCGTTCACCGACGCCGGGCTGCCGGTGATCACCACGCCGTCGTACACGGTCGCATCCGGGGGCCAGTGGCCCTCGCTGACGCGCCAGGTGTCGAACTGCCAATCCGGCCGCCAAGCCAACAGCCCCGCCGCAACCTTGGCGCCATCGTTGGGGTGGCGCGCAGCAGAGTCGGCAGACTCCTCGAAGGTGGTGAGCACGGCGATTCTTCGCATGATGGGCAAGAGTATGACTTGCGCGCCGGGTGGCGGCGGGCGGCGGGTCTGGCGGCAGCAGCAAGTCGGAGCTGGCCAGCGGTGTTTGTCAACAACGGCTATCGTCGGCGATTGGTGCGTGCCGGCCTTGCCTTGCTCGACCGGTCGGTCGATGGGCGATGATGTTCTTCCTGGGGCCATTCCGGGCCCCTTCCACAAGCTGAGGAGTCTTTGATGCGAGATCTCAAGAACAAGGTGGCCTGGATCACCGGTGCCGGCAGCGGCATTGGCGCAGGCGCGGCGTTGGCGCTGGCCGGGGCCGGCATGCGGCTGGTGCTGTCGGGCCGGCGCGAGTCCGAGCTGAACAAGGTGGCGGCGCAGGTGGTGGCCGCTGGTGGCCAGGCCCGCGTGGCGGTGCTCGACGTGGCCAATGCCGACGCGGCGCAAGCGGTGGCTGATGGCATCGCCGCCCAGGAGGGGCGGCTGGACTTGCTGCTCAACAGCGCCGGCCTGAACATCAAGGCCCGCAACTGGAAGCACCTGCAGCGTGCCGGATGGGACGAGGTGCTCAACGTCGACCTGAACGGCACCTTCTACACCTGTCATGCCGTACTGCCGATGATGCGGGCGCAGCGCGACGGCCTGATCATCAATGTCTCGTCCTGGGCCGGCCGACATGTCAGCGCCATGACCGGGCCGGCGTACAGCGCGGCCAAGTTCGGCGTCAACGCGATGACCGAGAGCCTGAACATCGAGGAGGGGCAGCACGGCATCCGCGCCACCGCGATGTGCCCGGGTGAGGTTGCCACGCCCATCCTGGACAAGCGGCCCATCCCGGTCAGCGCCGAGGACCGGGCGCGCATGGTGCAGTCCGACGACTGTGGTGAGCTGGTGCTGTTCCTGGCGCGGCTGCCGGCCCATGTCTGCATCAATGACGTGACCATCAGTCCGACCTGGAACCGCGGCTACGTTGCACAGGCGGCGACGATCCCGGCGTGAGCTTGGCGCTGCTGCTGGAGCGCACGCTGGAGTTGGTGGCCGAGCGTATCGGCGACCCCGCGCCGCGGGTCTTCGAGCGCCTGTTCCTGGAGGCGCCAGACCTGCTGGCCTTGTTCAGCAACGATGCCAGCGGCAGCGTTCGCGGCGAGATGTTCCTGCGTGCGCTGGAGTGCCTGCAGGACGCCGCCGGCGCGGGCCGGTTTGCGACCGGGCTGGTCGCGGCCGAACACCTGAGCCACCAGGTCTACGGCGTGTCGACCGTCCAATTCGAACGTTTTTTCGAAATCATCGTCGCGGTGTTCCGCGACGCTCTCGGGCTCGATTGGACGCCAGACATCGACGCGGCCTGGCAGGTCGCGCTGCGGCGTCTGCGGGTGGGCGCGGCTGCTTGATCAGGCCTTTTCGGCGGGCTGCGCCGTCCTCCTCAAGTAATGTGGCTTGGCGGCTTGACCCCTCACGGGGGGCGGCCGGCGTCGGCAGGCCTCGGGGCGCTCTCAAGTAAATGTGGCTTTGCCACTTTGCTTGACCCCCCACGGGGGGCGGCCGGCGTCGGCCGGCCTCGGGGCGCTCTCAAGTAAATGTGGCTTTGCCACTTTGCTTGACCCCCCACGGGGGGCGGCCGGCGTCGGCCGGCCTCGGGGCGCTCAGCCAAGCAACAAATTCCGTGTCGATCTCCGCTGCGGAGAATCGGCTGAGCCAGCCACCCGTTAGCCACCCGTTAGCATCGCGCAGTCTGAGGGATCCGCAGACCACCCACCAGACCCCCCAACCCAGAGAGCCGACGCCATGACATCACTGACATCCCTCGCATCGGCCGCGCTGCTGACGCTTGCGCTGATCTCGCCTCAGCATCTGCAGGCCCAGCCGTATCCGAACAAGCCTGTGCGCCTGGTCGTGCCCTATGCCCCAGGCGGTGCGACCGACATCATTTCCCGTGCCTCGGCGATCGAACTGAGCAAGACGCTTGGCCAGTCGGTCGTCGTCGACAACCGTCCGGGTGCCGGCGGCAATGTCGGCGCCGATATGGCTGCAAAATCTGCGCCCGACGGCTACACCATGCTGACGTCGCCCAGCAGCCTGCACGGCATCACGCCGTTTCTGTACAGCAAGCTCAACTACGACCCGAACAAAGACTTGGTGCCGGTCATCGCCTTGGCCTCGTTGGCCAATGTGCTGGTGCTGAACCCGGGCGTCAAAGCCAACTCGCTGAAGGACCTGGTTGCGCTTGTCAGGGCGCAGCCGGGCAAGCTCGCTTGCGCCTCGAGCGGCAGCGGCTCGACGATCCACATGTCGTGCGAGATGTTCAAACAGATGCTCGGCCTGGACATCATCCATGTGCCGTACCGAGGAAGCGGTCCGGCGCTGACCGACCTGCTGGGCGGGCAGGTACAGATGATGTTCGACAACATCCCGTCGGCGATTTCGCACATCCGATCGGGCAAGCTGCGCGCGCTCGCCACCACCGGGCCGGCGCGCTCCTTGGCGCTGCCCGAGTTGCCGACGATGATCGAGGCGGGCGTGCCCGGCTACGAGTCGACCGCTTGGTTCGGCCTGTCGATGCCCGCAGGCACGCCGAAAGAGATCATCGTCCGGATGAATCTCGAGGGTCAGAAGGCCGCCAAGGCGCCTGACTTCGTCAAGCGCATGAACGACCTGGGATACGAGATCGTCGGCGGTACACCGGAGCAGATGGCCGCGATGATCCAGGATGAGATCAAGCGCTGGGGCCCGATCGTGAAGGCGTCTGGCGCGAAGGTGGACTAGCCTGGGCTGGCGGCCGACCGCAAAGCGCCGGCAAGACGGGGCTGGTCGGCACCCAGGAATTCCCGGATCGCCGCAAGCTCGCTGACTGCCGATACTGTGCCGGCAAGCAAAGCCGCGATGACAGACCCCGACAAGCCGCTCGAACTCTTCAGTGCTGACTACGCGACAGCGCGCGCGCGTTGGCTGGCGCTGGCCGGCGCGCGCGGGCTGGCGGTCGAATCGCATGTGCACCCACTGCGCGGCCCAGCGGGCGAGTTGCTGGCTGTCGACGTGGTGCGCGACGGGCCGGCCGACGCGCCGAACGTGCTGCTGACCACCAGCGGCGTTCACGGTGTCGAAGGACATGTCGGCTGTGGCATCCAGGCCGGGCTGCTGCGGATGGGGCCGCGCGAGCCCGGCGACGGGGCGACCGCGCTGGTCCACGTCCACGCGGTCAACCCCTACGGCTTCGCCTGGACCCGGCGCGTGACGCAAGAAAACGTCGACCTCAACCGCAACTTCATCGACTTCGGCCAAGCCCTGCCGGCCCACCCCGATTACGCCGAGCTGCATTCGCTGCTGCTGCCCGAGCGCTGGCCGCCGCCGGCGGACAACGAGGCTGCGCTGGCGGCGGCGCTCGCCGCGATGGGACCGCGCCGAGCCCAGATCGCCATCACCAAGGGTCAGCACAGCCACCCTGACGGCATGTACTACAGCGGTGTCGAGCCGACCTGGAGCCACCGCGTGTTTCGCGAGTTGCTGCGCCGGCACGCTGGGTCCTGCGAGCGCCTGGCCTGGATCGACCTGCATTCGGGCCTGGGGCCTTTTGGCGTCGGCGAGCGAATCTTTGCCTGCGATGACGCCGTCCATGCGCTGCAGCGCGCGCGCCGCTGGTGGGGCGAACGCGTGACCTCGGTCCATACCGGCAGCTCGACCAGCATCCCGATGACTGGCCCGATCCAGCACGCGGTCTACGGCGAATGCCCGCAGGCCGAGTACACCGGGATTTGCTTGGAGTTCGGCACCGTCGCGTTGCCTCAGATGTTGTTCGCGCAACGGGCCGAGCATTGGCTGGCCCAGCATCCCGAGGCGGACCCCGTATTGGCCCAATCGATCAAGCAAGGCCTGCGCGACGCTTTCTACCCGGACGACGCGGCCTGGAAGCGCGCCGTCTGGTCGCAGGGGCTCGAGGCGACACGACAGGCCTTGGCCGGGCTGCGCGAGTCACGATGATGACGCTTGGGGTCAAGCGCGCGCGTCGATGCGCCCACGGTCGCCGCGACCCGCCAACTGCGCTCGCGGTAGCTGTTGCACTGGGCCGGCTGGTCGAGCAAGCCACCAGGCTCGGCCTAGCGATCGACTGAGATCCTGAGACAGAAATCCGCCCGCCGCCGGGCGACGCCGGCGCGACAGGGCCAGCCCAGTCCGGCTGGTTAGCATGAACCCACCTTGTGACCGACTCGAAAAAGGCCTCGCGATGTCCGACCCCGTCCACCTGTTGATCGACAGCCCAGCACCCGGCGTCAGCCGCATCACGCTGAACCGCCCCGAGAAGCGCAACGCGCTGAACAACGCACTGCGATCGGAAATCTTCGCCGCGCTCGAGCACAACGACCGCGACCCGCAGGTGCGCGTCACGATCATCCGCGGCGCGGGCAAGGCCTTCTGCTCGGGCTACGACTTGTCGGCCGACAACCGCGTCGATCAGCCCTACCACACCGCGGGCGGGTTGGGCCAGTGGGCACGCCATGTCGTCGAAGGCTGGTTCCACATCTGGGACTTGGCCAAACCGGTGATCGCGCAGGTGCACGGCTACTGCCTGGCCGGCGGCTCCGAACTCGCCACTGCCTGCGATCTGGTCTACGTCGCCGATGACGCACAGATCGGCTACCCGCCGGTGCGGCTGATGAGCCCGCCCGACATGCAGTTCCATCCCTGGACCATGGGCATGCGCCAGGCGATGGAGTCGATGCTGACCGGCGATTCGCTGAGCGGGCGCGAGGCGGCCGAGCGCGGCTGGGCGAACCGGGCCTATCCTGCCGAGACGCTGGAGGCCGAGGTGCTCAAGCTGGCCGAGCGCGTGGCCAAGCTGCCCAGCGAACTGGCAGCGATCAACAAGCGCAGCGTGCACCGCGCGATGGACATCATGGGTTTGCGCGCGGCAATCCGCGCCGGCACCGAGTTGCAGGCGCTGGCTTTCCAGACCGAGGAGAGCAAGGCCTATATGTCGCGCTTCAGGCGCGACGGCGAGACGGTCAGCGCGCTGCTGAGCGAGCGCGATTCGGCCTTCAGCGACTACCGCGAGCGCGACAAGTGATGTCGAGCCGGCACGGTCAGACGATGAAGACGCCCGCGCCCGGCGCGCCGGCATAGACCGACTGCACCAGCGCGTCGCGACGCTCCAGCGTTGTGCGCTGGTTCACACAGCCTTTGTCGGTGATCTCGCCGGCGTCTATCGACGGCGGCTCGGTCATGATCGCGAAGCGCCCCACGCGTAGCAGCCCTGCGTCAGCAGCGCATGCTCGATCGAGTTGGCCGACAGCACCATCACGCTGTCGGCAGCGGTCAGCCCGCAGGCCAGCAACCACTGCGCGATCGATTCTGCGGCGCACAGCGCCTGGCCATAAGTGACCTGGCGCCAGGGATCGTGGCCGGGTTCGCGTTGTTTCATCCAGGGCCGGGCCCACGCCTGGGGGCGGCGCGCCTTGTGCTGGCGAAGGCTATGGGCCCATGAACTGAAAAGCCGCCCGAAGGCGGCCTTTGGTGGCGAGATGGGTCAGTGCCGGTCTGATGGAACAAAGGCGAAAGTTGCCAACGTCAGCATCGGCCGCAGTCTGTACTTCCAGCCCCGAAGATCACTACTTGCAAAGAATCGGCACCGAGCCCTGCGCCGTCAAGCAGCCGCTGCCGGTTCTGGCCCAGGTCAAGGCACCTGAACCGACCGTAGGAGTGAGAATCAGTGTCGATGCAGCGCTGGTCGTTGCGGTGGGGACCACGGTGATGACGCCAGCGGTGACCGCGATGGAAGCCACATGCGTCGTCGCTTGCGTCGCCGGAATCCCGTTGGTACCCGAATCGCAACCTGTCAAGGTGCCCAGTTCCTGCGCACAAACTGCGACCGCCGTCTGATAAGCAGCGGCAACGGTATTTACTTCCGCAAACTTGGCCTTGTAGGTGTAGTTCTGGTAAGCCGGCAGCGCCACCGCCGCCAAGATGCCGATGATCGCGACGACGATCATCAGTTCGATGAGGGTAAAACCTTGCTGAATGCGCTTCATGGATGTCTCTCCAGGAGAGTGGGTTGAGGGTGAGGACAACTCAGTAGTGCAGTTTGCGTGCCAGCCCGATTTTCCTGTGTTTTCGGCATTTTTCGGTAAATTCGCCACACATTGGCGGTCGACGCTGCCGAAATCCGTCACATTCCATGCCCTTGGGTCGACGTTTGTTGTCGACACGAGGCCGTCAGTTCAGCGTCATCACCTGCCCTGCCGCCAGGGCTTGGATGCGGTGGCGCGGGTCGAGCGCGGCGATCTCGGCCATCACGGTGGTCATCTCCCCGGGTTTGACATGGGTGACGTGGACCTCGACGCCCTGGGCCAGTTGGGCCAGCTCGAGGCCCAGCGTCGCCGGGTGCAGGTGGCGGCTGGCGCTGGCCACCGAGTGGTCGGCGTCCTGGAAAGTGGCCTCGATCACCAGATGGCGAACCTGCATCGACCGCAAGCGCTGCCACAGCGCTGGGTTCGGGCTGGTGTCGCCGGTGAAGACCCAGGCACCGCTGTCGTCTGGACCGAGCAGCGCGAACCCCACCGCCGGCACGGTATGTCGGGCCGGCAGCACCTCGATCCGGCGCTCGCCGAACAGCAACACCTGGCCGATGTCGAAAGTCCGCAGCGCCAGCACCGGTCGGTCGGCGCTGGGCAGGCGGGTGAAATCGGGCCAGATCACGCCGTTCAACACATGGTCGCGCAGCGCGGCCATCGTGGCGTGCAGGCCATGGACCTGGATCGGCGGTCGGCCCGCGCGGCGTCGAATCACGCTGTCGGCCAGCAACGGCACGCCGAGCACATGGTCGAGGTGAGAGTGGCTGAGCAGGATGTGGTCGATGCGCGCCAGTTCGTCCAGGCTGAGGTCGCCCAAGCCGGTGCCGGCGTCGACCAGCAGGTCTTCGTCGACCAAGAATGCGGTGGTGCGGCAGCCGGCGGCTATCCCGCCCGAGCAGCCGAGAACACGGATTTGCATGGTTTTTGAAGGCCTTGGAGGCGGTGGTTTGAGAGGGGAGGATGGTGCAGGGCCTGGCGGCCAGCGGCAAGTGGTGGCCTGCGATTTTTCGCACGGCCGGGCGAGTCGCGCAGACCGCGCCCGCTCGGGCCGAGGACTTTGTCACGCGGCGCGACGGGCCTCGCTCAGCTGCGCAGGAACTGCACTTGCGTGCCGTCCAGCTCGATCAGGTCGCCGTGACTGAGCGGCGTGGTCTCGCCTTGCAAGGGCACGCCGTTGATGCAGGGCCGCTGCGCGCCTTCGACATGAGCCAGCACATAGCCGTCGGGTCGCTTGGTGATCGATGCCACCAGCACGCCGGGCTTGCCAACGGTGGTGACCACCTTGGTCAAGACCACCGCACGGCCAGCCGCCGCACCACTGAGCACCTTGATCGACGCGCCACCCGCCTTGTCGGGTTCGCCCGGCACGGCCGGCGGCGAGAAGATGCTGGTCAGCGACGAGGGCCTGCCGTCGGGGTCGGCCATGTCAGCTTCGGGCCTGGCCTGTTCGCTGGCCGGGCCGGCGGTGTCGAGCCAGTAATTGATCTTGTACCTGCCGATCTCGACCGCATCGAGCGGGCTGAGCTGCTGCTTCCTGATCGCCTTGCCGTTGATGTAAGTGCCGTTGGTGCTGTTGAGGTCTTCGATGTAGACAGTTTGGCCGACTTTGTGCAGCAGCGCGTGCTCGCCGCTGACGGTCAAGTTGTCGATCACGATGTCGTTGTATGGGCGCCGGCCGAGCGTGGTCGTGTCCTTGGTGATCTGCACTTCCTGGATCACCACACCGTCCAACGAGACCAGCAGCTTGCCCATGTTTGACCTTTTTTAAATTGATCGTGCTGGCTTGCGCCCAGGCGACGCGGCGCGCCGGCGCTTGCCTCAGCGCCAGAACCGCCACCAGCGTCGACGCCTGGCCCTGCCCCCCTGCACTCTGATGAGTATCAGCGAAATATTGTCCCGGCCACCGGCCAGGTTTGCGGCGTCGATCATGGCTTGGCCTGTTTTGAACAGCGCGTCGTGGGATTGCAGCATTCGCCCGATCGCCGCGTCGGCCAGCATGTCGGTCAGGCCATCCGAGCACAGCAAGTAGGTGTCGCCGGGCCTGGCATCGTGGCGGCGGATCTCGAGCGCCACGCTGGGCTCGACCCCTAATGCGCGAGTGACCAGGTTTCTGTGCGGCGAAGACGCTGCCAACGCGGGGCTGATCAGGCCGGCATCGATCTGCTCCTGCAGCAGTGAGTGGTCGCGGGTGAGCTGCAGCAGTTCGCCGTCGCGCCAACGGTAGGCCCGGGAGTCGCCGACATGACCGAGCCAGAGCCCGTGCTCGCGCAGCACCGCCACCACCAGCGTCGTTCCCATGCCTGCGTACAGTGGGTTGGCCAGCGCAGCGCTGAAGATGGCGTGGTTGGCGTCGTCGACGCAGGCCTTGACCGCCTGCCTGAGATCTGTGGCGCTGGCGTTTGGGCCGGCTTCGGCCAGCCAGCGGCCGAGCTCGTTGCAGACAAAAGCAGTGGCCATGCCGCTCGCCACTTCGCCGGCGTTGTATCCCCCCATGCCATCGGCCAGCACGGCCAGGCCTTGGCCAATGTCGATCGCCACCGCATCTTCGTTGTTGCTGCGCGCCCGTCCCGGATCGACGGCATGGAAGAACTCGTGGCTCATACTGGCAGGCGCAGGTGGGGGAGGTGTGGTCGCTGAAGATTGTGCCCGCCGAGCCCGGCACGACTTGACACGAGCCGAGATGGATATGGCGACGGACTTGGCCTTGGTTGGCTCGGTGAAGCGGGCCAGCAGGCTCGCCCGGGCTTACAGGCGTGTCACGACCTCAGGCCACAACAGTTGCGACATCAACGCGGCGAGCCGCGCCAGTCCAGCGCCCCATCTGGCGAGGTCGTCAGGCCGTCGGGCCGGGTCGGGCGCCAACAGCTGTTCGATGGCGGCCAGCACAGGTGCGGGCAAGTCCGGTCTCATGGCGGCGAGCGCTGCCGCAGGCTCGCGGGCGATCTGGTGCAGCAAATCACCCAGCGACGAGGCCTGGTGCGGCCGGCGGCCGGTGAACATCTCGAACAGCAACACGCCCAGCGCGTAGGCATCGCTGGCCCGGCTGGCGGGAGCGCCTGTCAGCAACTCTGGCGCCATGTAGGACGGCGTGCCCAGGGTCAAACCGGTACGGGTCATGCGGGCATCGTCGAGTCGGGCGACGCCGAAATCAGCCAGCTTGACCTGTCCCTCGGCCAGGTTGACCAGCACGTTCGCGGGCTTGAGGTCGCGGTGAATGACGCCCTGGCCATGGGCATGGGCCAGCGCAGCGGCCAGCCTGGCGCCGATGCGCAACACCAGGGTCTCGGGCAGCAATCGGCTGGGTTGGGTGTAGCGGCTGAGGTCGGCGCCGCAGACGCGCTGCGACACGATCCAGGCCTGGTTCCCGCTCAAGCCTGCGGCCAGCACGCTCAGGATGTCGGGGTGACGCAGTTGGCGGCCCAGGGCAGCTTCGCGGCCTAGACGTTCCAGCCATTGCTGGCGCTGCGCTGGGTCGGCAGGCAACGCGACCATCTTGACCGCCACCTGCGCTCCACTGTGCAGGTCCAGTGCTTCCAGCACCTCGGCCGTTGCACTGCTGCCGATGCGAGGGCCGAGTCGGTAGCGGCCGGCCAGGACAGCACCGGGGCTGTCCGTG
>Ga0214919_10012298_pt1 | contig 10538 bp, 13 predicted proteins | sample LL1503_MetaG_FD_177994 | JGI IMG/M metagenome (GOLD analysis project Ga0214919, IMG submission 177994) | Freshwater microbial communities from Lake Lanier, Atlanta, Georgia, United States - LL-1503 | ecosystem: Environmental > Aquatic > Freshwater > Lake | place: USA: Georgia | collected... | reverse complement strand
AGGATCTTGCTGGACTAAAGATTCCGGTACTCTTTATAACAAATACAAAGCTGCAGTCCTTAAAGCAAAACAGAAAGATAATGAGTTCAAAGAAAAGTACGGTGAGTTACTGTATGGTAAAAAACCATCTGCTGAGGCTGATTCTGCAACAACATCAGGTAAATCTACTGTTGATTCCATGAAGCAATATCTTGCGATGACTCTTGAACATTTTACTAAGTCAATGGAGGATATAAATCCGGTTGATGCAAAACAATTAGTTTCTTTCCTTACCAAGGAAAGAAATCAGCTGTACGTTGATATGGATATGGAAAGAGAAGCACTTAATGAACTTGTTAAAAAGAAACAAGGAGCTGGTGCAACTAAAGAACTTGAAGAAAAGAAAATCAGGGAGATCCGTGCTAAATACATGGAGAAGATCAGATCCATTCGATCAAAAATAACTATTGCAAGAAAACATGTATAGTTTTAACGATTTTAAGCTAATAGAGGACTCTGCCAACACCAAATTGGAAGAGATAAGATTAGACATATCCAAAAATTTTGATGCAATAGCGGAAGCTAAAGCACTAAAAAAAGAGGGTGATATAAATTCAGAGGTTCAAAGCGTTGATAAACAATCGGCAATCTATTTGAATATTTCCAATCTTATGAAAACACTTTCCGCTGAACTTAAAAACAAGCAGACATCAAAGGCTGAAGGATCAGCAAACATATATTAAAAAAATATAAAATTATGAACAAAAATCCATATTTATATAATCCAGTAGCAAAGATGATGCTGGAATCTTATAACCAGAAGATTTTCGAAGCAAACATCCCAGGATTGAGTATACTTAGTACAACCTTAGCAACAATGGCATTTGATGCTTGGTTCAGTTATGCTTTTAAACTTCAAAAATCTTATAAAAGAACACCAGAGGCTATTAAGAAAAGTCTTGAGATTCTGAAGAACGCTAAAAATGTCACTGAAGTTATTTCCAAAATGGATGCCGACGAGATTAATGCCGACGTGAGAGACACCTATGCAGGTGACGAAAACGCAGAGGGTGCATTCAGAAGATCACTTGACGCAATGCTAGATCTATTAGCGGAATTCATAAAAGCGGATCCTAGCCAGGATGAGACAATAATGGCACAAATACGTAAGGAATGCACTGGACGTGCCTCTGAAGCGGACTCTATAGCAAAACAAACTAAAGACGAGGCTGAAAAAGAAGAGATGGAGAAGAAAAAGAAGGAGAATGAGAAAAAAAATGAGCAAAACTCTTCGGTTGGATTATCAAGTACTGATAAACCTCTTAATGAATTTTTAAGTTTTTTAACTGGGTATAGAGGTGATGTTAAGGAGCTTAGAAGAAAACTCAATGACATGTTGCTTTCTACCGTTGGTAAAACTAAAACAAGCGGATACACTCAGGATTGGCCTGCAGTTTTTGCCATGTTGAACGACAGATTAACCACTTTGAATAATACGTCCGATGGTGCAGGTAAAAAAGATAGAGCTGCACTGGATGAGCTAACAAAGGCATTTGAAAAAAGCGCTACTGACTTCAATTCGGATATAATTAAGGTGACCCAATCAGCGTATACAAAATTAGTTAATGGCAGTGCAATAGAAGATCCTAAACTTGAACAGTCTCTTGCCGATTTTGCTGTTAAGCTTGAGAATGCTACTAAATTAAAACAACAAGCTGATGCCAAATTAAAAGCTAATGATCAAACTATAAAAGAAATCAAGCAAGAGAAACAAGCTGAAGTGATTAAGAGCGTTTTTCCAATAAAGAAAGGTGATAGCGATAAGGATCCTAAATTCAAAGATTCCGGAATAATTCTAGCAATTCAAAAAGCTTTATGCGGTATAGCATCAGCTGATAAGCTTCTTAAAGCTCACAATGGACCTAATGGAAATTACGGACCAGCAACAACTGCAGTAGTTTCAGCAATACAAAAAAATCAATATGGTAATAAAGCCGTTACTGGCCAGGTTGACCATGCATTTTTATTGGATTTAGTTTCACCTAAAACAACATTTGTTACTGCTGATGCAAGGGAAGAAATAAAGAAAGCCTGCAATGTGTTAGGCGAGGCATTAAAATAAAATAAAATGATGGATATAACAAAAAAAATGGAAATGATTAGAAAGACAAGTGTTCTTAGTTTTTCTGATTATCTTAATGAAGATAACGGATTCCAAATAAGAATGGAGGATTTTGATGCTGAATTAGCTTCTGCATATAAGGATTCTACCGGTCAAGACATGACATCAACTTTAGCAAATTCCAGCAACAGCGATAACGTTAAGGTAAAGAATAATGGTGGTGCTGCTGCCGGTGAAGGCGGAGGGGCTATAGATAAGAATTCACTTGATGAATTCACGGAGAAATGTAGAAAAACGTATCCAAAAACAAATTACGTTTTAAATACAAGTGATCTTCTTGATAAATCAGGAAGTTTAAAAAGTAAATATAGTAAGGGATTTATTAATGCATGGAAATCTTCGCTAGATGCAGGAAACCAATTTGGGTATTTCTTTTATTCGGGAGGTTTATACGAACCTGATAGTCCAAAAACTAGTTTACTCACTCCCTGCAATTGGCCTAAATGGGTTACTTTAAATTCCGGGCTTAGTGGCGAAAATATAAATGCTTTTATTACTAATTATGAATCAACATACGTTAGTGGATTTGCAAAATTGCCTAAAAACAGCAAGAACAAGTGTATCGATCTTCTTGTCAAGGCTAATTCTCTATCTGACATGTCTTACGAGAACACAATGGGCAGATTGAAACAGTATGTTGATGAATTTAAAGACTCTAGTTTTATTAGTTATCCAGCACTCAAAAGAATTAAGGATGATTTGAATCAGATACTTAATGATGATGATTGGGGATTCACTGAGTTTGTTGTTTTTAATAATATAATGGTTATTCTTGCTAACACTGTTAGTTTTAATGACGGTAAAATAATAAGTGGATTTAGATGGATATACGAGAATAGCAATATATTAGTAGAAGCTCGTAGAATAGTATCAGATAAAATCATGAGCGACGGTGATTCGTATGTTCCTGATGCATTGGTTATAAAACGTACGGATAATGGCCCATACTATGTGGTAAATATTTCTAAAAGTGGGATCAATGATTTTGGCTACGTTAAATTGGATTCAAAAACTAATGATGCATTTTCCAAAATAACCTCTCTCACTACTTCAAATCAAAACGAAATAAAGGGGATAATAGCAAGAAATCTATATTACATTGTTAATGATATTTATAATAGCCTTCATGACCACATCAGAAGAATGAATGCAAATGAATTTTCTAATATACCACAAACACCGAATTTAAAAACTTTTGACTCCGGTAAATAATAAATAATTGTTTTAAAAAAAGGATTCCGACGGGGATCCTTTTTTTGTTTTACTCCAATACGTAAATAAGCCGAAATAAAATGGAAATTCTTTCGTATAATTATTATGATATACGTATTCGAAGGAGCAAGAAATTCAGGGAAGTCTTATCTTTCCACAGAAGTATCGAAAAGAATGGACATCCCAAGGTTCCAATTTGATTTTGGTAAGTACTTCAATCTACTCAATTTAAAAAGTAAAGACAATAAAGAATCCCACTCATTTTCGATGGGTAAGGAATTAATGCTAATGCAAATAGCTAGAGATCTCAGTGACAAAGCACCAAACTTTATACATGATAGAGGCATAATGACTGTGCTAGCTTGGGGTTTATCAGAGAATAGAATAACCACAGATGATGTTATTGAGCAAGCCAATTTTATTAAAGATAACGGGCTGCTAGATGGAATATTTATAATCCTGATAGATGGTAAAAATCCAGATTCATCTAACCGGAATAAAGACCAATGGGATTACGCGGACGAGAGCGATCTCGAGCGGGAAGCTTTCCAATTTGTGTATGATGTATTTGTTAAACTATCCTTTCCGATGGTTATGGTAAAGAACGAATTCAATTTGGAATCAATCGAAGGATTAAATAAATTAATGACAACCCTTATAGACCAATAATATGTGCGGTATACTATTAACAACAAGAGCTAAAGAATTTCCTGAAATTCTAGACAGCATAAAACATAGAGGCATTGAAAGATCAACTGCCGAGCACGGCAACATAACGATGTGTCATCACAGATTACCAATTCAAACATTGGATGGTGATGAGTGGGATCAACCGATAGAACTCAGTAAAGGTGTTTATATGATGTTCAATGGGGAGATATTTAATTATGATAAGAAAAGATTCGCTTCCGATACGGAATATCTTTGTAATCTATTTAGCCAATATAAAGGAGGTAGCTTGGAATTCTTTGCTGCCATGTACGTGTCACATATCGTTGGATGGGATGGATTCTGGGCTTTGGTTATATTAGATACCAACAATGACAGTGTTATTGCTTTTACTGATCCATTAGGTAAGAAGTGTTTATATAGAAATGAGCTTGGTGAGATTTGTTCTGAAATGAAAGGTCTATACACCAAATTATCAAAAACCGATGAAACGTTTATTAGCTCCGTTAGAAAATGGGGCTATAATAAGGACAACAAAACACCATTTAAAAACATAAAGAGACTTCTACCTAATAACATCTATTCTTATAACATGACATCACCCATGTTTGAGCAGGTCTATCCGGAATATTATAAATTGTGGGATTCACCAATAGGCGAACTTGTTGGCTGCGATTACGATGCACACGTTGGTTGGCTTTGGGACAAGATGTACGAAAGCGTGGAAAATAGACTTGTTTCGAGAAACTATCCTATATCTCTCCTAGTTTCTGGTGGGCTCGATTCCTCGATAATTGCAGCAATATTGAAAGATCAGAATGCCGACGTGAAATGGTTCAGCATAGAGAACGGTGAAACCCCCTTTGTAAACGATTTAAGCGCCCATTTAGACACTCCTATAAACTTTCTAGACTATAGTATGGATTCTAGTAAAAATGCTCTTATATACGAAAAATGGAACGAATCTCCGATCGACATTGGATCAGTTATTCCTCAGTATCATTTATTTGAGGCTATTAGAAAAGCCAGTGATTATCGTATAGTTATAAGCGGTGATGGTTCGGATGAACTTTTCGGTGGATATTCAAGAATACACGAGTATGATTCTCAGAAGTCAGATGTATTTGAGGAGCTAACTTTTTATCACTTACCAAGACTTGATAAGATGTCAATGGCTCATACATTGGAATTGAGATCACCATTTTTACACCTTGACCTAGTTAGGTTTGCTTTGCACCTACCACTAGAATGGAGAAAGGATAAAAAAATACTTAAAGACACCTTTGGTCCGATGCTTCCTGAATCAATTATAAAAAGAAAGAAAGAAGCTCTTAAGAATCCAGAGATAAAAAAAGATAAACTTGCATACAGACAAAAAGCAGTGGATCTTTTCCTTTCTACCATCTAATATTTGTGTGAAATAAATATCCGTTGTCTGATTGGATATATACATAAATAAAAAAATTAAAATGTCAAGAGCAGTAAAAAACTTCGATTCATTTTCTGAAGAGGATAGAATCAATGAAATGTGGGGACTAGATGATATTAAGGGTATGCTAGGTAAAGCTTTACCAACTCTAGGTGAGGGTTTCACTAAAACACTAAAACAAAAACTTGCTGCGACTCTTATGTCAAAGTTTGGTATTCTTGAAAAATCTGATTTATCAGCGATCGTTCAGGAAATAGTTGATTCAGTTCCAGTAGCGGACATTCCGGATATTATATCAGGTAACAAAACCGATAGTGAATATTGGGCTCCTATTGTAGCTCAAGCAATACAGGAATTCATTCAGAGAAAAGGTATAGATCCTATATTTGAAAAAATAGGTATAGATCCTAATGGATGGATAGCTTCTACGTTAAGAGAAAGCATGCAGACCCAATTAGGCAAGGATAAATTGGAAAAACTAATTCTATTTGCTTTTAATGGAGCAGTAGGTACAGGTAAAGACGCAGTTTCTCTTGGATCTAGTACATTGGATAGTTTAGATCCTGAACATAAAGATCAGCTTACTAGCGCATTCTCTAAAGCTGCTGGTCAATTAAGACCAACTTATTCCACATTTGTTGACGATAGAGGCAAAACAATAGATCAATCCAAATCTAAAGATGGCAAAGGCGGAGGAATAATGGATATGTTTAAATCTTTCATGAGTGGTGCTGCTGAACCAACTGCAGCTAACCCTAGAACATAACGATAAAAATAAATCATAGATATGAATCAAAATGATGTAACAAAAAGAGAAGTTTTGGAATTCCAAGATTTTTTAAAAAAAGTTCACGATAACGATTACAAACCATTTTCTAAAGAAAATCAGGAGGACAGTTCAGATAAAACTGGTTTATCTGACATAAAAAGAGAACCTGCATATGACTATGCTGGTTATGCTGATTCTGTATTCGGTGGTGAATCCAAAATAAATTCTCCTGGTTACAGATTAAAGTTGGGAGACGAAAGCGGTATTGCTGATGCATCTGGACAATCCGGTATATTTAATATGGGAACAAATGAATCTGATTCTGGATTTGAGCCATTAAAAAGGTTAGACGAATTCTAATAGAATAGACACATTAATAAAAAAGAGAGCATATGCTCTCTTTTTTTATGATATTGTTTCTATGAATTTTTCTTTTGCTAATTTGTAAATCTCTGAATTTTCATCGAAGTTTTCATAAATTTCTATTACGTATAGTTCGGGTGAGACCTTTTTTTCTATAGAGAATTCCTCCAGTATTTCGTGGTATATGAATTCGTAATTCATCGAGTATTTTTTATTCTTCAGATGTATCCTTTTAAGCACACAGATTTGTTTATTGCCTTCAGTTGTTTTTAAAGTTACTGAACCTTGCCAGTAATAAGCAATGATGTCATCAGTTACCATATTTCTGATTATTAATATTCCTGATTTGACTATCTCTCCATTTTCATTGTTAAATCTTGATTGTACTTTAAATACTTTTATCTTAGATTCCTCTTCCTTTAGTAGCTCCAGACATATTTCCGAATATTCATAAAGTGTTTCTAGTGAAGAGTCAATTATGTCAAATATTTTTGTCTGGTCTTCCTCTTCGATCAGATTAAATTTAAACTCTCTTAAAAACTGAATATCTTCTGAATTTAATTGGTTTAAAGTTCCTTCGCTAATCCTGCTATTCTGTCTGAAATCATTTAATGATTTTATTATCTTTGAAACCGATCTAAGAGTGGGATAGCAATTATCTGAATTTAGATTTTTGCTTATTGATTTGAGATAATCTAGTAATATGTATTCTTTATGTTCTGGATCTATTGGGTTTTTTAAAAACCAGATCGGACTGATGCTTTTCATCTTTTAGTTTTTTAAAAGGTATAGTGTATATATTCCGATCAATAAACACAAGAAATATTACTGTTTACCAAGTGGATATATAGTAGAAACATAAAGAATTTCACATGGCACAAATATATGACTATTCAGCATTTTCTAATCAAAAAAAAGTTGTTAATAGCAATCAATATACATTTGGTATGAAAATGGAGTCAATGGACATTGACATCCACAATAGACCAGATGAATATGCGGACATAACTGATAGAAGTGCATTCATTGACTACTCAGTTAATATAAGTGTAAATAAGGCTGGTATAGAGAGTATAACGTTCGTTGTGAATTCTATAGAGGTGCAATTCGAAGTTGATGATTATCCTAACGAAACATTGGAAAAGGACATGGACATAATACCAGGTAAGACACTGGACTATAATAACGTTATGGCTATTTCCAAAGAAAATATAATACCTACTTACCCAACAAGTTTAGAAATTGATATGAATAAATCATCAGATACTAGAGAATTTATAGTGAAAGTTTATTTTGGAAAAGATTAATACTATGAAAAGAATTTTAAATTTCAAAGACTTCAGCATAAACGAGAATGTAACAAAGCAGGAGATTAATGAGATACCTGATGTTAGAAAATTACCCGATGACGGATACGAGATTTGTGCTCATGACTTTACTGAGGATTCTGATGATCTACCTGTTGGAAAGATCCTTGTTATAAAAGATAATCAAAAATCGATATGCTTAGCATATTCAGATTACAGAGGAAGAATAAAATCTGAACTTTGGATACCCAAGGATAAAATTAAAATATCCAGAGACGAAAACTCTGGATATGTTATAAACCTTAATTCATTCAAAGGATTTTTAAGTAACGAAGGAAATACAGCTAAACTTGAAGACTTTATTAGTGATTATTATGACTGCGTGATTGATAGCGATAGTAATGATTCAGTATCCGGTAAAATCAAGGATGATATAGAATCAATCATGGATATGCTTGGTATTGATTGTGAAGTTTCAAATATCAATAGACTCGAGGGTGAAAATGAATATGAAGCTGAATTAAATAATAAAATGCTGGTTGGAATAAAGAAAAGAAGCATAAATGATCTAGTTGGAGAATTTAGTGTGTATAAGGAAAAATCTGACTATGAGCCATCACTTTCTATTGTATCCAGCGATGGCAAAATGAATTTTAAATTCCATGACAGTATTATGCCTGATGAACAAATGGAATCGACAATAACAGGTGCAACGAAAGATAGCTATATAAACTATCTGATGAAAAGATCGCTGGGTGTAGAAACTAATGAAGACAAGGAAAGGATGTATGATCACTTGGTAAAAAGTGCAGATTCTTTAAATCGTGATGATCTGAAATCTGATAATGATGCAAAAAAAGAAAATGCTCATTCCTTGTTAAAAAGCATAAAGCATATGAAAAATCTGGTCTCCGATTTTATGCCCGATGAGAAAATAAGTGGGATACTTCCAACTTACATATCAAACTAATTTTTATCGAAACAATTTTATTACCTAGTTCTATAATTGGATATTGGATTACATGATTGTATCTAATTTAAAAAATCCAATGAACAAATAAAAAGATGGCAAATTTTATAAAATATCTTTTTGGAAGTAAATCAAAAAACAATAAGAAAATGGAAGTTACTGAAGCATCTATAGAGGAAGCAAAAAGATTTTATTCGAATATGCAATTTGAATGGATAAAGGGAGACGAAATAGCATCTAGGGAAGATTTCAAGGATCTCGTCAACGTCGATGGAGATACGTTTGTTTTATTCAATAGTGGTAAAAGAATAAACACTTCGCTATTGGAGGAGTACATGGTGTATTATCCTGCTCAACCTAAGCAGTTATCGATTGATCCAGCTCCAGTTAATGCTGATTTCATGGAGATATCTAAATCTACTGTGACATCAATAGTTTATAACGACGAGGTTAAGCAATCGAAATTGGAATCTCCAATTTATAAGTTATTGAATAAACAAAAAAAGAATATAGTCGAGGTTTCAATAAAATTAAAACTTAATTTACCACCAAAGGAGCTATATGGTGTATTATCGAGTTCTTTCGATGATGCGGAGAAAGAAATAATAGAATTTGTACTTGATGGGATAGATATAGACGATATAAAAAAATCTCTTTCTGATTCCATAAGAAAAGGATACTATAATTTGGAAACTAAATCAGAATCAACCAAACCAAGAGTTAAACAAAATAAATCAGATGAATAGCGAAAAAATTTTATTCGAAACCCCAAAATTTAATATAGTTGACAGAGACGGAAATCACGGAATAGTTTCAACAATTGAGACTATCATGGTTATTCCATTCGTTAGCGACGATCAAGGACTTCCCTTAATGGTGGGAGTGATGAAGGAAAAAAATCAATTTAGAGACGGTGGATTTACTGTTAGCTTATTAACAGGAACCTGTGATAGCGAAGATCCTGACTATTTAGAAACTGCAAAGAGAGAATTAGCGGAGGAAACCGGTTATTCTGTTGATGATAATTCCAAGTGGAATTTTCTAGGTTCTCTAAATTCAGTTAAGTTTCTTGATAAGGAGTTTGCGTGTTTTTCTGTTGATGTTTCCAATATACAAAAGGGTGAAAGAATAGACTCTGAGGAAAATAGAAATTCTGAGTTCCATTTCATTCCTGCTAATGACGTTGTTAAATCCAACGATGTTTTCATCCCTGCATTATTCCTTAAATTGTTTAAGTTTGTTGTTGGTATGGATTTATACAATAGAGACGATTCAACCTTTGGAAAGTCTGAAGGATTTAATGTTGAAATTTAATTTTTTATAACATGAGCAACAGAAGAGAGAGAAGACACATCCTTAGAAAAATGGGACTTTTAGAAGAATCTAAAAATAAGCCAGGAAACTTTGGATCTAATATAGAGGAAGGTAAAAATAAGCATAGAAAACATTTACAGAATGTTAAGAATGAGCTTAATAGAAATGAAAAAACAGATTCCATGCCAAATGAGGGTGCTTCCGATTTTTTCAAAAACATAAACCAAAATAATGAATATTCTTCTTTTAAGTCTATGTTAGTAAATAGAAATTGGGACATGTTCGAATCTGATAACGATGGAGGAAATACCTAAGATAAAATTTTATATAACAAAATATTCACC
>Ga0214919_10012297_pt1 | contig 10539 bp, 10 predicted proteins | sample LL1503_MetaG_FD_177994 | JGI IMG/M metagenome (GOLD analysis project Ga0214919, IMG submission 177994) | Freshwater microbial communities from Lake Lanier, Atlanta, Georgia, United States - LL-1503 | ecosystem: Environmental > Aquatic > Freshwater > Lake | place: USA: Georgia | collected... | reverse complement strand
AACAACCACTTGCACAGTAAAAAATACACCGTGTAATATTTCGTGTAATAAGCCAAGAGTTGCATATTGCAACTGTTTGGGTGTCCGAGCACTTGGAGTGCCCCAGCCCGTGCATTTTACGGTTCAAAACTCAGTTTACTGCTGGCCGAGCGGTGCGTGTTGGGCTGCTGGGCAGTGGGGTGCTCAGGGGCCTGTGATGTGTGTAGCAGGATTGAGTGCGCGGTGTTTGGGCGGTGGAGCGGGTGACGGGGGAGGCAGAGTGGGGCAGGGCGCTGATGATGTTGGCGAGGTTCTAAGGCTGATGTTCGGTGGCGGCTGCTGAGCCGTCGGGTTTTTAGGAAGATTGGCTCGAATGGATTTTTTTTATAACTGAACAGCCTCACGGGCGAGACTCACCCCCAAAAGACTACCCCCAAAAAGTTGCAAGACGGCGAACCCGAAGTCTTTACAGGCCCATTAACTTCGCAATGATACTTTTCTGGATCTCGTTAGCCCCGCCGCCCACCATGCCGTGCTTGGCTTCTCGCATGTAGCGCTCCATGTCCATCTCGGGCAATTGCGAATAACCGCCCATGGCCTGCATGCCGTTGAAGGCAGTTTTGAACAAGGTATCTGCTGCGAACACCTTGGCCATGGATACCTCCTTGACCGCACTTTCTCCGCGCGCCATCTTGGCTGCCGCCGAATAGGTGAGCAGACGGGCCGCTTCAACGGCGATGGCATCTTCGGCCATGCGGTGCTTGATAACCTGGAAATCAGACAGGGATTTACCGAACGCCTTGCGCTGCTTCGTGTAGTTGATAGTGTCATCCAACGCCATTTGAGCATTGCCGACATACGAAGCGGCGAGGCTCAGGCGCTCATGCTCCAGGTGTTCTCCAATGTAGGTCCAACCCTTGCCCTCCTCACCCAGCAGGTTGTCCTTGGGAATGCGCACGTTGTCTAGGTAAAGCTGAGTGGTGCCCAGGCTGCGCCGCACGATGGTGTTGAGCTTGGTGATCGTGAGGCCCTTGGTGTCGTTAGGCAGGATGAACAGGCTCAGACCTTTGTAGCGGTCTTCTCCGGTGCGTGCCAGCAGCACGATCGTGCCGCCGGAAAGGTGCGCGCCTGAGATAAAGGTTTTGTTCCCGTTCAGCACCCATTCGTCGCCGTCCAGCACAGCCTTGGTCCGCACGGCGGCCGCGTCCGAGCCCGATTGCGGCTCAGTCATGCCGATCGAGAACGTTTTTTCGCCGCGCAGAAAGGGTGGCAAGTACTTCAACTTCTGTGCTGGCGTGCCATGGGCGGAGAAATTGGTTGCGGTGAACATTGAGGTCATCATGCAAGCCGCAGTGTCCAGGCTGTATTTCCCAATAGCCTCGCAGAAGATGGCGAACATGATTGGGTCGGCTTCTACGCCCCCATCGGCTTCGGGCAGCAGCAGGCCGAGCCAGCCCTGCTCGCCCATTTTTTTGTACACCTCCCAGGGGAACTCGCGAGAAGCATCGTGCTCGCGCGTGTACTCACGGCCCACTTCCTTGTCCATGAAGTTGTGCACGGTTTCGTGCCAAATGCGCTGTTCGTCGTTAAATCGGAAGTCCATGGTCCATGTTCCTACAAGTCTTATTCTGGTGTGATGCCGGCTTCCCTCACCAGCTTGGTCCACATATTGACTTCGCTTTGCACCCAGGCAGCGAACTCAGCTGGCTTCATCGGGCCAGGCTCAGCACCGAGATCTGTTAAGCGGTTACGCACTTCTGGCAATTGAACAACCTTGGTGATCTCCGCGTTCAGGCGATCGACGATATCACGTGGCGTACCTGCGGGTGCGAACAGGGCATTCCAGCCAGAAAGGTCGTAGTCCGGCACACCACTTTCCATGATTGTCGGCAGGTCTGGGAGCAGCGTGCTGCGCGTGCCGGACGTGACAGCCAGCGCACGCAAATTTCCGGCCTTGAGCTGGGCCTGAGCGGAAGCGACGTCACTGAACATCACGTTGATACGGCCCGCGATGACTTCGGTCATGGCCGGGGGGTTGCTCTTGAACGGCACGCGCAGAAGATTCTTCCAACCAACCTGGCGTGCCAGCGTTTCGCTCTGTACAACACCACTTGCGTTACCAGTGGCAAGCGTTATTTCACGCGTCTTCCCATAGGTGATGAGGTCGCGCATGGTGTAGATAGGAAATTTCGGGTTGACCACCAGGATACTGGTAAAGACCGCAACGCGATTGACATGCTCAAAGCTCTTGATGGGGTCATAGCGCATTTCCTTGAGCAACGCAGGGTTGGCGCCGTGCGTCGAATTGGTGCCCATGAGCAGGGTGTAACCGTCTGGCTTGGCCCTTGCCACATAGTCGGCAGCAATAGATCCGTTGGCGCCGGGTCGATTTTCGACAATCACAGTCTTACCAAGGGACTCACCGAGTTTCTGCGCGATCGTGCGGGTGACGATATCGGTTCCGCTGCCAGGCCCAAAGGGCAGAACAATGGTGATGTTCTGGCTCGGGTAGGCGCCCTGGGCGGCGGCGCTAATGGCCATGGTTAGCCCTAGCAAAGCGGCGGTGGTTGCTGTCAGAAATTTCTTCATGGTGTGTCTCCTCTAGTAATGATCGATCAAAGGATCTCAGTTAAAAAATGCTGGGTCTGGGTACGGCGCTTAAATCACACCGTCTGACTGGAGTTGCGCGACCGCGTCCGGTGCCAGTCCAAGCCATTCGCCGTAGACTTTGTCATTGTCCTGACCGAGTCGGCGACTTGGCTTGATGGGCAGTGGCTCGATGCCCTCGAAGCGCATTGGCGAATTGGGAAGCGGTACTTTGCCGAGATCGGGGTGATCTATCCATTCCAGCGCGCGGCGGGCCAACATATGCGGGTCGTGGATCACCTCATTGAGGTCACGAACCGGCGCGCACGGTACCCTGTTCTTCATGAGCAGTTGGAACAGCTCTTCTTTGTCAAAGCGAGCGCTGAACTCCCCGACGATAGCGTCGACCGCGTCGATGTTCGCCACACGCTGTGACAGGTTGGCGAAGCGCTGGTCCGTTGCAAGCTCAGGTCGCTCCATGGCATGAATCAGTGACTTCCAGTGCGTTTCGCCGACGCAGATGATCGCTATGTAGCCGTCCTTTGTAGGGTAAACGTTATAGGGCGATTCCGCCAGCCCACCGTGACGGTTACCGGTGCGTGCCGGGGCGGCCTTGTCATCACCCAAGAAAAGACCCAGGTTGGAACTCAGCGATGTATAAACCGCCTCCTGCATGGAGACTTCAACTTGGCGGCCGCGGTTGGTCAGGCTACGCTCAAACAATGCTGTCATCACGGCGCCATACAGGTGGACCCCGCCAGAGAAGTCGCACATCGCTGGCCCGGCCTTCACGGGCGGGCGGTCGGGGAAACCTGTGATGCTCATGATGCCGGCCATGGCCTGCACCGTCAGGTCCATAGCCGGGTAGTCGCGATAAGGACCGCTCAGGCCGAAACCCGATCCGGAGGCATAAATCAACCGTGGATTGACCTGTTTGAGTACGCTCCAGCCGAGGCCCAGGCGGTCCATGGTGCCGGGTGCGAAATTCTCCAGCACCACATCCGCGCGCTGCAACATGCTGTGCAGCAGTTCCCGCCCGCGCGCGGTTTTCAGGTCCAGCGTGGCAGAGAGCTTGTTCGAATTGAGCATCGCAAACGGCAGCGCCGCCCCGCCAACACTCGCACGACGCCTTAGGTGCTCGCCACCCGGCGGCTCCACCTTGATCACGCGGGCACCGGCCATCGCCATCAGGAAGGTGGCATAGGAACCGTTGTAAATTTGCCCGAGGTCGACCACGGTAATCGACTGAAGGGGTGGCGCATTTGCCGCTTGCTCACTCATTTTTAATTTTAATGGTCAGACAATTGATTTTCCGGATCATAGTCATTAAAATGGCGTCTTGCAAACACTTTTCTTATGACTCAGGTCAAGCTATCCCCCATCTCGGTTCTCAAGACCTCTCAAGTTCTCGCGGCGGAACTCCGGCGCCAAATTCTTGGCATGGCCTTGCCGACTGGCGCGCCACTCCCGACTGAGCGCGATCTGGTGACGCAAACAGGGCTCAGCCGGTCGTCCGTGCGCGAAGCGCTGCGCATTCTCGAAGCGGAAAACCTCGTACAGACACGTCCGGGTCGATTCGGAGGAACGGCGACGAACCGCCCTAATGACGATTCGCTGGGGCGCTCGATTTCTCTCTTTGTGCATGGGCGCGGCATCAGCCTGGCGTCATTGCTGCAAACGCGCGAAGCCATCGAGCCTTCGCTGGCAGCCCTGGCCGCCCAAAGCCGGAGCGAGGCGGAGATGACCCTGCTCAACGAGGCGACTCAGCGGGTGGAAGACGCGTTCGACGATGTGCCGCTTTTTTTGCGGGAAAACGTGAATTGGCACATTGCTATCGCCTCGGCGAGCCACAACGAATTGCTGCGCGCCTTCCTGACAGCGAGTTCGAACCTGATCTATAAGGCGACAGCCATCGACAATTTCTCTACTGAAGATGTACGCAGGCAGGTCATTCAGGCGCACCGGCGCATCCTCGAGGCAATTGCCACGAAGGACGCCGATGCCGCGCGGCGACGGATGGCACGCCACCTTGCAGCGGTAACAGCCGCCATGCTGGCTTTTTCCGACGCCCCGCTGGAAATCGACCTCTAACCCCAAGGCCGCCAGCGGCGTAGGTCACTAACTTATCAGGGCAGCCTTATGGCGATTGACTTTACCCTTGACAGGCATATCGCAACGATCACGATCAACCGTCAGGATCGCATGAATGCGATGGACGCCGAGCATTACGATGCGCTTTCCGGCGCTTGGACACGTGTGCGCGATGACCCGGAAATCAGGGTCGCCATCATCACTGGCGCGGGCGAGAAGTCTTTCTCAGTCGGCGCGGACCTGAAGTCTTTCCTGAACCAGCAGCCCCCGCTGTCCGAACTCCTGCTAACACAGAAGGGCCAATTGCTCAATCGCGGTCTCGAAGTGTGGAAGCCTGTGGTGGCTGCGGTGAACGGTTATTGCATCGGTGGCGGGATGACGCTGCTGTTGGCCACTGATCTTCGGGTCTGCGTGGAACATGCCACGTTTTCGGTTTCAGAAGTCAAGCGAGGCGTGTTCCCAGCCAACGGCGGCACACAGCGCATCGCTCAGCAATTACCACATGCAATCGCGATGGAATTGCTGCTACTGGGCGATAACTTCGACGCTCAGACTGCGTTGCGATGGGGCTTAGTCAACCGCGTGGTGAAGCCTGACGCGCTGATGACCGAAGCCTTGGCCTATGCGCGGCGCCTGGCGGCCAACGCGCCATTGGCTGTTCAGGCAGCCAAGGAACTCGCGCTACGTAGCCGCGACGTGGACCTGCCAACTGGCCTGCGTATGGAACAGCTCATGCTGCGCTTGCTGCAAACATCGCAGGATGTGGCGGAAGGCACCAGCGCGTTCGCGCAAAAACGCGCACCAGACTTCAAAGGTCAATAAGTCATGACGGCACGGTACGAACTCAGCGACGGGCTAGCCACCATCACCTTAGATCGCCCCGACAAGATGAACGCACTGACCGTTGAAATGCGCGAGGCCCTGGCCGACCACTTCGAAAGAGCGACGCGTGACAGAGACGTGCGCGCGGTATTGTTGACAGCCGCAGGTAAGGCATTTTGTGCAAGTGGCGATGTGGGCAAGATGGGCGACTTCACGCCCACGAGTGCACGCGATCTATTGAAACTGGCGCACCGGATGGTGCGTACGCTTGCGAATATCGACAAACCCGTGGTCGCCAGTGTTCGCGGTGCTGTTGCTGGCATAGGCTGGAGTATGGTCATGGCCTGCGACGCCGTGATCGCCTCTGAGACTGCCCAATTCACCCAGGTATTTCGTCACGTCGGCGTGGTTCCTGACGGCGGCGCCATCTATTTTCTGACTCAGCACCTGGGCCTGCTGCGCGCTAAGGAGCTCACGATGTCGGGGCGCCGAGTGGATGCCCAGGAAGCGCATGCCCTGGGCTTGGTGAACCGCGTTGTAGCAGACGCGGAACTGGAAGCTGTCGCACAGGTCCATGCGCGCGAACTCGCTAGCGGACCCACGTATTCCTATGGCGCTGCAAAGCAGCTCTACAAGCAGATGTACCAGCCCACGCTGGAGGCCTATCTGGACGCAGAGTTATACGCACAGAGCGCAGCGCTGATGACGGAAGACCACAAGGAAGGCGTGAAAGCCTTCTTTGAAAAACGCAAGCCCGTTTTCCAAGGCAAATGACCCTAAGAGAAGAAGACATGATGCCCAATCCGTCAACCCTGTCGGCGCCCCTGCGGTCGCTGTTGTTCGTGCCCGGCGACTCCGAAAAGAAAATGGCCAAGGCTCAGGGCACGCACGCGAGTGGGTTGATCCTTGACCTGGAGGACTCGGTTTCGGCTGACAGGACAGACACCGCACGCAGCCTCGTCCGTGAGTACCTGCTGGGCCATGCAGACCGCAAGCGCCAGCAGGTGTGGGTCCGGATCAACGCCCTGTCCACCGCCATGGCTTTGCCCGATTTGGCGGCCATTGTGGCGGGAGCGCCGGACGGCATCATGTTGCCCAAGGTGGGGTCCGCGCAGGACGTGGTGGTGCTGGACCACTACCTTAGAGCGCTCGAGCAACGTGAAGGTCTGGCGCTCGGAAGCATCCGCATTCTGCCCGTGGTGACAGAGACTCCCGAGGCCATGTTCACCCTGAATTCGTACAAAAGCTGCTCCCCCCGCCTGGCCGGCCTGACCTGGGGCGCGGAAGATCTGGCTGCCGCCCTTGGTGCCGCCAGTAATCGCATGGAAAGCGGTGAGTACGAGTTCACCTACCAGCTAGCGAGGTCCTTGTGCCTGCTGGGCGCGCACGCCGCTGGCGTGCAAGCGATCGAAACCATCAGCACCAACTTCCGCGACCACGAGGCACTGCTTAGCGAAGTGCGGGCCTCGCGCCGTGCGGGCTTTGGGGGCAAGATGGCCATCCACCCGGATCAGATCGATACCATCAACGCCGGATTCGCGCCCAGCGAGGCGGAGTTCGCCCAGGCGAAGGCGATCGTGCAGGCATTCGAGAACGCCCAGCTGGGTGCCGGCGCCGTGCAGCTCGACGGCAAGATGCTCGACAAGCCGCATCTCGTGCAGGCATTGCGGATGCTGGCCGCAGCGGGCTCCTGATCCATCCCAGCCTGATTCATCAACTACACCAACCGGAGACAACACTTGATTGCCAAAATAATTCTTACCCGGCTCGCTGCCCTCCCGCTAGCGCTTGCCGCCGCGGCGCACACCCAGGCCTTTGGCCAGAGCGACTATCCCAACAAGCCTATCCGCGTCGTCATCTGCTGCGCCGGCGTCATGGAGAACATGGCCCGCGCGATGAGCGAGGACATGTCGCCCGCCCTGGGCCAGCCCCTGGTCCTTGACACCAAGCCCGGGCAGAGCGGCAACATCGCCGCCGACATTGTGGCTAAATCTAAGCCGGACGGCTACACCGTCTATTTGGGCACGAACTCCAGCCATGCGGCCAACAGGAGCCTGTTCAAGAGCCTGCCATTCGACCCGATCAACGACTTCACGCCCGTGGCAGGCATCGCAGAAGCCATCGTCGTGCTGGTCTCGCGGCCCGACTCTAAGATCCAGAGCGTCGCCGACCTGATCGCCGCTGCGCGAGCTCAGCCCGACGAACTGTCCTATGGCTGGGCCAGCTCGTCGGTGCGCATGGCCATGGAGCTGCTCAAGCAGATGACTGGCGTGAAGATCCGCGACATCCCGTACAAGACCAATCCCCAGGCCACGACAGACCTGATGGGCGGCCAGTTCGACGTGATGTTTGCCGACATGACGACAGCGGTGCCGCTGATCAAGGCCGGTAAGCTCAAGGCGCTGGGCGTCTCTGGTGGCAAGCGCGGCGCGAGCCTGCCCGACGTACCTACCATCGCCGAGGCCGGCGTCCCCGGCTACAAGTTGACAGCCTGGATTGCCGCCTGGGTGCCGGCCAAGACGCCTCAACCCATCGTTGAGAAGCTGCAAAAAGCGATGATCGCGTCCTATGCCACGGCGCGGGTCAAGCAGGTATTCCAGCTCAACTCAGCCGAGGCGCTGCCGCTGACATCGAGCGAGCTGATGGCTTTTCAGATCGCAGAGGAAAAGAAGTGGGCCCAGATGATCAAGGCCGCGGGCATCACGCCCGAATAGTGGAGCGCGCGGAATGCAGCCTATCGAGAAGCAGGGCCGCCGGGCCGTTGCCGGCTCCCTGGCCGGGGTCAGGGTGGTGGACTTCACCCACATCATCTCCGGCCCGCTGGCGACCCAGACGCTGGCTGACCTGGGTGCCGATGTCATCAAGGTCGAAGACCACCACGGCGGGGACGTGGCCCGCGAACTGGCCCCGCACAAGAACGGCGTCAGCCACCATTTCGCCGCGTTCAATCGCAACAAGCGAAGCATCCGCGTCGACCTAAAGTCCCCGCTTGGGCACCAGGCCGCCATGGACCTCATCCGCGGGGCGGACGTGGTGATGGAGAACTTCTCGCCGGGCGTGATGGCCAAGCTGGGGCTCGGCTACGACGACTGTCGCAAGGTCAACGGCCGATTGGTCTATTGCAGTATCAGCGGTTTCGGTCAGACGGGCCCCTGGGCGCAGAAACGCAGCTTGGACTTAGTGGCTCAGGCGTACTCGGGCGTGATGAGCACCAACGGCGCGGCCGGCGGCCCGCCGCTGAAGGTGGGCGCGCCGATCGGTGACACTACGGCGTCGATGTTCGCCACGATCGCAGTCATTTCGGCGCTATATGAGCGGGACGCGGGCGCTGGCGGTGGCACCGGCGTGGGTAAGTACGTTGATATCGGCATGTTCGACGCCCTGCTGACCTCGCTTGCGAACTGGGGCGGCTACTACCACACCACCGGCACGCAGCCCGAGCGGGTCGGGTCGGGCCATTACGTCACCACGCCGTATGGCGCATTCGAATCAGCCGACGGCGAGGTCATCGTCGCGGTCTACACGGATGGCGCTTGGGTCGGGCTTTGTGCCGCGCTGTCTATCCCAGAGTTCGCCGCCGACGGGCGTTTCTCGACAGGCCCCGCCCGCGGCGCCAACCGGCCAGCGCTGCACGCCATCATCTGTCCACTGTTGAAGGCGCTGACGTCGGCGCAACTGCTGGCGCTGCTCGAACAGCATGGCGTGCCGTGTGCGCCTATCAACACCATTGCGCAGGCGTTTGAGAATCCACACGCCGAAGCGCGCGACATGACGCTGCGGCTCACGCACCCAGCCTACGGCGAAGTGCAGGTGACGTCGGCGCCGCTGCGCGACGTCATGCGCGGCACGCACACCGCGCCGCCGCTGCATGGCGAGCACACCGCCGAAATCCTGGCCGAACTCGGCTGGAGCGCCGCCGACATCGAAACTTTCATGCGGGCGTAGCGCGCCCATCCACCCCCTTCACCAGGAACATCCATGTCCGAGCAATTCGTCAAGGCGTCCAGGCACACCTCTAACGACGCCATTCAGATCCTGACCATCGACCGGCCCCCACGTAATGCGATGAGCCTCGAAACCTACAAGCAGCTTCTGCACCACCTGAACGAAGGCACGCTGGACGAATCGATCCGCTGCGTCATCCTGACCGGCGCAGGCGACAAAGCCTTCGTGTCGGGCGGTGATCTGCGCGAGCACGTCCAGCTCGATTCGCAGAGCGCCGCCGTGCGGACGGCCTTGGTGCGACGTGTCGGCAATGCGATCCGCGATCACCGGGCCCCTATGATTGCGGCGGTCAATGGGTTCGCCATCGGCGGCGGCATGGTGCTGATGGCGTCCTGCGACATCATCATTGCCGCCACAGATGCGAAGTTCGCGCTGCCCGAGGTGAGAGTCGGCATCCTGGGCGGCTCGATGCACGTGCGCCGCCTCGTGCCCGATAAGGTGGTGCGCTGGATGGCGCTGACGGGCAACATGGTCACGGCCGACTACTTCCACAAGCTGGGCGTGATCCAAGAAGTAGTGCCACTGGACCAGCTGATGGCTACGGCCGTCAGGACCGCCGAAGAGATCTGCGCTCACAGCGCGCTCGCGGTCAGCCTGATGAAGGAAACCCTGAACCTCACGGAGCACATGGCGCTTGACGAGGGCTACCACGTCGAATGTTTCGCAACGTCGATCCTCAAGGGCACGCCTGAGGCCAAAGAGGCCGCGATGGCCGCGCTGGAAAAGCGCAAACCGGACTTCTCCCGCAAATAGGGTTGCCGGTAAGATTCGTACAGAATCGGCCAAATCATCTTTTCTGAGTGATTCTTTGATGTTTCAAATGACAGATGGGCATTTTGGGGGGTTAGTGCGCCGAAAAAGTGCAGCTGGGCTCCGACGATTTATCTGATCTAAACCAAATCCTTTCGGTCTGATGGTTAGTCGGACCCTGCTTATCCGGTTAGTTCCCATTCGTAGTTTTTCTTGCCACTGACATCGCTCCACACCCGGCGTTGTAAAGTGCCGCGTAGGTTGTTGGCGCAGTTGCAGTGCCAATACCAAGAAGGCTCTGGAATG
>Ga0214919_10012296_pt1 | contig 10539 bp, 11 predicted proteins | sample LL1503_MetaG_FD_177994 | JGI IMG/M metagenome (GOLD analysis project Ga0214919, IMG submission 177994) | Freshwater microbial communities from Lake Lanier, Atlanta, Georgia, United States - LL-1503 | ecosystem: Environmental > Aquatic > Freshwater > Lake | place: USA: Georgia | collected... | reverse complement strand
CCTGCTTCTTCGTGTTTATAACAGAAGTTACATATCTTGTTTGGTTTGTCAGCTAACATATCCAAACGCAATTGCTTCATCTGTTCGTTATTGAACGCTTCTTTAAGACTAGTTTGTTTAGTGTTGCCAAATGGTACTGTATAATCATTACTACAGCATGGATAAATATCTCCCTTTGGGGTAACATTCAAGTGTACCCAGGGGAACATACAGAAATTTTTACTATCGTTTAATAGATACTCTTTGTTTAGTGGTTTCATTAATCCTCCATTAGATCGGCAAGTTCTGGAAAAGTTTTTACAAAACTTTCTCCTCTAATAGCATCTCTTTGTATAGTATTAGTTCTAAAATCTTCTTTATATTTTTCCCAAGTATTTTGATTGGGTGTCATTGTCCAATCAATAATACCTTTTACCATTTGCATACATTGGGGTTTTTTAGTAAAACCTAACGAATGCATAATATCTAGTAATTTTATCATTTTTATTTTACCTGCTTCTTTGTGATGTTGCGGTAAAACATTTGCTGTCATATATTCCGGAGAATTCATATTATATATTGAATATGTACTATCGGTCGGAGAATACAATCCCTTATCAAACAGATATTGATAAAATTCCAAGAACGTATTGTAATTGTATATACTTAGTACCGTATTCATTTGTAAATGTATATACGGAGACTGTTTAGCTAGCAGGAAGTTATCTTCTATGGTAGCCCAATCTGTTCCGTGTCTTATATATTCTGCACGTTCCCCGTAATGATCTACACTAGCATAAATCATTATATGGTTAGTAAACTGTTTCCAAAGACTCATTAAATCCTTGTCTTTAAATTTTAGATTGCTTAAATTTGTGTTATATCGTAATGCCACATCAGTTCTTCCCTGCCGTATCATTTCTTCTAATAAAATATAATGTTCTTCTGTAATAAGTGGTTCTCCACCTGCAAAGTATGCTTCTTCAATATGAGGAATTTGACTAATTACTTCTTGTAAGAATTCTTTTTTATTATTTTTTGGTATAGGATGTTGATAGATTTTATTTCTTATATTTTCTTGTTCCCATTGGCTGCTAAAGTCAGGTCCACATGTTCTGCATTTGAAATTGCAAATATTACTGAATCTAATATCAAAGTATCTCATCTTAAACTCAGACAATGTGCCATCCTCACTTGTTGCATTGATTACATTTTCAAAATGTTTACCATATTTTTTATTAGAATCAGCCCTAAAACTTTCAAGTGACAAATCATCATGTGCATGACAGGCGGTACATATAGGATTTTTAATATCGGACATCATATCAACCCTGAGTTTTTTCATTTGATTAGAGTTTACAATCTCCATCATACTATCTTTTGTAGAATTAGCTAGAGGAGAATGATACCCAAACTCATCAATTGGGCTTTTTCCTATACAGCATGAAGATGCATCACCGTTGGGGCTAGTATAAAAATGTACCCAAGGCAACATGCAAAATGATTTGCTTTCTTTTAATAATTTTTCTTTATTCATAATGGATTTAGTTGATTAACTTCTTGACATAATCTATAGAATCTAATGTATTCTGGGAATATAGCTAACATGTCCGTATCTCTCCGCTCGTCTAATTCATTGAACCAATTGTAGAAATCTCTGCGCCCTTCTATTAATTTATCTTCGGGATAAACTGTCTCTGCCATGTAATCTACTACCCGTTTGAATTTTTCATATTCGACAGTAGTAAACTTGTTGCTAGCATTATCATCTACATTTTCTTCCATAAACTTTAATGCATCATACATATAGGGCATGAATTCTTCTTTGGGAAGAATGTTCATATCGTATTGTATTGGGTCACGCAAGTAAGGTGTATCAAATCGAACACGATGACTCTTTATATCATCATACCAGCCATACTGAGTACGCCATTCTAAAAACTTAGCCAAATACTCTTTAAATGTTGTTACACTAAAGATGTTAAATGTAATCATAAATGTAATTGGGCTATTAGTACGTTGTAGATATGTGTGAAAATTCTTTTCCCACAACTCTAAGTCTAATCCTGTACGAATGTATTCAGCTTTAGGACCCCATGTGTCTAAACTAGTAAACAACTTAAATGACTTGATTTTTCCGTCATCACATAACTGTTTAACACTATCTCCTAGCTTTTCAATCAATGCTGTTTTGGTTCCCAAGTTACTATTAATATTTAACTCTAACCATGGCATGGGGTCATTGTCAATCTCTTTCAACAGCTTCCATGTGCTAGTATGCATAGTAGGTTCACCACCTGTTACACGCATGATGTTCAATGTCTTGCGTAGTTCAGGCCACCACTTCCAGAATGCATCAACGTAGGGATTATCTTCTTCACGTTGATATAATTTCATCCAATCAATATCACAGCGATGGTTCTTTACTGTTGTAACGGGCCCATTAACTTTGATTTCATTATAGAAACTTGTAGAATATTTTGGATGACAATAACCGCATTTGAAATTACATTCGTTACCAAAATTAATCTCTAGGTATTCTGGATTAATGTTTTGATTCCAAGGGCCCTTAACTGTTTGTTCATAGCGTTCTTCTGTAAAGATAGATGCATTACGAATATGACGGTCGCTGATATAGTCTGGGCCCATTGCTTCAATATTCCAGCAGTATTGACAACCCTTTGGTTTTCCACCGTCAAGCATTAACTTGCGTTCTTCTTTTTTCTCTTGTGTATTGTGTAATGCAGAAGGATTATCAGCTAACTCACTTAATGGAATTTTATGTGGTTGCGGATGATAGCAACTATGTGTCTCACCTGTTTGCAAGTACATAGTTACGTGATGCCATTTAGCTAAACAGAATGTAGGACCTACTTCATTCTCAATCTTTATCTTAATGTCTTGAATTCTTTGGTGTTCACTACTCATTACCATCCTTCGATTCTACGAATCACATCCATCTCGGTTATAAGTGGGCCCAAATTGTGTTTGTCTGCGTTGTAGTGACGCTTGAAAAATTTACTTTGTTCGCTGCTTAATGTACACATAGGTAATCCAAGTTTATCATTTAATGCCGCTCCTATATAAGTTGCTTCACGTTCTGGATCTCTATATTCCTGTTCTTCCCATAAAACAATATAGTTATCAAACCATTGAACATTGGTATGGTCCCACTCAGTTAGCATAGTCATATATGTACCAAGTCTTGCACCATAGATAGCCCACATCCCATTCTCAACATCAGCACCAACATTGTGCCAGATAGTTAAATTGTTTAGATTACGACCGGCAACAGTTTCTTTGAAGGTGTCAATGTCAGGTCTTGCACCTTTATCAAGAACCATTTTTACTCCTTCACGGAATCCGGCACGCCATGCTTGAAACGGAGTATGATTAGGATAAGTAGTAGAATAACAATCATACATTGCCCAGTACAAGTTATCTTTACTGTCTAAACAAAAATCAGCAATACGTGAAACGTCGCCGTCTTTTTGATTTTCATGTGTTTTCATATTAGCAACATAAGTCTTTGTCCAACTACTCATGCCCCCGTTACCATAACGCAATCCGTTGATTGCATTAATTGCTTTCCAACGATATTGTGCTAATTGATATTTGGGATCTTTACCATTAAAATCTAATTGCATATTGAAGAAACTTTCTTCTGGCATATTATCACCGTCAATTAGAATAAATCGTTCGGTATCACTGGCTTCACCTGCTGCTTTGTGCGCGGCATCAGAGCCTTTAACTCCGTCAACACGTTTAGCCCACGGTATCATGTTCTTTATCTTAAGCCAAAATTCTTCTTTTTGAGGCTCATCATAGCTTAAGTAGATACAATCTAAATCAGCTACATCAATAATTTCATTGGAGTTCATATATGTTTAGTTTCCATTTTATATGTTCTGAGGTGTCGTCAACTAAAATACTTATATCTTCTGGATGACATGCAATTCCTGTAGTGTCATCTGGCATTAATTTATATACTACTGCATTAGGTTGTGCCCTAGAAATTTTACCGTCGATTATTCTAAGGTCCGATCTAGCTTCTGCAAATGTCATTGCATCAATAACAATATAGTTACCCTCAGTAGTAGTGTCACCGGTATAGCACACTACTGCTCCCTTATCATCATAGTATAATCTGAATTCAGGTGGTATCAGTTTGGGCGCTTCCCAGATAATTACATAATCTTGTTCTTCGCTCATAATATTATTTTATCACAAAAATTCTTCACATGATAGTGAAATGGATACTGTTGTGGAACAGTCTGTACTTTAATCTGATTAGGCAGACACTCATATATAAAAGTATCAGTCCAGTTTTCAGTAGGATTACCATTAATATATTGTTTCATGTGAACCATACTCATCTCAGTAAATCCAGGCAATGTTGTTTTTTCTGCCCCCATAATGTGAGATGCAATGGCGTAAACCCAATCAGTAGTTGCCAATTCATCTGGATTGCATTTTAATATTTTCTTATATTCTTCCCAGTTTGTGAATATTTCTTTAACTAAATTAAAGAATTCTTGTGCTGTATCTGACTTACTAAAATAAGTTATAGCGTTATACACATCTGGTAATTTATTGTCATCAATAAATCTACGATAAAATCTAACATTAGAAATTTCTTGTTTGAAGTTTCTAATAGTGCCGGCTATCACTACATCACGTTGCATAAGTACCTCCCACCAATGATTTATATTGCGTGGAATATACATATCAGCTTCTAATTTGATTGTATAGTCATATGGGCTAGCCTCATATACTTGCCAATCATTAATTAGTTTCCAATCACTATTTTTTGCTTGGTCTCCGTGTGGCAACATTTCAGTTGTGATGATAGTTACTTTAGCGTCAGGCATTACTCTAAGTATGCTTTTCTTTAATGTTTCAGCACATTTAGTATAGCTTGTTTTCTCAGTATCCTGAGCCATTATTACAAAACCTTTATTCACTTATTAGCTCCATAAAGTTTTCTTTATTCATAACATGAAAATCCATATCTTTGATGGTAATATATTCTTTACGAATTTTACCCCTATTCCAATTATCAAACATTACTGTATATTCAGTATTGAATTCATCCTCATTGTTACGATACACGCTAGTATTTTTACCAACGTGTAATAGATTCCACGGTATTATATCTTCGATTGGGGTTGTATGTCCATTTGCAATTCTAGTAGCCAATGTTAGTGCATAGTCATTACGAAAAGTAACAGAAATGAATCCATGTATATTTGCATAGTGATCAAAGTTTTTTTGAACCAATTCTAAACATTTAAATATTTGTTCTGCTCGTTTAGTTTTCTTAAACATAACTGCTGTTGCCCAAAGTGTATTGAAGCTATATACGCTTAACATTTCTTGAGGAACTCCCGGGTGCATTAAGAAACTAGTAGTATCATGGCAACAAAAGTCTGTTGGCAAATTAAATGTTGTTAATAATTTATTTGAATTAACCATATAGTCGGTATCTAATAATAGAGTTTCATCATAGTGACTAAGATCATATGCTTGATATCTACCCTTGTTAATCCAAACTCCCCAATCTCGTCTATTCTTTTTGTCCGGGACAACTTTAATAGTATTATCAAAGGTGTAGGTTATATCATTTGGTATAGATTCTTCATCAGTAACTACAGTTACAGGTAAATCTAAGAAATGATTGATACGTTTAGCTGTCGCCACAGCCATTGAATAGTAATTGAATTTAGGCGAGTTAAACGCAAATAGTAAAACTCCTTTGCTCATCGTTTTTTCTCTAATTCAATCCATTCATTATACCATTGTTCCATGGTTGTTTTATAAGTATCATTCAGTTTATGAAGTAAATCAATACGATTAACTTTCACCGGGTTATTAAATGTATCAATTAGTACAACATACTCATCAATTGAACCATTCAGAAAGTTGATAGTTTCTATATTGGCGCGCCAAAGCCCAAGCTGGTCAGCTACGATAAATTTGCTATCGTACTTGTCTTTTAGATATGCTTTAGCTGAGTTATGATTGAAGCGGGCTTTGGCTTCGGTGATTAATGTCTTTGTATCCATATGTACTCCTATGAGTATTTAGATGGATACAAAGACGCTGAGAAAAATTATGCTACGGTTACAGTACCGGATACGGTTGGTGTACCCCAACCGGTTGCAGATAAGTATGTTGTTTCTGGTGGAACTATCGTTACGGTAGTAGTAGATCCTGCTGCAACAGACAGACCGTCAGGAATTTCATCCCAAAGAGTATAGAACGTTATCACAGAACCAGTATCACCGTTTGATCCCTGAGTACCATTTGATTTCGCTGTAACGCTAATAAAGGTGCTTAAGTATCCCGATGGTCCGGTTGAGGCAGTTTGTGAGAATACTGTTGCATTAGCAGTTGTCATAGCAAAATAGCCACTATTAGGGCTAATAGTAGGGGCATTTCCACCTCCACCAATTTTAGTGATTCCATTAAATGAGACACTTGAAATTGTGACTGAACCCGATGCCGGTGAACTCATTACTACCGTTCCAACATTACTTGCCAAGTTATTAAATAGTAAATTAATACCAGCAGTACTATTGGAATGGGCGCAAGTAATTTTTAGTTGTCCACCTGCATTAAAGAAATATCTAGCTGCATTACCATTAGCAAAAGTTACTGTATGTGTGAATAACGCATTTGAACTCCATGCTGTTGCAGTAGTAGCAGTATTTGCTGTAGTTGAACCTTGACTAACTGCATTTAATCTAGTAGTGTAAATACTACCTAAGTTAGTAGGGATATTAGATTGATAGAGAACGGTTCCGCCTACCGTAGGCGTAATAACTGCATTAAGTGAGATTCCTTGATGCGCGGCCGCATTTGCAGTTTTTGTAACTAGACCGCCCCATTGTGCAGCCGTAACTGAATTCCCAACTGACACGTTAGCTTCCGCAGTTTGTCCGTATCCTGAAGTTGTTCCACCTGTTGCCCATACTGAATTTAATGTTCCGGAACCTGTCACGGGATCTCCGCCCACTAAGCTATTAAAATCTGTTGCTTGTATTGTGCCATATTGTGCGAATGTCATTGTTTATCCTTAATTTATTTTAACGAAGGCTTCGACTGTACCGACACCATCTGTAATCTTATTTTCTAATGATCTTCCGATAATATTAAACGCAGTAGCTTCGCCTGGCATAGCTGCCCGTGCCTTGCCTTTACCTGCACTAACCAAACGCTGACCTTTTTTAACTTTACCTTCAACCTTAACCTGAACTCTGCCGCCAACTGCTACAGGAGGATGCGTAGTATCAGTACCGGCGCCCGAATTCATTAAATAGCCCGCTGTTTCAGATATGACTCCAAATACATCATCACTCAATTCGTACTGTACTGCTGTGATTTCTTTGTCACCGCCCAACTCAACTACTGTGCCTGCATCATAGTAAGCATCAGCTTCAAAACGTTCTGCCAAGTCAGCGTATGTAGCGTTAAGTCTTGATCCAGTTGTCAATGTCCAAGCACCAGTAATAGTACCAGCTGTTGTATTTGCACCTGTTGTAATGATAGGAGTTTGAATATTTGCTGCTAGTATATTACCATTAAATGTTGGTAAATAAGCAGCAACGTTGGCATTTGAATATGTACCTGCAAAGCTGATAGCATCACCGTTTGCATACATATACTTGTCTGTTTTAATACCGTATAAATTGCCGCTATTATTGATATATATACCGCCTTGGCTAAATATCATTGCATTACCACCGGAACCACTTGTACCAGTATGAGTCCAGGTACCTGTCATTGTGCCAGCTGTAGTTGCAGATCCGGTAGTTATAACAGTAGTGTTTAACGTTCCAATATTACCTGTAGTAATATTTGCAGATACAATATTAGCACTAGCAGATACAGTTAGATATGAAAACGTAGCAGCATTAGCATTTGAATTATTTGTTACACTTAAATTGTTTGATGCTATATTTCCTGTTACAGTAACAGCACCGAATGTAGTTGTACCACCGCTAGCAGTAGAAGTCAATGTAGCCCAAGCAGATGCAACGGCGCCGTCACTAGGACAGACTTTTAATGCTTGTGCGTTAGTATCATACCAAAGTTGACCTCGAAGTGGGTTTGCGGGAGGAGTAGTTGCAGAGAAATTCTCCAAAGTATGAACAAAGTTTGTGTCCAATGTTTGCCCGTATCCTGCGTAATTTCTACCAGGCAGTCCTATTGAAGTACTTGTTGTGTTAATTGTTCCGTCAGGGATGGTCGTTAATGGGGTCCCATCACTTTTAAGAATTGTATATGCCATATCTATCGCTCCGTTATCTCTTATTTATGTTAAATGGTTACTAAATTAGTTAGACTCTGAATTCTCAAAGTATAATCAATCTGTATCTGTCTGTTCAAACTTTTTTGAACAGGGTGAAAAATTACATGTGTCAACAATCTAGTTATTACATTTCCGCTATTATCTGTGCCATAATTTGCTAATAATCCCAATTCATCAAAAATATATGCTGAATTAGTCTGGGTACTATTATCAAACGCATTTTGTCCAGAAGGTTCGCCGTAATCAAGCAAACATTGGACTAAAATATCTGTGTACAATTTCCCTGTTACATGAGAAACTGTCATTTTGTTTCGTGTAGGATCCAAATTGAAAACACTAGTATCATCTACGATTTTAGCGTAGGTTTGGTTGTATAGTGCTGCATTTTGACCAGTAGTATTTGGGGGCAAATACGTAATAACTCCGGTGTCATCTACACTGGCGCCACCGTTACCAAAAGCCATTTGATAAATTTCCCCGTAGCTGCGACTACTTAATGTATCAGCAATTGCTTCTGACATATTCTCGTAGTTAATAGCGTTTTTCTTATCTACAAATATTTCCCCGTTATTAGGGTCGTAGACCTTTAAAAAACCTTCTATTTTATATGATATAGTAATTACTGACATTAAGTATCGCCTCTTTTTTCAACCATTATTTCTTTAGTGTTGGGATCCGTGATCTTTAGATGGGAGGAAAAATAGAATCCGCCATGCTCATTGGGCTTTTTCTCAGCATTTTGATTTGGAACCTTACTTAAACTTTGAGATTTGTCTTTTTCCGTATCCATCATATATTTATTTATCTTTCCTTAGATATCCTGATTTAAGAATATTGCTACTGCTGTCTCTGAAATCTGCAACGGATCACCCTCTGTTACATTGTATATTCCAGGAATAGGGTTCCAGACTTTATTATAATTTGCCGCACTAAGTTGGTTCTCAGTCAATAAACCAAACACTTCGCTATATTGAGGGGTATATGTTTGAACTGCGGTTCCATTTACTCCTCGAACTAGCCCGGATATTGCATTTAAAGCAATTACAGTACCTGTCCCAGTACCAATTGCAGTAGCAACAAACGTTATACCAACTGAGTTGGAGCTAGCTCCTATCGTTGTAAAATTAGTAGTTCCAATAGTTTGAATAGTGTAACTCTGTCCCGGAACAATAGTAGTAACATCTATAATAGGTTCTATAGTAGTGAATATAATTTGCTCTCCGTTCAAATACAAAATATTACCCTCAATACTAGTAACTGTTAACTGATCACTGGTGCTAATATAAGTACCATCGGTAATTTGTAATATCGGAGATAATCCTTCTATCACAACTTCATAATAAGTACTTGAAATATATGCTGATTTAGTATTGTTATATACTGTAACAGATGATAATAAGGTCTTGCTTGCAGTTAGCCCTATACTTCTTACTCCGTCAACGCTTGCGGGAGCAGACACAGATTGTACAATTGTATTAGTAATTCTATCAACATTATCCATATATAAAACTGCGCTAGTATTGTATAAATCTACGTCTAGCCATGTTCTAGTTAAGGTGTTTGCTCTGTAAACTACCGCAGCATTAGTTTGATTTACATTTAGTAAATATACTTCTTCATTTGGTGTTGCGTTAGGTATCATACTTGTAATAACTACAGTATCACCGGTGACAATTGTAGTTAATATGCTTATTTGATTTGCAGGGTTTAATCGTAAGCTAGTAGACGGAACACGATAACCGTTAACAGTTACCCACAATCTATCTACATTATCTTGCTCCCATTGAGTAAGATTCATTGATCCAGAAGTTGTAGTCAACGTCAACGTATCACCGCCGTACGTATCTGTTACTGATATAGTACTTACTGTTAATATTTCTTTAATATAATATCTTTCACCAACAATCAATCCACCCAAAGTAGTATCACCGGGTTGTTTGGTGCCTTCAGTAAAGTACACGGGAGTATTTACTACTAGATTTGACGTTGATGCTACTGTAATAGAATTGTTTGTTAAACTAGTTGCTGAAGCAGTAGTGGTAACTATAACAAACGTTGCTTCTAACCAAATATAACCACCAGAACTAGCGGTGTAGCTACTTATACTTGTTATTGGAGTGTTAACATACCCAAGTGTCGCATAATACGGGTCCGCATATAAATCTACTTGAGTTGTAGAAATCACATGTACATAAAACAATTGATTATTCAATTGAATAGAACCGCCTACTCCATCTATTCTTACA
>Ga0214919_10012295_pt1 | contig 10539 bp, 10 predicted proteins | sample LL1503_MetaG_FD_177994 | JGI IMG/M metagenome (GOLD analysis project Ga0214919, IMG submission 177994) | Freshwater microbial communities from Lake Lanier, Atlanta, Georgia, United States - LL-1503 | ecosystem: Environmental > Aquatic > Freshwater > Lake | place: USA: Georgia | collected... | reverse complement strand
TTAGACGCCTATATTCCCAAGCTCACTTATGTGCCCATTGAAGATGCCTCGCACTGGGTGGTGCACGAACACCCTGAACTTGTTCAGCGTGAAATTGCAGCTTTTTTATAGACCGATGCTTCACCCTCTGGGCGTGTTTTAAAACGCTTGTGCACCCAGTAATACTGCGATGGCGTAGCGCGAATGTGTTCGGCCAATTCAGCGTTCATTCTGAGGGTGTCGTCGAATAAATTGACTGTGGGGAAATTGTCCCACGCCTCATGCAAAGTCATTTCATAACCTTGCGGCGTCATGCGCGTGACCAGTGTCAGCACCTGCGCACGCCCTAAACGCGCAAATCGTGACAATGAAGGGACTGTTGCCGCGGTCACCCCCATGAATGGCACAAAGAGGGATTCATCTGGCCCAAAGTCCATGTCGGGGGACAAGTGCAAAATCTCACCTCGCCTTAAGCCGCTCATGATTTGCTTTACCCCCTCGTGACGAAAATAAGGCTTCACATTGCCTGTGCGTTGACGTCCTTCATTCACCCAAGCGTCCATCACTTTGTTGTGCTGTGGCACAAAGATAAATGCCACAGGTTTGCTGGCTTTTAAAGTGAGCGCCAAGCCACCTGCATCAAGTCCAACCCAATGGGGCGCCAAAATAATCTTAGGTGTGTCGGCCGCCAGTTGAGAAAAAGCAGCAGGGGTGCCAAGCCATTTCAAGCGCGACTCAACAAGCGTCAAAGGGGCATGCCAAAGCCACGCTCTGTCTAGCAAGGACTGTGCAAATTGAACAAAATGCGCGCGGGTCAGTTGTTTAATTTCTTGAATCGATTTTTCAGGAAAACACAGCCTCAAATTGGTCTGCACAATGTGCTTTCGATTTTTCATCTTGGCCCACAGCAGCCAGCCTAAAAAATGTCCCAACACACGGATGCCACGCAAAGGCATGTGCGACAACAAACGCATGAGGCCCACAAACAATAGCCTCACGCGGTGGACTCCTGTCGAGGCTGTTTGTAACGGGCATAGCCCCAAAGGTACTGATCGGGGCGCGACAAAATCAAGCGCTCCATGGCCTGGTTGATTTGCAAAACCAGTGCATCCACGTCATCCGCATCTTGGGTGCCCAGTTCACTGGCATGAATGCGATAGCCTTGCCCCCAAGGCAGACGCTCGCCCCAAATCAAAATCAATTTGGCCCCTGTTTGCAAAGCCAATCTCGCTGCCAATGTCATGGTGTAGGCAGGCTTACCAAAAAAGGGGGTCCATTGCCCCATGCCTTGCGGCGGCACTTGATCTGGCAGCAGGCCCACCGATCTGCCGGCGCGCAGGGCTTTGATCATTTGTCTCACACCCGCCAAAGTGGTGGGTGCTGTTTCCAGCCCAGGACGCGCGCGGGAAGCTTCCATGACTTTGCCAAAACCTTCTTTGCGAGCAGGCCTGAAGAGCACGGTCAGGGGCCCATATTTTTGACTGAAGGAGGCACACAAAGCCTGTGCACTCACTTCAAAGCAGCCCAAATGAGGCGTTAAAAATAAAACGCCTTGGCCCGCGGCATAGGCTTTCTCAACTTGTAAATAAGACCCCTCAGCCCAGTGCACGGCGGGGCTTTTGCCCATCCACAAGCGCGGCAGCTCGGTCGACATCGAACCAGCTTGGCCCACTGCGCCCATCGCCTGTGAAAAGCCTAGACCCGCCGTTTTGACGTTGGCTAAAAAGCGCTGGCGATAGGTTTTTGACAACAGCCAAGCCAGCCAGCCAACGGCCTGCCCAAGGGCGTGCAAAGCCCACAAAGGCCAATGGGAAAAAAAACGAAACCAAAAAATCATTTTATGTTTGGTAAACTACACAGGTCGCTGAGTTAAACAGAGCAACTTGCAGGGCGACACACACATTCTTTCAGCATGCTCAGCATGCCCCGAATTGTGCCTTGTCTTAGGACAAATCTGCTAAAGCGTTCGCCGAGGCCCAAAGCTCCTGGCAACGCAGATCGACATGCATGCCAAACTTTAGGAGAACCCTCATGGCGAATGACTATCTTTTTACTTCAGAATCCGTGTCCGAAGGCCACCCCGACAAGGTTGCCGATCAAATCTCAGACGCCATTCTCGACGCAATCTTTGAGCAAGACCCTCGCAGCCGCGTTGCCGCCGAAACGCTGACCAACACCGGTTTGGTGGTTTTGGCTGGCGAAATTACCACCAACGCCCACGTCGACTACATCCAAGTGGCGCGCGACACCATCAAACGCATTGGCTACGACAACACCGAGTATGGCATTGACTACAAAGGCTGCGCCGTCATGGTTTGCTACGACAAACAGTCCAATGACATTGCCCAAGGTGTGAACCATGCCTCCGACGACCACCTGAACACCGGTGCCGGCGACCAAGGTTTGATGTTTGGTTTCGCTTGCAGCGAAACCCCCGACCTTATGCCTGCGCCCATTTACTACGCGCACCGTTTGGTAGAGCGTCAAGCCCAGTTGCGCAAAGACGGCCGCTTGCCTTTCTTGCGCCCCGATGCCAAAAGCCAAGTGACCATGCGCTACGTAGACGGCAAGCCGCACAGCATTGACACCGTGGTGTTGTCTACCCAGCACAGCCCCGACCAAAGCGAGTCTCCCACCAAAATGAAGGCCAGCTTCAACGAAGCCATCATTGAAGAAATCATCAAGCCTGTGCTGCCCAAAGAGTGGTTGCAAGACACCAAGTACCTGATCAATCCGACAGGCCGCTTTGTGATTGGCGGCCCTCAGGGTGATTGCGGCCTGACCGGTCGCAAAATCATTGTGGATACCTACGGCGGTGCTTGCCCTCACGGCGGCGGCGCCTTCTCAGGCAAAGATCCTTCGAAGGTTGACCGCTCAGCGGCTTATGCAGCGCGCTATGTGGCCAAGAACATTGTGGCTGCGGGCTTGGCCACCAAGTGCCAAATTCAAGTGGCCTACGCGATTGGTGTGGCACGCCCCATGAACATCACGATCAACACCGAAGGCACTGGCGTGATCTCTGATGACAAGATTGCCGCTTTGGTGAACGAGCACTTTGACTTGCGTCCTAAGGGCATCATTCAAATGCTCGATCTCTTGCGCCCCATTTACACCAAAACAGCGGCTTATGGCCACTTTGGCCGCGATGAGCCCGACTTCACGTGGGAGCGCACTAACATGGCCGCCACGCTGCGTGCGGCCGCTGGCTTAAAGTGATTATTTGACGGGGTTTTCTAAAACGCCAATTCCGTCAATTTCAACGCGCACCACATCGCCCGACTTTAAATATTTGGGCGGTGTGAAGCCAATGCCCACACCCACGGGTGTGCCTGTGGCAATGACGTCACCGGGGTACAAGGTAATGCCCGCACTCAAAGTTTCAATGAGCGTCGGTATGTCAAAAATCAAATCAAGGGTGGCGGCGTTCTGGCGCTCTTCGCCATTCACATAGCACCGCACATGGGTGTTTGTGCCATCCATTTCGTCGGCACTCACCAACCATGGACCCATCGGGCAAAAGGTGTCAAATGATTTGCCCATGTGCCATTGCATGTGCTTGTTTTGCCAATCGCGAGCCGTCACATCGTTGACGATGGTGTAACCCCACACGTGCTGCATGGCATTGGCTTTGGTGATGCCTTTACCGCCTTTGCCAATGATCACAGCCAACTCAGCTTCGTAATCAATGGCCGTTGACACTTTGGGCATCTCAATGGCTTCGCCAGTGGCAATCACGCACTCAGGCACTTTGGTAAAGATGATGGGCTCTGCGGGAATTTCGCCACCAGCTTTGGCGCTGCTGTCAAAGCCACTGCGCGCAAACTCTTTGGCATGTGCGTGGTAGTTTTTCCCAACGCAAAAGATGTTGCGGCGGGGGTGCGGCAGCGGTGCACGCAACTGCACGTCTTTCAGGGCAATGGCTGCGCCTTGGGGTGGTAAGGCCTCGCCGCGAGAAAGTATGTCAACGAGTGTGAGGGCACCCAGCTCGCGGTCGGCGAGGGGCAAGTCAAACGGTGTGACTGCAGAAGAATCTTGTGACACCATGCCCACATGGGGTTGGCCTTGGTTAAAGAAAGCAGCAATGCGCATGATGAAGGGCACCTTCAAATAAGATTGATCTAGCCCGTATTGTGACGCTTCCAAAGAATTGGCTCGGTGAGGTCCGCTCACTGATTGATACCCCGCTGTGACATAGGTTCATGCAGAAAATAGACTGCAGTGTTAGAGTCTGATGGGAAGCCCATGCGCCCCAAAACAATGTAGGAGACCTCATGAATTTCTTTCAATCGATGCGTCCATCAAAAAAAGTTCGTCAGTATTTCCTTGTGACAGCCAGTGTTCTAGCCAGCAGTTTGCTTTTGAACATGGCCGGACAGGCTTCTGCCATGGCGCAAGCTACCCCCTACCCGACCAAATCCATCACCATGATCGTGCCGTTCCCACCCGGTGGCTTAGCGGACATTGTGGCTCGCCCCGTGGCAGAAGCCATGAGCCGTGAACTGGGTCAGCCCGTGATCATTGAAAACAAAGGCGGTGCAGGTGGCGGCATTGGCATGGGTGTAGCAGCACGTTCCAAGCCCGATGGCTATACCGTTTTGTTGGCCTTGTCTTCATTGACCGTCATCCCTGAAGCCGATGCCTTGTTAGGCCGCAATCCCATGTTCTTGCTGAACGAGCTGCGTCCCATTGCGCGTTACACCGCAGACCCAACGGTGCTGGCCGTGCGCGCTGACGCGCCTTGGAAGACTGTTAAAGAGTTTGTTGAAGATGCGCGCAAACGTCCTGGTGCTATCAACTATGGCTCGTCGGGTAACTACGGCACCATGCACGTTCCCATGGAAATTTTGGCGCAAACCGCAGGCATCAAAATGACCCACATTCCGTTCACGGGCGCAGGCCCGGCAGTCGTGGCCATGTTGGGCGGTCAAATTGACGCATTGTCCACAGGCCCCGCCACCGTCTTGCAGCATGTCAAAGCCGGCAAAATTCGTGTGCTGGGTCACTGGGGCAACGGCGCATTGGCATCCATGCCCGACGTGAGCAGCTTGAAAGATTTGGGCTTCAATGCCGAGTACGCGCAGTGGTCTGGCTTGTTCATTCCCAGCGGCACACCTGAGCCCATTGCGCAGCGATTGCGTGCTGCCGCCAAAATGGCCGGTCAAGATACCAAAGCCCGCGAAGTGATTCAAAACACCGGCAGCCCTGTGCAGTATTTGGACAGCCCCGATTTTGAAAAATACGTTCTAGCCGATGCCAAACGCATGACCGACGTGGTCAAGAAAATTGGCAAAGTGGAATAAGTTCAGACCAATTTCTGATCAAACACATTCGCTCTTCATCAGCGCATTCAGTTATCACGGAGACTTACATGAATTCAATGCACCAATCAACTTCAAGCCGAGCTGTTGCTGGCACTTTACAAAAGCCTTCTGCTAAGCGCCGCAATACAGGCCTCGCATTGGCCGGCTTGTTGTTGTTGGGTACGGGCATCTTCTTGTCACAGCAAGCCCATGCTCAAAACTACCCCAATCGTCCCGTCAAAATCATTGTGCCATTTGCGACGGGTGGCCCAGCCGATAACTACGCACGCTTCATGGCGCAGCGCTTGCAGGAGAATTTAGGACAGAACTTTGTCGTCGACAACAAGCCTGGCGCAGGCTCTGTCATTGGCACAGACCTGGCGGCCAAAGCCGCTCCTGATGGTTACACCTTGCTGCTCATGTCGAACACGCAAACCGTCAACGAAACCCTCATCCCCAACAAGCCTTATGGCTTGATGAAAGACTTTGTGGGTGTCGCCCCCATCAACTATTCTGATTTGGTGTTGGTGGTCAACCCCAGCAAAGGCATGAACTCTTTGGCCGATGTCATTCGCGTGGCCAAAGCAGAGCCAGGCAAATTGAACTACGCATCGTCTGGCCCTGGCACCCCCTATCACATGGCTGGCGAATTGTTCAAAAGCATGGCCAAGATTGACATGGTGCACGTGCCCTACAAAGGCAGCTCTGGCGCACGCACCGATGTGCTGGGCGGCCAAGTCGACATGATGTTTGATGCGGTCACCACCATGACCGAACAAGTCAAGGCTGGCAAAGTGAAAGCTGTGGGCACGAGCGGCAAAGCGCGCTCCGATGTATTGCCCGATGTACCCACCCTGAACGAAGCGGGTGTTGCGGGCTATGAAGCCACCATTTGGCTTGGTATCATGGCGCCCAAAGGCACACCCAAAGCCATCGTCGACAAGTTGAATGAAACCGTTTCTAAAATTGCTTCACAACAAGATGTGAAACAGCAGTGGGCCAAACAAGGCGCGGCACCTTTGGTCATGACCCCCGTGGCATTTGACAAATATTTGCAAGACGACATTGCCAAATGGGCTGGGGTGATCAAGTCAGCCAACATCAAATTGGATTAATTGTTTTGTCGCGCTTTTTTCATTTGCTCAGCGGCGGTGCCGCACAAGGCTTGGTCAACGCTTTAAAAGTTACGATTGAAACAACGACTGACACGCAACTCATCTGCACCTTTGGTGCTGTGGGTTTGATGAAGCAAAAGCTCCTAGAGGGTGCGCCATGCGATGTGGTCATTTTGACAGCGGCACTCATTGATCAGCTCACAGCGTCAGGGCATGTTTTGGCGGGCAGTGTGCGTCATTTGGGGCCTGTCAAAACAGGCGTGGCCGTGAAGAGCGGCACGCCTTGGCCGCAAGTTGAAACTGCAGCGCAATTGAAAGCCGCCTTATTGGCCGCTACGGGCATTTATTTTCCCGATCCCCAACTGGCCACAGCGGGCATTCACTTCATGAGGGTGCTTAATGGCCTGGGCATTGCCGACACAGTGTCCAACAAGTTGCGCCCCTTTCCCAACGGCAATGCGGCCATGAATGCAATGGCGGCGTGTGACGATTCACAGGTGATGGGTTGCACGCAGGTGACAGAAATTTTGATAACAACGGGCATTGATTTAGTGGCCAACTTGCCACTCGAATTTGAATTGGCCACCATGTACACAGCAGGTATTCGTTCGACCAGTACCTGTGCTGCTGAGGCGCAAGCCATGATTGACATGTTGACCAGTCAAGAGCATGCCGCGCTTCGGGCCAAGGGCGGCTTTTTACCTGTGGCCTAATCCATTTACAAAGCTGAATACGGGTGCTTAGGCCAGCGCAGCTTTCGCCAAGTTGTCTGGCGACAGAGGTAACTGGCGAACACGCACACCCACTGCATGAAACACCGCATTCGCAATGGCTGCGGTTGTCGGGCCTTGGGTGGCTTCACCCGCCCCCAATGGCGAATTGAGCGTTTCAGCATTTTGAGAGTTGCTTGGCATGAGGTGCACTTGGACTTCGGGTACTTCGCTGAAACGCAAGATGGGATAAGCATCCCAATGCGTGCTGGTGATATTTTCTGAATCCCAATGCGCCTGCTCTTTCAAAGCCCAACTGGTCGATTGAATGGCCCCGCCTTCCAATTGCGAGATGGCACCGTCGGCATGGATGATTTCACCAATATCGGCCACCACCCATAAATTGCGAACATTCACTTGGTGCGTGACTTCTACTTCTGCCACCACCGCGCAATAAGCGCCTTTGCTTTTGTACCTTGCGTAGGCAACGCCCAAACCCCAGCCTTCTTTTTGCGACACACGTTGTCTGCGTTCTAACCAATTCACTTGGTCTGCCAGCGTTTTGATCAAGGCGATGGCACGCGGATCTTCTAACTTGCTTAAACGGAATGCGATGGGGTCGATACCTTGGTCATGTGCAATTTCATCCATGAAGCTTTCGCAGGCAAACACATTGGCATGCGCGCCTAAACCTCTCATGGCCGAGGTTCTAAAAGACAAGCCCAACAAGCGATGCGCATTCACTTTCACATGCGTGCTGATGTAAGGCGGCACGGCATTTCGCTCTGCGCCAGCGCCTGCTGCTGCCGCAACATTGATAGGCTCTAAGACGGGAAAGTTTTTTTCAGTTTGCCAGCTGTCTTTGAATGCTGGCGTAGCCGCGCGGCCAGGCCTTGAACTGTGGCCTTGACTCCAGATGTCGTGCTGCCAAGTGATCAACGCGATGCCGCTGCCATCCTGACGATGGTCAGCGTTTGACGTTTCAGTGTTTGCTTGAACTGTGGCTTGTATTTTGACACGCATCGCAGGCGCCAGCGGCGATTGCTGCATCTCTTCCTCACGCGTCCACTGCACACGCACGCATTGACCCGGCACATGCCTAGCCAACCACGCAGCGTCATAGGCCACATCGTCCGCACCGTTGTGTCCATAGCAACCTGCACCGCGCATGTGCTGAACTTCGATCTGCTGTGCATCCACGCCAAAGGCCAAAGCCAAATCTTTTCGCAATGGAAATAGGCCTTGCGAGTGGCTCCAAACTTTCAAACCACTCTTTGCATCAGGAGATTCCCAAACAGCCAGCGCCACACTGGGTCCCATCGAGGCATGGTGCAAAGCGGGCCTGAAATAAACCGCTTCGTATACCTGAGCGTCCTGATTTGAATCTTTGCTTGCTTGTGCCATCTGACCCGCTTCATGAAACACCTGCGAGTCCATCGCGGGTGCAACTTCAAACAAATCTACGCCCCCCTCGCGGCAATCAGGCAAGCGCTGCACATCCCACTTCAGCAAACGCTGCAACTTGCTCGCCGCCTTTTCAGCCAACTCGTCAGTGGAAGCAACAACACCCACCAAGCTGCCATCCCGAAACGCCTTGACACCCTCAAGCAGCCCAGCCACAGCTTCAGACCATCCATCAGCGTGCAAAGTGCTACGCAACCCTGGCCCCCTCACCATCCGCCCATGCACCAAATTAATGTTGCTCTGACCCCCATTGTTTTTAATTGGGGTCAGAGCAGAATTAATTCCGAGGTCGTGGAGAAAGATGGGCTCGCCATTGACGAGTGCGTCAAGATCATCGCGACCATTGATCAGCGTCAAGGCCGTGGACTTGGTGGGCACCGTGACATCGACGGTTAACTGCGCGTCGACGCATGAACGCAGCTCTGCATAAGAAGCACATGCGTGCGTTTTAAAAAGCTGCACAGCATGCGCACAAGCCTGCCTAATGGCCAGACCCGAATCTTGGACGGACAAGCTCCCAGACGTCATGCCCTCGTCGGGGCTTTGATGGGTGTTGGCTTCTTGGATGTGAATGCTGGACACAGGCAGATCCAACTCATGAGCCGCCATCAGCTTCAGTGCATGCAAGATGCCTTGGCCCAATTCGACTTTGCCCGTGAACACCGTCACAGTGCCATTGGCTTCAAAGCGCAACCACTGCGCCAGCAATGGATTGGTTTTCAAACTCACGGAGGGGATGAAGGGCTGGCTCATGCTGACACCTCAGAGTGAAGCACTTTCAAGCCACACTGAAGCGCTGCTTTTTTCACCGCCCTCAACACACGGATATGTGTGCCGCAGCGACAGAGATGAGGCTCCAGGGCTTCACGGATTTGCAGGTCAGACACCGTTTCATGCGCGCTCATTAACAAAGCGGTTGCGCTGATCAGTAGCCCACTGGTGCAATAACCACACTGTGCTGCTTGCTCGGCAATGAAGGCTGATTGCAGTGCTTTTAAAAAAGGTGTGCTGGGCAAGTCAGGATTTTGCGCAGACTCTAGGGTCACAACACTGTGCCCCACCAATGCATCAATCGGCAATTGGCAGGTGGGCTTTGATTGGCCATCAATCAAGACATGGCATGTACCGCATTGCTCTTGACCACAGCCGTATCGCGTCGCGGTCAAACCCATTTGGTTGCGCAAGGTTTGGAGCACATTGGCCCCTGCATCCGCAGTCCAAAGTACTGGCTGGCCATTGACCTGTGTTTTGATGTGCATGGCTGACATTAACTTTCTTTCCCAGAGAAAACCCCTGATTTCACCCCCAATATAAATTGAAGCGCTTGAAATAACTTCAATTGCCCTTATCATTAGCACTCGCAGGAGATGAGTGCTAACAAGTTTTGCACCTTCCCATGAACCCTTAAGTATTCAATTTTGAATACTTTTTGTTTTTTTAACCTTGTTTCATATTTAGGAGATGCAATGAAACTACGTCCTCTCGGCGATCGCGTGATCGTTAAACGTGTCGAAAGCGAAACCAAAACTGCCTCTGGCATCGTGATTCCTGACGCAGCCGCTGAAAAGCCTGATCAAGGCGAAGTCTTGGCTGTGGGCCCAGGCAAGCGCAATGACAAAGGCGAAGTCTTGGCCATGAACGTGAAAGTCGGCGACCGCGTGTTGTTCGGCAAGTACAGCGGCCAAACCGTCAAGGTCATGGGCGATGAGCTGTTGGTCATGAAAGAAGACGACCTCTTTGCGGTCGTAGAAACTAAATAACTTGCGGGAAAAACCGGCCAACGCGCGAAGCGCATGACCGCTCTGTCCCCAACTCATTCATCTTTAAGGAATATCAAAATGGCAGCAAAAGACGTAATTTTCGGCGGCGAAGCCCGCGCACGCATGGTTGAAGGCGTGAACATTTTGGCCAACGCGGTCAAAGTCACTTTGGGCCCTAAGGGTCGCAATGTGGTGCTCGAGCGCTCTTTCG
>Ga0214919_10012294_pt1 | contig 10540 bp, 11 predicted proteins | sample LL1503_MetaG_FD_177994 | JGI IMG/M metagenome (GOLD analysis project Ga0214919, IMG submission 177994) | Freshwater microbial communities from Lake Lanier, Atlanta, Georgia, United States - LL-1503 | ecosystem: Environmental > Aquatic > Freshwater > Lake | place: USA: Georgia | collected... | reverse complement strand
GTAACCATGAAAAGACATAGTAACAGCCCTAGAATTTTTGTTTGTTTTTTCAAAATTACTGAACTAATGGAGTAAGTAAGCTTTGAATTTTATTTGTTGCGTTTTTTGCACGCTCAATATTTTGAGAAAATTCTGCTTTAAAGTCTTGTAAAAGTTAAGCAATATCTTTTGATTCAGAATGGAATTCAGAAGGAAGAAGCTGGTTCATTGGGTTGTTTTCACCAAAAACAGCAGATTCAAGAAGAACGGAGTATGATTGAATTATTTGTTCAATCACTTTGTGCATATATTTTGTGTAGGAAGTTACATGGTCAACAATTTTTTGCCCATTTTGAGGGTTTTCCTCAACAAACGATTTTGCAGATTGAATGATGTCATCAATTTTTTTGTACATTTTACTAACATTCGATTGAACAACTTGGTGAATAGAATTTAGAACATTTTGATTTTGACCCGCCTGCATTTTATTAAAAAAAATTATAACATAAAATTATCATTTAAGTAATTTAATGCAAAATATTATTTGTCAAGAAAAAAACTTGCATATAAAATTTTATTTTATGGAATGGTGTAACGATTTTTTACACAAAAATGATAGACATCAAACAGATTTTTTCCGAAATTCATACAAAAAACATTGCAATTGTTGATGTTCGAACTTACGAAGAACTTACGCAAATTTCAATTCCAAACACGCTTCACATTCCACTTGATGAGCTTGAAAATCGGTTACACGAACTTGAAACATTTGAAAAAGTGTACTTTTTTTGCCGTGCTGGAAGACGCTCGATGGTTGCGGAGGAAATTGGGAGATCTAAAGGTTTGAATTGCATTGGTCTTTCGCAAGGTGTGTTTGAAATTATTGATATCTTAGCGTAAATTTTAGCGAAGATTATAGTTTGAACTCATAACTTCACCGTAAGCCCCTGCGTTTAGAATTGCGACAATATCCCCGCGCTTAAGTTTTTGAATTGCATAACTTTTGTGAAAAACATCGCTAGATTCACAGATTGGACCAACAATTGTATAATTTTCCTGCGGAAGATTTTTCACTTCAACAGGTGCAATTTCGTGAAAAGATTCATACATCGCCGGGCGAATAAGGTTGTTCATTCCTGCATCAATTATTGCAAATTGTGTGTGAGAAGTTTTCTTGATATACAAAACTTTTGAAACCAAAATTCCCGCATTTGCGGAAATTGATCTTCCGGGTTCGAATATTGCAAGTACATTTCCACCAATTGTTGCAAGGCATTTTTTGATTACGGAGGCGTATTTTTGGTAATCAAAAATTTTGTCAGATTCTTTGTATTGAATTCCAAAGCCACCGCCAAAATCGACAGTTTTAAATGTGAAACCTTTTTTTTGAGTTTCTAAAATCAGATTAGTCAAAATCTCAAACGCATTTTCAAACATTGAAACATCCAAAATTTGCGAACCAATGTGGCATGAAAAGCCAACAAATTCAAGGTGTGAAAGGGTTTTCAGAACATTAAGTGCGTGCGGAATATCTGTGATATCAATGCCAAATTTATTGCCAATTTTTCCTGTCGTGATTTTTTCGTGTGTATAACTTTTCACTTTCAAATGCGGATTCACACGCAGTGCAATTCGAACATTTTTTGCCAATTTCCCCGCAATTTCTTGAATAATTTCCATTTCTTCAACCGATTCCACATTGATTTGTAAAATCTCATTTTCAATTGCAAAAGCAATTTCTTCATCCGTTTTTCCAATGCCGGCAAGAACAATTTTTTTTGGATCGCATCCACATTCAACTGCACGCTTCATTTCGCCTAGGGAAACGCAGTCAATGCCAGAACCGGCGTGAATTAACGCACGAACAACTTCGTAATTATTGCATGATTTTATTGAAAAAGCGACAAGGTTTTTAATGCCATCAAGGTATTTTTGGAAAGTTTGAAGGTTTTGAACCGCTTGCTTTGTGGAATAAATATATTGCGGGCAAGTGCTGTATTCAACAGGGTTTCCTTCACAGTATAAATGGTTATTTTTATAATAAAAGTTGTTGTTCATACTTAAAATTGCCAAAGAAGTGATTTATAGAATGGTGTATATTGAAAAAATGCGTAAGAAATGCAGAAAATTAACATAGCAAGCGTGTATGCTTTAATTGTAATTGCAATGTTGAACGATTTGTACAGTTCAAGTTCCTTTGAAGGGGTGGAAAGGTAAATGTTCTTGATGATTTTCAGGTAATAAAACAATGCTGTTGCAGAAGACAGAACGATTGCAATTGCAAGAATGTAGTGCTGTGAGGATATTAGGTCTTTGATGATAACATATTTTGCAACAAAACCGGCAAGTGGTGGAATTCCTGCCAAGTTCAAAAGCGAAAAACTTAACAAAAATGCAAGAACGGGATTAGTTTTATAAAGCCCTTGAATTGAAGAAATTGTTCGCTCGTATCCGAAGTTTTTTCGAACGGACATTAAAATTGTGATTGTAAACAAAACGGAAATTGCGTATATTATTACAAATTCAACAAGAGTGTTATAGGAAAAGGTTGGGTCGGTATATATTGCAAGAATGTACCCCATATTTGCAATTCCACTATAGGCAAGAATTCGCTGAATATGATTTTGGAAAACTCCACCAAATGCACCGATAAACATTGAACCGACGGAGACTAGGGCAATAACAGTGAATGCAAGATTACTGTGAAGCGATGGAATTAAATTTGCAAAGGCAAACAATGCAGAAATTTTTGGAAGAACGGAAATGACTGCGATTGCAGGAAGATTACTTGCAAAATAGACATCCGGCGCCCAAAAGTGAAATGGAAATGCGGTTAGCTTGAAAAAAACACCACAAAGGAAAAGAATAATTCCAACCGTTGCAAGTGGGGAATTCACGACATCGGAAAATTGAATTGAATTTGAAACGCCGTAAATGAACGAAATTCCAAAAAGCATAAGGGCGGAACATACTCCCCCAATAACAAAATATTTCACCGCAGATTCCGAAACAAACGGTTTTTTACTCATCATTCCAACAAGAATGTATCCCACAAAAGAAACGGTTTCAAATGCAAGATAAAGCGAGAGGAAATCTTTTGCTTTCATTGTAAACAAACACCCAACAACACTTGTTATTACAAGGAAGTAAACGCTGAAATTTGCAAGCTTATGTGAACCGTAATAAACATTAAGATGCACAAGCAAAAGCGAAACGAACAACATTAACAAATGGATAACATTGATATTTTTCGCAAAAATAATTTCGTTGAAAAACACGAAGATTATCATTATTGAAATTGATGCAATTGATATATTTCGTACAGATTTTGAAACGCCAATTGGTTTTATTAGAGATATTACCAAAGAAAAAATTGCAACACCAAAAAGTGAAAATTCCAAGGCAGAACTTGAGATAATCGTTAGAAGGTTATACATAAAGCTTAATAATTCATTAAAATTTTTCCGTATATTGACTTGACTTATTTTAAAGTCAAACTATATATCTTGAAATGCAAGTGATTTTTTAACATGGAAAACAAAATCGGAATTCAAACGGCATCAGTTGTTGCCATAAGGGATATAGTAACATTCCCAAACACAATAGTTCCCCTTTATATTGGCAGAACACAGTCAATCAATGCAATTAATACTGCGTTTAAGGATGGTCAACCAATTGTAATTGTTACTCAAAAAAAAGCAAGTACTGAAGAAATTACCATTGATAACCTTTACCAATATGGTGCACTTGCAAATATTGTTCACATTGCAAAAACAGGCAAAGTTGAAATGAAAATTATTGTTGATGTTCACACACGCGTTAAAATTCACGCATTTCACAACGATGAAACCAAAAAGTTAATTACCGCCGAATTTACAAAAGAAAAAACTCATCCAATTGATGATGAAGAAGCAAAACTTCTTGTGCGTGCATTGAAAAACACATTTGGCGAGTATGTCAAAACATCAAATGTTATTCCCGTTGATATTGTTGCAACTGTTTCTCAAATTGAAGAATTGGAAGTTTACACGGATATTGTTTCTTCAACAATGCCTATCAAAATTGCAGAAAAAATGGAAATTTTGCAAGAACTTGACTTCACAACAAGAATTACCAAAATTGCCAAAGTTTACGCAAACGAAATTAAACTTTCAGAACTTGAAAACAAAATTCAGGGAAGGGTTCGCCATAACCTTTCAAAAAACCAACAAGAACATTATCTTCGCGAACAAATTGATGTTCTTCAAAAGGAACTAAATGCAACAAGCGGAAAGGATTCTGACGGGGTGGAAAAATATGAAAAAATGCTTAAAACTTTAAAAGCTCCAAAGGAAATTAAGGAAAAAATTTCCGAAGAAATTGCACACTTGAAGTCTCTTTCGTCGTATTCATCGGAAAATTCTATCGTGAAAACTTACCTTGACTGGATGTTTGCCCTTCCTTGGGGTAGTTTTTCAAAAAGCAAAATTAGTGCAAAAAAAGCAGGTGAAATTCTTAACAAACACCATTACGGGCTTGATAAAATTAAAGAACGCATTTTTGAATACATTGCAGTTTATTCCCGAATTGAAAAACCAAAAGGACAAATTTTATGCTTGTATGGCCCTCCAGGTGTTGGAAAAACAAGTATTGTTGCTTCAATTGCGGAAGCAATGGGAAAAAAATACGCTAAGGTTTCGTTAGGTGGAATGAGAGACGAAGCCGAAATTCGCGGACACAGGAAGACATACATCGGTGCGTATCCGGGGAAAATTATTGGTGCAATTAAAAAAGCAGGAACAATGAACCCCGTTATTTTACTTGATGAAATCGACAAAATTTCAGATTCTTACAAAGGCGACCCAGCTTCCGCCCTTCTTGAAGTTCTTGACCCCGAACAAAACAAGGCATTTCAGGATAACTATTTAGAAGTAGACTTCGATCTTTCCAATATTACATTCATTGCAACGGCAAACAGCTTGAATATTTCTCAGCCATTGCTTGATAGAATGGAACTTGTGAATGTGAGTGGTTATACCGAGCTTGAAAAAGTTCAAATTGCAAAAGAATATATTATTCCCGAAACTTTGAAAGAAGTTGGAATTAAAAAAGACGAAATGCAAATTTCCGATACCGCAATCCTTTCGCTAATTAACCATTACACAAGGGAATCTGGCGTTCGTAACTTAAAGCAAAATATTTTCAAACTTGGAAGGAAAGCTTTGGTTAGAATTCTGAAAGAAGAGGCAAAAAAATGTGAAATTACACCAGAAAATTTGAAAGATTACCTTGGTGTTGCAAAATATGAACACGGGGAAAAAGAGGACGGCATAACGGTTGGAATTACGACTGGTCTTGCTTACACTTCCGCAGGAGGGGATATTCTTTCTATTGAATCAATCAAAATTGCAGGCGGAAAAGGGGAGATAAAATTTACGGGAAAGCTTGGCGATGTTATGAAGGAATCAATGCAAATTGCCTTTGCTTACTTGAAATCTCACGCTGAATTTTACGGAATCGCAATTGAAGATTTGCAAAAAAACGATGTTCATGTTCATGTTCCTGAAGGTGCAACACCAAAAGATGGACCGTCCGCCGGCGTGACAATTGTAACTTCTCTTGTTTCGCTTTTCACAAATATTCCAGTCAAAAACAACATTGCAATGACGGGTGAAATCAACCTTCAAGGTAAAGTGTTACCAATTGGCGGCTTGAAAGAAAAGCTGATGTCGGCAGTTCGCAGTGGCATTGAAGAGGTATTCATTCCTGCAAAAAACGAAAAAGATTTGGAAGATGTGCCTGCTGAAATCAAGGAAAAGCTGAAAATTCACCCAGTGAAACATGTTTCTGAAATTATTGAACTTGCTTTAAACAAATGAACGGAGATAAAATAAAGGATACATTTTGGGAGGTTGGACGCACGCTGGAAGTTCAAGAGCGTTCGATTTTTGTCGAGAAATCCACAGAAAAGTTGATGATGCAACTTTCAGGTTATGGCGTTGATTTGAAAAAAATTTTCGATGGAAAAATGCCAAGCAACGGATATAATTCCACGATAGAGTTCCACGATATCAACCTTTACAGCCACTGCAAGCATCATTTCAGTCCAATTATCGGGAAAATTTCGGTTTCTTATGTGCCTGATCGCTGGATTATCGGTCTTTCGCGAATTACTGACTGCGTTTTTGCTTTAACTAAGCGTTTGCAATTGCAAGAAAATCTTACGATGGAGATTGCTCAAGTGATTTTTGACGGCGTTGAGGCAAAATCCGTGACGGTGGAAATTTCTGCGGTGCATTATTGTATGCAAAAAACGATGGAACATTTGCCTGAAATTAAGACATCGCACACAATTGCGAGATAATTCACTTCAAGCCCGTTGAACCAAATCCACCTGAACCACGCTGAGTTTCGGTCAGTTCTTGTACGAATTCAAGGCGAAATTGCTCATATTTTGCAATAATCACTTGTGCAATTCGCATTCCGTGTTCAATTGCGAAGGGTTCTGTGGAAAAATTTGCAAGAATAACACAAATCTCACCACGATAATCGTTATCAATTGTTCCTGGTGAATTCAGTACAAAAACACCGTTTTTAAGTGCAAGACCAGATCGCGAGCGAACCTGTGCCTCAAAACCCTCAGGAAGTTCAAGTGAAATACCAGTTTTCACCATTGTAACGGCTTGAGGTGCAAGAATGATGCTTTCATTGAGGCATGCGGAAATATCAAAACCGCTTGAACCCAAGGTTTTGTATTCGGGGATAGTTGCGTTTTCGCAGAGTTTTTTTATTAAGACTTTCATTTTTGTGCTAATTTCCAATCGTTTGCGAAAATTTCAAGACCCTTATCCGTCAAAGGATGTTTAATAAAAGATTCAACAAGGTTTGGCGGAATTGTTATGACATCAGCACCAATTTTTGCACATTGAGTGAAATGATATGAATTTCGAGCAGACGCCGCAAGAATTTCCGTTTGAAAATTGTAATTATTGTAAATTTCGCGGATTTCGGCAATCAATGAAAGGCCATCATGTCCGATATCTTCAAGCCTTCCAATGAAAGGAGAAACAAACGATGCACCGGCTTTTGCGACCAAAAGCGCTTGTTGAGCGGAAAAGCATAGCGTCATATTCACCATAATTTCTTTGTTTGCAAGAGCATTACATGTGTGAATTCCTTCAAGAGTTGTTGGAAGTTTTATGCAAACATTTGGTGCAATTTTTACCAATTCCAGTGCTTCCGCAAGCATTTCATTGCGATTTGTAGCAATAACTTCGGCACTAACAGGACCTTCAACAATTGAACAAATTTCGGCAATGACATCTTGAAATTTTCTTCCGGATTTTGCAATTATGCTTGGATTTGTTGTAACGCCATCGATAATTCCAAGTTCATTTAGTGAACGAATTTGTGAAATTTCAGCGGTATCAAGGAATATTTTCATGAAGCAAGAACTTTAACGCGTGAATATAGGCGGGAAATTTTTCTTGAAATTGTTTTAATGTGAAAAACACCTTTTGTAACTGCTTTCATTCCCTGTTTTTCAAAGGATTTTAATGCAAGCATAGCTTTTTCTTTGTTTCCAATTTTAATGCTTTCTTCAACATTTTTTACACAAGTTTTAACGAAAGTTCTGCGAGACTTATTCGCAATTCTGCGTTTTTCACTTTGTTTGATATCCTTTTTTGAAGCGGATTTATTTGCCATTTTGACTATCACTTAAATTATTTAATCAAAAAAGAAATGAAAAAAAATATTTGTCAAGTTTTTATTTTTAGTTTTTCGATAAATAGTTCCAATCTTGAAATATATATTTCAAATTTAAAATCGTCACTAATAAATAAGAAATATATACAATCCAATATTTTAATTAAATTTTTGCTGATTTCTTATTGATTCAATTTGTGATACAGTCGTTATACCAAAAAGTAATTACAAAAAACTTGACAAACACCACATTCATAATTGAAATTCTTGTAATTGGATAAAAAAATGCAATGATTAAAATCATATCAGCACTTTTAGTTTTAACAATACTTTCATCTTGTGCAACATTAACAGGGTCCAGAACTTATAAAGTTCACATTAACAGCAACATTGAAGGGGCAAAAATTACAGTTGAAAGCGTTGGAACTTATACCACGCCAGTAGTTGTGAAATTAAGAGGAAGACTTTCATATAAAATATCCGCAGAAAAGGAGTGTTATAAAACCAACAGTGTTTCAATTTATGGCAAGAAAAGAGTGATTCCTGACATGCCTATGGGAGGCATGTCTACGGGAGACATTAGCGATGTTTTTGTTTTTGGTGGGATAGTAGTTGCATCTGCTATGTTTCTTGACTACATTAGTGGTGCTTCTTACACGCTACCACGCAAGGTTTTCATAAAATTAGAACTTGAAGAGGATTTTGGTAGTGAGAAATGTCGTGAAAGGCTCAACAATTCTGTTATCAATAAAAAAATAAGTTGACAATTCTATAAACGCAAATTTAAAAAACCACAATGTTGCCGCCGTAGCACAGTTGGTAGTTGCGCGTCCTTGGTAAGGACGAGGTCGCCGGTTCGATTCCGGCTGGTGGCACCAGTTTTTAGGTATTGATAGATAATGAAAAAAAGCGTAAGTGAATTACATAAATTAAAACCATCGGAGAAGAAACTTGTATTACAAAATGCACATAAATTTGCAAGTGAAAAAATTAAAGAAATATTTGGTCAATATATTCTTCCAAACATTCCATCCGACATTGAAGTAAAGTTGGTAGGAAGTGGTAAATTATTTTATAACGATAAAGGCGGTTTATCATTTTATGCAAGTATTGAAAGTATTGTTATTATGATGGATATAATATTGCAAAGTAGGTCGTTTAGTTTTACTTACGATGATTCTGATCTGCTATGTTTCGATAACATACCAAAACATCATAAACAGAAGGCGAAAGCTCCAATATTCATTGGTGATCAATCTTTTTGTAATAGTCATGAGCTAATAAAATACTGTATATCAATTATTTCAGATGAATACTATATTGAAAACAATAAAATATATCTAAGGCGAAATCAAAAAATAATATCAGCAATTAAGAAACTTAATAACGATGATTTGAATGAAATTTTGCAAGATGTATCCGTTAATATGGATTATAAAACTGCACTGTGGCGATTGAGAAAATTCTTTGAGAAAGAGAAAAGAAAGGAAAGATTAATAGAGATTCTTGATTCTGACATATCATTTAACGAAGGATATGAACAAAAGACGACAGAGAAAGGTAGGGTAAATCTTTTGAAAATTAATAAAATGGCGACATCATTCTTTAATTTTATTAACAGCTTTGAAAAAGATATTGCACATTCTCCGAAGGTAAATGGCAAGGAAGCGACTCAATTGGAATTGGAAATATTCTTTGATTTTGGATTGTCTCTTGCAAGAACTGTTTTGTTAAATGAAAGTGTCGACAGTTAGACACCACCCACATTTTTCCTTGACATTTCCCCCGTGCCATTTTTCCATTTGTAATAAATTAAAAGGAACTAATTAATATATTATGCCCGAAATTAAAGTAAATTCAAAGAAATACCAATTTATTGATATCAACAAAATTGCAAATCAGCACGGTGTTGATATTTCCAAAATGCCTTTTTCAATCAAAATTCTTCTTGAAAATGTTGCAAGAAATTCAAGCAATGAAGATGTGATTAAAGTTCTTTCTTGGGTGAAAAACAAGGGGAAATCCGGCAGTGATGACCTTGAAATTCAATACCTTCCATACCGTGTTTTAATGCAAGATTTCACCGGCGTTCCTGCAATTGTTGACCTTGCCGCCATGCGTGATGCAACAAAAAAACTTGGGGGGGATGTCACCAAAATTAACCCAGTTGCACCCGTTCATTTAGTAATTGACCACTCAATTCAAGTGGATTCATTCGCAAGCAAAAATTCTGCCGAAGAAAATACATCGCTTGAAATGGAGAGAAACAAAGAGCGTTACGAATTCCTTAAATGGGGGCAAAAATCATTCAATAACTTTTTTGTTGTTCCGCCCGGAACAGGAATTTGCCACCAAATTAACATTGAACACATTGCACCTGTTGTTGCACAAAGGGACGGAGTTCTGTTTTTTGATACCCTAGTTGGAACAGATTCCCACACAACAATGGTGAACGGGCTTGGAGTTCTTGGCTGGGGAGTTGGCGGAATTGAAGCCGAATCTGTTATGCTTGGGCAATCTGTAAGCTTGCTTTTGCCGGAGGTTATCGGTTTTGAATTAAAAGGCAAATTAAGTGAAGGCATTACGGCGACTGATTTAATCCTCACAATCACGCAAATGCTTCGCTCCAAGGGAGTTGTTGAAAAATTTGTCGAATTTTTTGGTGAAGGCTTGCTTTCGTTAAGCCTTGAAGATAGAGCAACAATTGCCAACATGGCACCGGAATATGGTGCAACTTGTGGAATTTTCCCAATTGACGAAAAAACGATTGATTACCTCACGCTGACGGGTCGTTCAAACGAACAAATTGAAATTGTGCGTGAATATGCAAAAGTACAAGGGGTTTTTGGCGGAAATAATGACGCAGAATTTACAG
>Ga0214919_10012291_pt1 | contig 10541 bp, 11 predicted proteins | sample LL1503_MetaG_FD_177994 | JGI IMG/M metagenome (GOLD analysis project Ga0214919, IMG submission 177994) | Freshwater microbial communities from Lake Lanier, Atlanta, Georgia, United States - LL-1503 | ecosystem: Environmental > Aquatic > Freshwater > Lake | place: USA: Georgia | collected... | reverse complement strand
GGCAATGATCTGCGCGATTTAACGCTGACATCACTGCGTGATTCAATTGGTGTAGTAATGCAAGATTCCCATTTGTTCCACGACACAATTACTTCAAATTTGAGGTATGCCAAAGCAGATGCAACTCTGGATGAGATGAAGGCTGCTTGCCAGGCGGCACAGATCTGGGATCTCATAACATCTTTACCTAATGGGCTAGATACCATGGTCGGTGAACGTGGTCATCGCCTATCTGGTGGTGAGAAACAACGTCTTGCGATTGCTCGGTTACTTTTGAAGTCTCCTAGCATCGTAATTTTAGATGAGGCAACAGCTCACTTAGATTCAGAGAATGAGGAGTTAGTTCAGAATGCTCTGGCTAGCGCTTTACAAGGACGAACCAGCATTGTCATCGCTCATCGCTTAAGTACGGTAATGAGCGCAGATCAAATTATCGTCTTGGAAAATGGTTTGATCTGTGAACGCGGTAAACATGATGAGCTGGTGCGTGCGGGTGGACTTTATTCAGAGCTCTTTGCGCGTCAAGATCTGACCACGTCTAATTAATATTCGTCCGTAAACAATTAGCCCCGCAAAGAAGATCCACTGCAACGAATACGCTAAATGTGGGCCATCGCTTAGCTCTGGTAGCTCTGCTGTGACCGCAGGAGTAAGTAATGGATCAGAACCGCTAATTAAATCGAGATAAAAACCTTCGCTTTTAAAACCGGTTTGCGCGTTTAACTTTGAAATCATTCCAGTTCCTGAAGATGGAAGCGCGAAGAAGGCGCCAACTGGTAGCGACCTATCCAATCGCACCCGCGCAACAAGTGAGACTTCACCAGTAGGTACGGGTGTAGTTATCGGAGCGGTCTTGGCATCGGCCCCGGCTTTTACCCAACCGCGATCGATCCAGATGTAACGGCCGTCTAAAAGACGAAAACGCGTGAGAACTTCAAAACCATAGACCCCCTCGGAGTATCTATTCTTCAGCAAGATTTGCTCTGCAGAATTGAAGCTTCCGCTTGCACTTACTGTGCGCCACTCAAATGGTGAGAGTTGATCTGAGTTTGTAGATACGACTTTAGATATATCAATTTTGTCCAGAGTTAATTGAGATTCAATCAGCGAATTTCTCTGATGGCGATCGATTCCACGCTGAAACTGCCACTGCGCGGCCCAAATACAGAGCGCAATAAGAAGTAGAGCGATAAGGGATTTAAGACAGGAGAGAGGCTCGCGTGCTTTTGCGGGCGCAACTTTCATAGCCGCAAGTCTAACCAGATGTTATTACTCTAAAGACTTAGCTTTATCGGTAACTAGCGCCTGTCCGGGTGCAAAACTTTCGCGACCAGCATTTGCGATCACAACAGCGATATATGGCAAGGTGACTGCTCCAAGTAAGGCAAACCAGCGATAGGGGCTTGGCAAAATCACAGTCAACAAAAAGCAGCCGGTGCGAATCATCATCGAGATGAAGTAACGGCGCTGACGTCCTGCTTGATCACGGGTAAGTGATGCAGGGGCGGCAGTTATGTCATAAACATATGCGGATTTCATAGCGCTTTTACGCTTTCCGATACCGAACGCTTTGGCCATAGGAGAAGACTATGGGGCAATTAGGCAGGGCGCGAGGCGGAAATGCTGGTTACGCAGAAGTAGCAGGGTAAGTTTTCTCATATGACAGATGAAAGCTCTTCACTCGCCCTCGTAACTGGTGGAAACCGTGGCATCGGATTGGCAATTGCGCAATCGCTATCGGCTGCAGGTCATCGCGTCGTTATCACTCATCGCTCAGGAGATGCACCCGCAGGTTTCTTATCAGTGAAAATGGATGTAACTTCAACGGTGAGCGTTGAATCTGCATTTGCAGAAATTGAAGAGAAATACGGAACGCCCGAAATCATCGTTGCTAACGCGGGAATTACCAAAGATGGTTTGGTGCTGCGAATGACTGATAGTGATTTTGAAGATGTTGTTAATGCGAATTTGACTGGCGCATTTCGTGTCGCAAGACGTGCCACAAAAGGTCTACTTAAATTAAAGCGTGGTCGCTTAATATTTATTGGTTCTGTTGTCGGGGGAGTAGGGGCGGCTGGCCAAGTAAATTACTCGGCAAGCAAGGCAGGCTTGCTGGGCATGGCTCGCTCATTTGCTCGTGAACTCGGTTCTCGCGGAATTACCGCAAATGTAATTGCGCCAGGATTCGTTGAAACGGATATGACTGCAGAACTAGATGAGAAACGTCGCGATGAGATCGCTAAATCGGTTCCGCTCGGGAGATTCTGTAACGCTGAAGAAATTGCAAACGTTGTAACTTTTGTGGCTTCGCAAGAGGCGGGTTACATTACAGGCGCACTAATACCAGTCGATGGCGGATTAGGAATGGGACATTAATTATGGGGATCTTACAAGGTAAAAATATTCTTGTGACTGGCGTGCTAACGGATAGCTCGATTGCATTCCACATCGCAAAGATCGCTCAAGAAGAAGGCGCCACGGTGCTGCTCTCGTCATATGGTCGGGTAATGAGTTTGACTACTCGCATCTCGGGACGCCTGCCACACCCTGCGCCCGTAATTGAATTAGATGTTACGAGCCAAGAGCACTTAGATGCGCTTGCTGATCGAGTAAAGGAACATGTGCCACATTTGGATGGCGTTGTTCATTCCATCGGTTTTGCACCTGAAGCAGCCCTTGGCGGTAACTTTCTAAATACCGCTTGGGAAGATGTGGCAACTGCAGTACATGTATCTGCGTATTCACTTAAATCGCTAACCATGGCTACCCGCCCACTGTTTAAAGATGGTGGCTCAGTTGTGGGCTTAGATTTTGATGCAACTGTGGCGTGGCCAAAATATGACTGGATGGGAGTTGCTAAAGCAGCCCTCGAATCAACTTCTCGTTATCTAGCGCGAGATTTAGGTTCAGAAAATATTCGCGTTAATTTGGTTGCGGCAGGTCCGATTCGCACAATGGCCGCAAAATCAATTCCAGGTTTTGATGAATTCGAAAAGGTGTGGAATGAGCGATCACCGCTGGAATGGGATGTAACTGATCCAGTCCCTGCGGCCCAGGCTGTTGTGGCTCTACTATCTGACTGGTTCCCGAAAACTACCGCTGAAATCATCCACGTAGACGGCGGTTTGCACGCCATGGGTGCCTGAAGGTAAAGTAACCCTCAGACCAGTGGCCACGGCTGCTGCAAGAGGAGCTCACCGCTCCCACCTTCTCGGCCTACATCAGTAGAGCTGGCTGGTTCGTCGAAAGTAAATCGCCTGCGGGCGTAATTTATTTTCCTTAGCGGTGCGCGATTTTTGCGGTAATCCCGGCTACCTAAGTCAAAAGACAAGTAGCAGACCAACTAAGGAGCACAAATCACAACTGAACCGCGCATTAATGACCGTATCCGCACACCCCAAATTCGTCTCATCGGACATACCGGAGATCAAGTTGGAGTTGTAGATATCGACACGGCGCTACAGATGGCAGATGAAGTCGGATTAGATCTCGTCGAGATCGCACCTGATGCCGTTCCACCTGTATGCAAAATTATGGACTTCGGCAAATATAAATATGAAGTAGCCCAGAAAGCCCGTGAGGCCCGTCAGAACCAGACCCACATTGTGGTGAAGGAAGTGCGATTGACACCAAAGATTGAGAACCACGATTACGAAACAAAACGTAACGCAATCGTGAAATTCTTAAAAGGTGGCGACAAGGTAAAGATCACGATGAAGTTCCGCGGACGCGAACAAACTCGCCCCGAGCTTGGTTACAAACTCTTGCAACGTCTTGCAGAAGATGTTGCAGAAGTCGCTTTTGTCGAGTTCGCCCCAAAGCAAGAGGGACGAAATATGACGATGGTGCTCGGTCCTACGAAGAAGAAGACCGAAGCTGTTGCAGAACAGAAGGCAGCGCGAGCTGCTAAAGAAGCAGCGGTAGCGGCGCAAGCTGCAACTGCAGAAGATAAATAGTTTTAATAACACGACGAAGTACAGGAGAAGATAGATGCCAAAGATGAAGACCCATAGTGGCGCGAAGAAGACTTTTCGCGTTACCGGTTCAGGAAAGATCATGCACGAGCGTGCCGGCAAGCGCCACCTTTTGGAGCGTAAGTCATCTCGCGTTACTCGTCGTCTGAGTACTGAACAGTCAGCAAAGCCAACCGTAACCATGACAGCCAAGCGCATGCTTGGTCTTAAGTAAGGAGTGTGAATTAAATGAGAGTAAAACGTGGAGTTCACGCTGCTAAGAAGCGTCGCACAACCTTAGAACGCGCCAGCGGTTACCGTGGGCAACGTTCCCGTCTCTTCACAAAGGCGAAGGAACAAGTTACTCACTCAATGGTCTACGCCTTTAACGATCGTAAAGATAAGAAAGGCGATTTCCGTCAGCTTTGGATCCAGCGCATCAATGCTGCTGCTCGCGAGAACGGAATGACCTACAACCGCTTCATCCAAGGACTAAAGGCTGCGGGTGTTGAGGTAGATCGTCGCGTTCTCTCTGATATCGCAACGAATGATCCTGCAACATTTAAGGTGCTAGTTGATCTGGCGCGCAAGAACCTCGTCAGCGCGTAATTAAACCGCTGGCAAATTAGATGATCGAGAGCCTTCACTCGCCGCATATCGCGCGGGTGAAGGCTCTTATCTCTTCGCGAGGCAATAAAGAACGAGCAGCACACGGTGAATTTATCGCCGAAGGTCTGCAATGTGCCCGCGAAGCATTTACCGCAACTCAAGGCCCAAGCGTTAAGACTATTTATTTGACGGAAAGTGGCAAGACACGAATTGATCAAGCGGGGCTTGATATAGCAATTGCTGAAGTTGTAATGGTGAGCGAACCCGTAATGGCAGCGATGTCATCAACGATGACCCCGCAAGGAATAATTGCAATTTGCGCCGTTGCTGATAATGAATTTACAAATTTGAAATCGAATGGAAAATCGCGTTTTATCTATCTCCACGAGATCCAAGATCCGGGAAATGCTGGAACTATTCTTCGTACCGCAGATGCGATGGGCGTTGATGCAGTAATCGTTTCACCTGGCAGCGTCGATATGTATTCACCGAAGGTGGTCCGAGCCACCGCCGGATCGCTCTGGCATGTACCACTCTTTACTGGTATCACTCTTTCCCAGTTATCTGAACAGCTTCCTACAGTTAAGAAAATCGCACTGAGTGCACAAGGAACGAAGTCACTTTTAGAACTAAACGATTTACCTGACTGTGTAGCGATATTTGGCAACGAGGCGCGCGGTATCGATGCCTTGATCGATGCCGATGTTATGCAAGTAAGCATTCCGATGACCGGCAATGCCGAAAGCCTAAATCTTGCAGCCGCTGCGGCGATTGTGATCTTTCACCTCTCGCAGAAGTAAGCAAATCTCCCTCATAGAACTAGCCGATCAGGTTAGAATTCCCGCATGAATCCAGCAGATATAAAGCGTTGGATCGCCGCCGCCGAAGCGGCCTTTGCTTCAGCCAAAGATTTAGATGAACTCAAGATTGCCCGTTTGGCGCATTTAGGCGATAAGGCAGAAATTTCTTTAGCTAACCGCGCCCTTGGTTCAATGGCAGCCGATGAGAAAGCCAGCGCCGGCAAGATAATTGGGGAAGGTAAAGCTGCCATCACTGCGGCTTTGCAAAGTGCAACTGTGAAGTTAGAAGCAGAACGCGATGCCAAGGTATTACTGGAAGAGATAGTGGATATCACTCTCCCCGTAAATCGCGCTCATCGCGGTGGACTACATCCGATCTCCATTATTAAAAATGAGATCAGTGATTTCTTTATCGAACAGGGCTATAGCGTTGAAGAAGGCCCAGAACTTGAATCAGGTTGGCTTAACTTCGATGCCTTAAACATTCCGGCAGATCACCCTGCGCGCACGATGCAAGATACTTTCTACATCGAACCAGTTGAATCTGGAATGGTGTTGCGCACCCAAACATCTCCGGTACAGATCCGTTCGATGTTAGAGCATGAGCCACCTATCTATATGATCTGTCCAGGTCGCACATTCCGCGCCGATGAATTGGATGCAACTCACAGTCCGGTCTTTCATCAAGTCGAAGGCTTGGTAGTTGATAAAGGCATCACGATGGCTCACCTAAAAGGAACGCTCGATAACTTCGCGCAAGCGATGTTCGGTCCGGATGTAACCACACGACTTCGCCCATCATTCTTTCCATTCACCGAGCCAAGTGCAGAGGTTGATATCTTCTTCAACGGCCGCTGGATCGAATGGGGTGGCTGCGGGATGGTCAATCCGCTAGTTCTGCAGACATGTGGCATCGATACTGAAATTTATAGTGGCTTTGCCTTTGGTATGGGTCTGGAACGAACACTCATGGTGCGCCATAACGTTACCGATATGCATGACATCGTTGAAGGCGATCTGCGATTTACTCGCCAATTCGGAGTAGGACTTTAAATGCGCGCACCTTTATCGTGGCTCCGTGAATTCGTTGAGATCCCTACGAATATAACTGCAGAAGAGATCTCTGATGGGCTGATCCGGGTTGGTTTCGAAGTTGAAGAGATAATGGCGGCAGGCACTGGGCTAACTGGGCCACTGAAATTCGGAAAAGTTTTATCGATAGAAGAGATCACCGAATTTAAGAAGCCTATTCGTTATGTTGGCCTTGACTGTGGCGAGAAAGATATTCGCTACGTTATCTGTGGCGCTACAAACTTTGCCGTTGGTGATGTTGTTGTAGTGGCCCTGCCAGGTGCAGTTTTACCTGGTGATTTTCAAATTGCAGCGCGAGAAACTTACGGAAAAACTTCTAACGGCATGATCTGTTCTTCGCGGGAGCTTGGCCTGGGAGATGATCACTCAGGAATCATGGTCTTTGCCGAAAGTGAAGTTGAAATAGGCGCTGATGCTATCGCCGGCCTAGAAATTAACGACACAATCTTTGATATCGCAGTAAATCCTGATCGTGGTTACGCGCTAAGCATTCGCGGCGTTGCGCGAGAAGTCGCCGGCGCCTTAGGTCTTAAATTTGTTGATCCCGTTGATGCGCTGCGCAAGGTAGCCTTTGCCGATACTGGAAAAGGCGTTGCGGCAAAGATCGAAGATCCCAAAACCGCCTCCGTTTTTTACTTGCGAACGCTCTCAAATTTTGATCCATCAGCGAAGACTCCCATGTGGATGCGCCGCCGTATTGAAAAGATGGGGATGCGCTCGATCTCTTTAGTTGTAGATGTAACCAACTATGTGATGCTCGAACTTGGTCAGCCGCTACATGCATTTGATAAGGCAAAAATTTCTGGTGGCTTAACTATTAAACGCGCGGGTAAAGCGCAGCCATTTACAACTCTGGATGGCCAGGTACGACAATTGGACCGAGATGATTTAATGGTTTGGGATGATAAACAGCCGCTGGCTCTGGCCGGAACAATGGGAGGACAGTCATCTGAAATTTCAGATTCAACAACCGATATTGCACTAGAAGCAGTTCGCTTCGATCCAGTTTGTGTTGCCAAGAATTCGCGCCGCCATAAATTATCTTCGGAAGCTTCGCGCCGTTTAGAACGCAGCGTTGATCCAAGCTTGGCTGAGTTCGCATCTGCGCGATTTGTTCAACTGCTTACCGCTCATAGCTCCGCTGTTCATGTGGCAACTGTGGTTGCAGGTGAGCCAAAATATTCACCCATTATCAATTTGGATCCAACATTTATTCCTAAAGTACTTGGCTTAGAAGTTTCTAAAGGCGAGATAGCGCGGATCCTTCGCGTTATCGGATGCGATGTCGATGAGAAGACGCTCGCAATTGATCCGCCATCTTGGCGCTCAGATTTACTCACACCGACCGATCTGGCAGAAGAAGTTGCCCGAATGATCGGTTACGACAAAATCCCATCGACCTTGCCGCCACGACCAAAGCACGCCAGCCTGACGTCGACTCAAAAGCGTCGTCGCGCGATCGCTTCAATGTTGGCAGCTCGTGGTCTAGCGGAAGTTCAAACATTCCCATTCACCAATCAAGAAACAATTGATCAGATGGGCTTTGTCGGCGAAAGAGCTGCTACCTATCGCATAGCAAATCCAATGTCCGAAGAATCACCGCTTATGCGCGTGCATTTAGTACCTGGACTGATTGAAGTGGCTGCGCGTAATATCAGTCGTGGCGCTAAAGATTTTGCAATCTTCGAAATGGGTTCCATCTTTAGAAGTTCTCAGAAGTTAGTACCTGCGGTATCTCCCGTAATCGGATCGCGCCCAGATGCAAAAACAATCGCAGCTATCTACGCCAGCGTTCCACCGCAGGCCTTCCACGTTGCAGGGTTGCTGGTCGGCAAAGTTGAGAGCGAAGATTGGCAAGGTAAGGCACGTAACTACAATTGGCAAGATGCGATTGCCTACGCGCAAGATATTTTGCAGCTTTGTAATCTCGAGTGGACGATTAAACGATCTGACTTTGCACCGTGGCATCCCGGGCGCTGTGCCGAGCTAATTGTCGATGGCAAAGCCGTCGCCCACGCCGGAGAAATCCATCCAAGAATTATCACTAAGTACGGACTTCCTGAACGAAGCGTTGCCTTTGCGGTTGGCCTTAGCGCGCTACCTGATTCAGGAATTGTTCGCCCGTCGCGAGTCGGCACAATGCCAGCTGCGGTTCAAGATGTTGCGCTGATCGTGGATAGTTCAGTATCTGCCCAAGATGTTGAATACGCACTTCGCAAAGGCGCCGGGGAGCTACTTGAATCAATCGCGCTCTTTGATCGCTATGACAAGATCGGTGACGGCAAGATTTCACTGGCTTTCACTTTAACCTTCCGAGCGCCCGATCGAACCCTTACTGGGGCTGAGGTTTCCTCCATGCGTGAAGCGGCGGTAGTGGCTGCCGAGAAGGCAACGGGCGCGGTTTTACGCACTAATTAGCCCTGTATAAATATGCACTTAATTGCATAATTATGCTAAAGTAATCACATGAAGATCGGTGTTATTGGGGCTAGCGGCTATGCCGGGGGAGAACTCCTGCGTTTATTGGCGGGCCACCCCGAATTTGAAGTCTGCACCGTCACCGCACATTCCAATGCAGGCGAGACGATCACATCGGTACACCCGCAGTTAGTTAGCTATGCAGGGAAGAGCTTTAGCGCCTTTATGGCAAGTGACTTTGATTGCTGTGATCTTATTTTCCTTGCGCTTCCTCACGGAGAGAGCGCCAAAGTCATCGCTTCGCTAAATCCCCAAGCCAAGATTGTTGATCTCGGTGCCGATTACCGCTTAGAAGATGGGGCCAAGTGGCAAAAGTATTACGGCGGCGATCACGCAGGTACATGGACATATGGCGCACCAGAACTTCCAGGTGCACGTGCGTTAATTGCTAAATCAAGCAAGATCGCTAACCCTGGTTGTTATGCAACTGCAATCGCTCTTGGCGTTGCACCAGCTGCGCAAATAGCCGATGTCAGCGATGTTGTGGTTGTGGCTGCTTCTGGAACAACTGGTGCAGGTCGCAGTGCAAAGATCAATCTAATTGCTAGCGAAGTAATGGGAAATCTGACTTCTTATAAATTCGGGGGAGTACATCAACATACTCCGGAAATCGAAGAAGCTATTGCGCGTTCTACAGGGGAAGAAACCAAGATTTCCTTCACGCCGATATTGGCTCCAATGCCGCGCGGAATCCTTGCGACCATCTCGATGAAGGTGCAATCGGGAGTAACTGCAAAGCAAGTACGCAGCGCATATGAGAAGGCTTATGCGAACGAAGAATTCGTTCATTTACTTCCTGAAGGTCAGATGCCAAAAACTTCCTCAGTTCTCGGGAGTAATTTCGTTGCGATGCAGGTAGCTGTTGACGAACACACTAATCGCTTAGTTGTAAGTGTTGCCATTGATAATTTAGTTAAGGGCGCTGCTGGACAGGCAATTCAAAACGCCAACATAATCTGTGGTTTGCAAGAAAACTTAGGGTTAACGGGCCAAGGTATCGGCGCATGAAATTACCGAGTGGCTTTACTGCAGCATCTTGTGCCGCCGGCCTAAAGAGTTCGGGTGCGCTAGATCTAACTCTGATCGTCAATAACGGACCGCTATTTGATGCAGCGGCGGTATACACATCAAACCAAGTGGTTGCAGCCCCTGTCATTTGGAGCAAGCAGGTAACAAAAGAAAAGATCGTCCGTGCTGCAATATTGAATTCGGGCGGGGCTAATGCCTGCACTGGACCGCAAGGTTTTGCAGATACACACCAAACCGCAGAACATGTAGGCCAAACCCTTGGAATTTCTTCGAGTGAAGTAGTCGTATGTTCAACGGGTTTAATCGGTGAACTATTGCCAATGGAGAAAATCATCTCCGGTATCGACTTCATCTCTAAAGAACTTCATCAGAACGCTCTGGAAGAAGTTGCCCAAGCGATTATGACAACCGATAGCGTTGCCAAGATTGCGAACTTTAAATCAGAGAAATATGAAGTATCTGGAGTCGCTAAGGGAGCCGGAATGCTGGCGCCAGCGCTGGCTACGATGTTATCTGTCGTAATGACAGATGGGATTTTGCCAGATACGGCACAAGAAATTTTTCAACGTGTTTGTGACCG